>Ga0307378_10004518_pt1 | contig 19820 bp, 19 predicted proteins | sample UN1MG_FD_202238 | JGI IMG/M metagenome (GOLD analysis project Ga0307378, IMG submission 202238) | Soil microbial communities from Risofladan, Vaasa, Finland - UN-1 | ecosystem: Environmental > Terrestrial > Soil > Coastal area > Acid sulfate soil | place: Finland: Risofladan, Vaasa | collected... | reverse complement strand
TTAAACGATACGGAGGTATCTTATAGGATTGAAGACGATAAGAAAGCTCGGAAGAGGTAGATTGGAGAAAAGAGATAGATGAGATAAGGGGGAGGATTATGCTGCCGCGAAGCGGTTTAGTTCATCTCTTCATCAGGTGAAAATATCATCCACCTCAAAAACCTGTGATATGTCTGACATCTAACCGCTCGGATGCCGCTAATCATTAATTTTGGGTTGTATTCTCTTATCAAAGAATTAACTGAAGTTGTGATCTATAGCAGTAAAACGTAACAAAGTCTGATTTTTCTTATATTATTAATAGGTTACATGCGATTATCTTGAGCTAAATTTCTGTTCATGTCAAGCACTTTACGTTTGTTTTTCCACCTATCAGCACTTTTTCATGGGTATCACCTCCCATCACATACGCGGAGACAGGGAGTGGCTGCGAGAATGGGCTCAACGAGCGCTCGTCGGAGCAGCCAGTCCCTGTCGGAGCGAATCTTCTTGTGTCATAGGTAGTACTGGGGTAGATCTTCCTAGTATCACCGCCATGGCCTTGAAGTAATCCCTTTGGACCTTCAGATTGGACACCTTGCAATAGCGTTGGGTGGTGGTAAGAGGATGCCATTGCCAATGAACAGAGCGGCAACTAATCAGAGTGACGTTTCATCAATTTACAGATAGCTAACTGAATTTGCCAGTCACCGCCCGTTCCTTAGATCGACGAACTGCGGAAGAATCATTCATATATCACTCGTAAATGGGAAACGGCAGTCTCGCCAGATCTCTATATGTTGTGGTGGGCAGCGAAAGGGAAATTTTTGACACTTCTTGCCAGAGCTGACAGTCACGATGGATACGATTCTATTCTAGATTTGGTTTGGTAGTCGCAACTTTTTAACTCTATGAATTTTCTCCAATTATGGCAGTAGTTTCAACCTCTTGTTCACATATTTGAAGCACAAGAGGTACCTTGACTTTCTGGATTATGTCGCCGACTGCCCTCGTGGAGGCATAACACCGAGCTGTTGCAACATGCCCACTTGGTCCATAAGGTCCCAGGTCTCCACGAACTTGCCCCCGAGGATGCGGCTGATAACAAGCCCCATCGCTGTCACCTGCTTCCCGGTAGGGGGAATGCCCATCATTTCACCTTTGTGCGTACCACGCCCTATATAACGCGTGGCTACTCTGTCCCCTTCAGCAAATAAGTCTTCAATCGTTACATGGAGGTCGGGGAAGGCGTTGAAGTTCATGCTCAGGTTTTGTTTCATATCTTCTAAGTTTAGCTCCCGACCGCCAGAGCCGTGCTGGACATGGTCAGCTGCGAAAAGCTCGTCTATTAGGTCTAAGTTCCTCCCATTAAAGATTTCCTCCCAGAAACGCCGTACGATGGCTTTGTTCTCTTCTACTGACATCGAAAGTCACCTCCCTTTTAAGAATCGCATTAATAGGGTCAAAAAGCATAGACAAACACATGCCAAATGTCACGAAATGAAAGGTTTTCGGAATCCCAACAGAATTTGCCTCCCAAAGAATTAATGTTATCATGTTTACAGCTCCTCTGAGATCAAAAGCTATGATGGAGTTAGATGGTTCCCTCCCTTTTTTGTGGTTTGCTGCTTCTTTCAGCAACTAGCCTCTGAGTTCACCGGCCCGTCTCCTTATAAGCCGAGAGGAGACAAAGCGTGGCCATAGCCTTACGGTCCGCCAGGGATAACACCAAGCTGTTGCATCATTCCCAACGCGTCAAAGTTGAGCCAGCCTTCCTGGATTTGCCCGCCGGCAATGCGGTGGATACTAATACCCGTCATCTTGACGGGCTTGCCAGTTGCCGGTACACCGGCAAACTCACCTTGGTGGGTTCCTGTCATGGTGAACCGGCTCACCACAATGTCCCCTTCGGCAATCTGATCCTCAACGGTCACGCGGAGATCAGGGAAGGCCTTGCTGAAAATGGTGGCGAAGCCTTTCAGCCCTTCACGGTCAGGCGTCTCGCCGGGGGCGGGATTGTTGTTCACATAATTGAGCGTAACAATCTCGTCGGCTATGCTCAGATCTCCAGTTTCCAGTAGCTTAAAAAAACGGCGATCAATGGTTTTGTTTTGTTCTGACATTTGATACTCCTCCTTATGTGAATAGGGTGATCAGAATCTTTCCATCATAATGACCAATACTGGAAGAAATTCAGAATAATTCAAAGCTATCGATTTCCTCGTGCTATGAGGTAACGGTGTTCAGATTAAAAGCCACGTTTTCGATTTTGGACTTATTTCTGCCTGGCCTGGTTATATAATACGTGCCTTCTGAGGATTTATGCTCCCAACAGAGTTTAAAAGCCCTGCCGGGAGCCAGGTAAAAACATTCTTAGGGGGTACTTCATCGGCTAACCTCCAGTAATGAATCCTCATTTGTTCGTATTCAGGTTCAAAAACTAGATGTTTTTTGGGAACGGAAACTCTGCTGACCAATCTGTGACGATAACAATGCCTCACTCAACAATTGAGCTATCTTGTCATGCGATGAATGAGTGAAGTGGAAGTGCTAGGGTGATAAATACAACAGTAATAGATGACGGACGCTCTGGTTGTGATCTTAGCTATTGGGAGAAGAAGAGGAGAAACAGCAAAGAGTATTCGTCTATACGTGTAACTTTCTCGCCAGGCCTCACAGCAGTGGAATCGCGGCAAGCACTGAATTATGAGCCTCCGAAGGAGCATAAAAATCCCTTGGAGGCTTTATGTCGGCATCTTCAGGGGACCTCTCATCGTGATTCCTCCTGAAGGATTAGGCTATATTGTTATGTTAACGAGTAACCATCCGTAATGAATGGCCTTCAATTGCATTAGTATCTAATTTCCTGTTCTTGTCAAGAATAATTGCATTAGGGCTGCCAGAGCTCCGGCACATCTTCAAAGTAAGAGGGCTACTATATCTTGTGCCTGGTTCTTGCCACCGGCAGGTGACGATTTCTTGCCAGAGTCAATACTATGCCTCAATCGAGTTTTTATTAAGCTTTCGTTTTGTAATCGCAACCTCTTTTAATGAGGCAATGAAGGGTTCATCTAGATCAGGAAAGGAGAAATAGTGGTTATGCTTCGCCTGACATATCTTGCCACGAGTTAAGGATTTGCTACACATTCGGTATGTTAGATATCAGAATGATATGAGCAAAATGAGTGAGTCTGGCATCCATAGCAGATAGCAAATCATCAGACCCTATTATGCAAACCACAATATGTTGGGGTTGGCGAATTGGGGTCTGGCACTAACCGATTTGGAGACTCCTAGCGGCTTCGCAAAAACTTTCCGTCTAGGTGAGTCTGTCTAATTGCGATACAAATATTGTATAATCCAGATTACCCTGTAGCTATAGCATCTTGAAGTAGATACCTTCTGCAGAGATCCTTTCGCTCGCTCGGTGCAATCCAATATTGCCCTTTCAACTACGATATGTAATCGCTAAGTTTCTTGAATTTAAGTAGAGTTATGCAAAAAACTGAATTGTCTCTTTATTAAAAGTAAGATCAGCCAAGAGCAGATCCGCGCCCTTTAATGGGTGACCTTTTTTCATACAAATCAAAGGCAACATGGTTAACTCTAGCCCATAAGCGCTCTTACCCGACTTGTTTAACTGGGATTGGCAAAAACAAAGCTTTTTTTGTTTTTCCTATGCATTGGCGTGCCTTAAACCTCAGCTAAGTTGGCTTGCAGTTCCTCGATTTTTTGATAGGCCTGCTCGACCCGATTCATTTCATTTCGTAGCCAACTTTTTTCATCCTCGAGATAATGCAGCGCTTCTTGGAGCATTTCCTTAACCGATTCTTTACCGGGGCCTCCAGGGCTGGTCTTTGAACCAACATTCTTGTAAGGGTCCAAACTCTCTTGAATTTCCTCCTCGCTCAGTTCGAGATCCAGCTGGAAAAGTTTCATACTAATCTCTTTCAGAAGCTTACTATTTATACCGTCCATAAGTGTGCCGTTATCATACACACGTTTAACAATGGCGCCAACAATATCATGTGCCTGCCAGAAAGGAATATCCAATTTTTTTACTAAAAAATCCGCCAAACCCGTAACCGTGGAAAAATTCTTTTTAGCCAGACACAAAGCCCTTTTTTTGTCAAAAGACGAGCACTTTATTGTTTCCGCTAAAAGCCCCAAGGCCTGTAACGTTTGTGAATGCGCTTCCCAGTACATCACGGTGGCTTCGAGCAAATCTTGAGAAAAAGAATAAGTAGTATTCTTTATGGCAGAAAACGAAGAAATAAACGCCCCCACTGCATGTGCGGTCTTCCCTTCAGTCATCTCTAAGGAGTCAGGATTTTTTTTCTGAGGCATAATGCTGCTTATAAGCGATACGGGCGCGCCAGGCACATATACGCCGAATTCATCTGTGGACCAGACAAAAAGATCATGGGTGATTCTGCTGAGGTTGGACATCATAATGGTGAAGGCGCTCTCAGCCTCCAAAATGAAGTCCCTGGCTGCTACAGCATCCAATGAATTTGTCACCAGCTTTTCAAAGCCCAGAAGCTGGCATTGGCGCGCCCGGCTTATGGCAAAACTTGTTCCCGCCAGAGCCGCCGACCCGTAAGGTGAAAGATTGGTGCAACGATATGCGTTTTGCAGCCTGATGTAGTCTCGGCTAAAGGCACTGAATGCGGCCAGATAAAAGTGCCCTATGGTTATGGGCTGCGCAGGCTTGTTGTGGGTGTAACCGGTAATGATCGTATCTATTTCATCCGCAGCTCCGGTGACCAGCGTCTCTTGGAGGTCAATAAGTCTCTGAATTATTGCCCAAAGTGATCGCCTAACCTCCATTCGGGTAAACGTGGCGTATATATCGTTGCGGCTTCTTCCCGTATGCAGTTTACCCCCAACCTTCATGCCAATTCTATCGAAAAGGGCCTTTTGAACGTTAAAATATAGTTCTTCATGGGCGCCGTCGAGATCTTCTCTTTTAAGTTCACGCCAAACACGGCTCAGCCCTTCCAAGATAGTTTTGCCTGCTTCTTTTTCGATTATTTTCTCTTCTATGAGCATTATGGCATGAGCCTTGTTCAGCAGAATCATTTCTTTAAAACCTTGGTCATATTCCATCAAGGCTGCAGGCAAGAGGACTTCATTAGCATAAAAATCGGAGATTTCAGCTTGAATTCTTTCACCGACTCTCTTTTTCATTTTAAGCTTTTCCTTTCTTTATTCATATTTTGTTAACGCCAGAACCATCGTTAATGCGAGTAATTTATAGCCCAGTACTCTTTACAACTCCTTTAAAATTGGTAGGTTTTTATAATTTATTCGATCTCCCAATCGGAGATGTGTCGATGATAATCCCAACACTCTCCCCTCTTGAGCTCATAATAATTCCTATGCAAATCGTTTTCGAAAACCTTCCCCATTTTCCGCCACAAAAACCGCCATGTCTTAGGCCTTTCCTGCCCAAACAAGGTAAGGCTTTGTTATATAGCCTTTGTTGCAAGAGCTTAATATCCCCTTCCACCGGTATGGCGTAAAACAAATCCCCCCAAAAAAGTTAATATAAGGCTGGCCCCCATACGTGAGGTGTAATCCCTGAAGTCACGCAATGGATCAATACACACTATATCTAAAGCCACCACTTTGGGATGCTGGCCTAATATGAACATGGCTTCTAATAAGTCCCATGGCTGCAGACCTTCCGGACTAGCAGCGCTAGTGCCGAAAGCATAAGGCAAAGCTAGCACATCAATGTCCACACTGATATAAATTGCCTCAGTATTCTCGGAAGAAATAGCAATTGCTTGTTTTAAAATCTCTTCCGTGCCTCGTTGACGAATTTCCCGGGCGCTGACTACAGTGATCCCTTGGTCCTCACAATACTTTTTGTAAACAGAAGAGTTCATAAAGCCGTGGACTCCTAATTGTACTAGATTTTTTCCTTCCACATTTGAAGGCCCTTCAACAATTCCCCGCATTGGGGTGCCATTGGTGGGACCTCCATATTCTAAGCTGCGCACGTCGTTGTGAGCATCGAAGTGGATCAGACCAAGGCGCTGTTCGAGGTGCGCCCGGCAGTAACCTTCCACCGCAGGACACGTGATGGAGTGGTCCCCCCCCACTAGCAATAAAAGCTTGTTTCCAATGTGTTCATAAAATTCGGCCACGGCCTGTTTGATATTGGCATGGCAGCGAATGACATCGGTCATGTGCATGGTGACGTCCCCTAAGTCCCGGACCCGCAAAGAAGCCAGGTCCACGTCAAAATCTGGGCTATAAGTAGTGTTGATCAGAAAGGCTTCGCGCACCGAATTCGGAGCTGCCGCCGTCCCTGATGTACCGTTTTGGGACGCTTTGCCCAAAGGTGCCCCCAATAAAGCGACGTCAAAATTCTCTTCACCGTCCCAGGTCGTGATCCAGTTGTTTACCCTCAGCTCAAAAGGGTCTTGGCGATATACTTTGCGAATGATTTCAGGGGATCGTATATATTTGAATTGTCGCGTCAACGGTAAACCTCCTAAATGGAAAATATAGCTATATTAATTAAACCATCGAAGCCACACCCTTCAAATCATCCAAAGGTAGATGACAGCTAATTCGATGGCTATTTGAGATTTCTAAAATCGGTGGTGGTTTTGTTTCACAGATTGCACCGATCTTGCGGGGGCACCGCGGGTGGAAACGGCAACCTTTCATCTCGGTTGCTTCATCCAATGGATCGCCTTTCAACCGAATGCGGTGTTTCCCAGCGGCATTTTCAATAGAGGGAATTGCAGATAGCAACGCTTCGGTGTAAGGATGATACGGAGGAGTTAGCACTTCTTCCGTAGTACCGGTTTCGCAGATCCAGCCACGGTACATCACTGCCACCCGACTGGCCATATGGGCGACGACAGAAATATCGTGTGAAATGAACAAGTAGGTCAGGTTAAGTTCTTCTCGTAAATCGTCCAAAAGATTGAGAATGGCGGCCTGTACCGAGACATCCAGGGCGGAGACGGCCTCGTCGCAAACAATGAAGCGGGGCGAAGTGGCCAGGGCTCTGGCAATACCGACCCGCTGTTTCTCACCGCCGCTGAGCTGGTGCGGATATCGCCCGGCGTATAAGGCGGGGGAAAGGCGAACCATTTCCAAAAGTTCTCCCACCTGCTGCTTGAGCGTTCTCCTGTTAATTCCGAACAAAGTTAGGGGGCGACCCACAATTTGGGCTATCGTCTTGCGAGGGTTTAATGAGGAGTCGGGATTCTGAAAGATAATCTGCACCCTTTGGCGCAGAGGCTTAAGGTGTTTCTCCGGCAGATGCGTTACATCCTGGTCATTAAACACTATCCGGCCAGAACTTGGCTCGAGAAGTCTCACCAAACAACGCCCCAAAGTGGTTTTCCCCGACCCGCTTTCTCCAACCAGCCCCAGAACCTCTCCGGGGCCGATAAAGATCGAAGCACGGTCTATAGCGGTTACCTTTTGGGGTTTGTATGATATCCATGGACCGGGACCGCCGATTTGGAATCGAATTCCTGAAAAAAAGCCGCCAATGTTGAATTCCTTGATTACATTTTCAGTTTGGATCAGGTTCCGGCCATTTTCTTTGGGGGAAATACCGGTCTCTTTGTTCGGCGATAGGGGTAACACTTCTTGCGACCATGGTTTGTCCGCCACCGCATCAGCCTTCCAGCAGCGAACCCAATGGCCCGGGGCAGTCAAAACGGATCGTTGCTCATCCTGCTCGCAACCCTTTTCGCCAAAAGGGCAGCGCGGATGGAATACACATCCCGAAGGAATTTGGGTTAAGTCGGGAATGGTTCCGGGGATGTGAGCAAGCCGCATTTTGCCCTTCCGAACGGCAAGGGTCGATAATGAAGCCAGGAGACCTTTGGTATAGGGGTGCCGCGGGGTATCGAAAATTTCCGGGGTGGGGCCAATCTCCAGAACATTGCCTGCATAAAGGATGCATACGGTCTCGCACAGGCGTGCAATCACGCCCAGATCATGACTGATATATAAAATGCTCAAATTATTTTTGAGGCACAACTCTCGGAGCAAGTCTAAAATGTTTGCCTCGATGGTAACATCGAGGGCCGTGGTCGGCTCGTCTAGAATAAGCAATTCCGGCTCGCATGCCACTGCCGTGGCAATTAAGACCCTTTGCTGCATCCCTCCGCTGAGCTGGTGGGGGAAGGCGTTAATCGTCTCCTCGGGACGGCGAATGTCCACGTCAGCCAGCAGCTTTACCACCCGTTCAAGTGCTTGGGATTCGCTGAGCCCCCGGTGAAACACTAGAGGTTCAGCAACCTGTAGACCGATGGGCAACGCGGGATTAAGAGAAGTGAAAGGGTCTTGAAAGACCACGCTTATCTGATCACCGCGAATATCCCGTCGCTGTTGGGCGGAAAGCTTAAGCAGGTCGCGGCCGTTGAACCGTATAGAACCTTGCTCGATATTGGCCTCTGGTCCGAAAAGCCCCAGCAAGGCCAACCCCACGGTGCTCTTGCCGGAGCCTGACTCACCAGCTAGTCCCAGGGCTTGGCCCGGTTGTATTTCCAGCGATACGTCCCGAACCGCAGTGAGGGGGCCCTCACTCGTGGAATAGCTTACGGTAAGGTTTTTTATCTCTAAAAGCGGGCTTTGTATGTTCATTATTCTCTATCTGTGTTTCATGCGGGGATCCAGAAGCTCACGCAATCCGTCGCCCATCAGATTCACGCCGATTACAGTGATACACATTGCCAGCCCCGGAAACAGGGCTATCCAGGGGCCGGTATCTATGTATGAGCGGCCCTGGCTTATCATGAGGCCCCAATCCGAGCTGGGTGGCTGGGCCCCCAGGCCCAGAAAGCTCAAGGCTGCGGCCAGCAGTATCGCAAAGGTCACCCTCAAACTGGCTTCCACGATTATTGGGGGCCAAGCGTTCGGTAGTATTTCTGCGGCCATGATATAGATGGCCCTCTCTCCGCGGGCTTTGGCCGCCAGAATGTATTCCTCTTCAATCAGCCCTAAGGTTACACTACGGGTTAGCCGCACCAGCACCGGCACATAGACTGCACCGACTGCCGCGGCCGTTTTAATTATGTTGGGTGGGGTGACGGCTAGGATGAGAAGTCCTAAAATCACGGGAGGAAAAGACATGAGAATGTCCGTGAGGCGCATGATAATCTCATCAACACTGCCCCTGTGATATCCCGCCAGAAGCCCCAACGGAACCCCCAAAATCAGGCTTATCGCCGTGGCCACAATTCCCATAAATAGCGAAACCCGCGAACCGACTAATACGCGGCTCAATACATCTCGCCCGAATTCATCGGTGCCGAACCAATAGGTAGCATTGGGTGGTTGGATCCTGTCTTTCACGTGAAATTCATCGTAGGGGAAGGGGGAGATCCATGGGGCCGCCAAAGCCATGAGGACAATCAGTACTGCTAAAAGACCACCGATCATGAGGCTCACCGGAATTCGGCGGCACATCCGCTTGGGATTGGATATTTCCTTTTTTTCACTCGGCTTTACGCGCATAGCGCACCCTTGGATTAAAGTACGTATATAGTAAATCCGCAAACAGGTTCGAAAACGAGTACAACGCCGTGATCACCAGGATGCAAGCTTGAATCAACGGCAAATCCTGGCGACCGATGGCAAAGATCAATAGGCGCCCCAGCCCGGGAAAGGAAAAGACCGTCTCAACCACTACAATACCACCAAAGAGCCAGCCGACATCAATCGCCAAAATGGTAATGGTCGGTAACAGTGCATTGCGTAAGGCATGGCGCACCAAGACCACTCGTTCGGGCAAGCCCTTTGCCCTGGCTGCCCTTACATACTGACTTTGCAGTGCTTCTAACATGCTAGATCGGGTCAATCTGGAAACATGGGCAATGAGAGTAAGGGTTAAAGTCGCTACCGGTAAAATCAGATGTACCAGCCAGCCGCGGAAGCTTTCAGTCATTTCCACATATTGACCGGAGGGCAACCAACCCAAATAGCTGGCGAACAGCATGATGAATACAATTCCCCAAAAAAATTCCGGCACGGAAATACCGAAATAGGTGAAAACGGAAACGATATGATCTGTGGGACTGTTTTTGCGAACGGCTGCGATCACCCCTAAACCGATACCGATTACAGTCACGAAAAAAAAGGAAAAAAAGGCAAGCACTGCCGATCGCATAAAAGCCTGCTTGAGCATTGCAGCGATCGGTCGGTCCATGACCAACGAATGCCCCAGATCCCCATGAAAAATGCCTCTTGCCCAACGCCAGTACTGGACGGGTAAAGGATCATTGAGGCCCAGTTTTGCTTCCAAAAGCTTGATGGATTCTTCGCTGGCAAACTGCCCCAGAATCATCTGGGCCACATTACCGGGAAGAATTTGAGTGATGGCAAAAATCAGGATCGACATTGCCACCAGAATCAAGAAGATATATGCAAGGCGTTTGGAGATGTATATGAGCATTGTTGTATCTTGGCTGCCGGGTCAGCCGATGGAAGGCTGACCCGGCAGCAAGCGTTTGGTTTTCGTGGGCAGCTATTTGACTATTTCCACATCTCGCAGATCGAGCCACATCATGGGGCAGGAGTGCAGATTTTTAACTTCCTTGCGATAGCCGTCGATATGGTTCACCGAATAGGGAATAACCGATGGGGGATCATCTTCGACCACCAACTTTTGAAACTTTAGGTAGGCTTTCTTTTGGTCTTCCAGGCTGGCGGCTCTACGGGCAGCGTCCAACACAGCGTCCACCTCCGCATTCCGGTAATGCCAAAGGCCTTTGTTCCATGAGCCCGAGCTGTAGTACCAAGGATAGATCGATGTATCCACCGTAGGCCGGCTGAAAAAGCCGTCAATATAAAACGCTGCTTTGCCTTCTGCATCCGCAATGAATTTGTCCCAGGGCAGCTTTTGGATGTTGACCTTGATGCCCAGTGGCTTGAGTAATTCCCTGGTTGCCACGGCCAAGCGCTCCCGCACCGGTCGGCCATCAGGCGCTATGAGCGTGATCTCAAAGCCGTTGGGGTAACCCGCTTCGGCCATCAGCTGTTTGGCCTTTTCCGGGTCTGCCTCGAAGGATAGGTTCTTGTTGAAAAAGGGATGGGCTGGGGGAATCGGGCTGTGTGTCGGCGAACCATGACCGAAAAGAACGATCTCCGCCACCTGGCGTTTGTCTATTGCCAGATGAATAGCTTTGCGCACGCGTACATCGTCGAAGGGCTTTTTACTGGAATTCATTATGATCCCGTCCCAGCTGGATGTGGAAACCTCGTCCACTATTATGTCAGTGTTCTTCTTAAGCCGGTCAACGCTCTCCATGGGCAGCTTCCATACTACATTAATTTCCCCTGTCTCCAGAGCGGTTACCCTTGAGGCGCTCTCCGGCATAATCAGCAGGGTCACTGCATCTAGCTTGGGTTTACCCTTTTCAAAATAGTCAGGATTTCTCACCATTTCCACTTTGTCTCCCGGAGCGAAGGACTTAAACACAAAGGGGCCTGTACCGATGGGCTTGGTGGCCAGAGTATCAGCGGCATCCTTGGGAACGATGCGGACTTGACGGGTACCAAAAATATCGGGAAAGCTGGCATAGGGGATGCTTAAATTAAAGCGGACAGTGTATTTGTCAACAACATCTATTTTTTCGACCATCAGAAAGTTCACCCGAGCTCTGGAACCGGTGGCCTTATCCATGATGCGGTTTATGGTGAAGGCCACATCTTCGGCGGTCATTTCGCGACCATGATGGAACTTGACCCCTTGGCGCAGGTAAAACGTCCAGGTCTTCAAGTCCTCGCTGGATTCCCATTTATAGGCTAAATCGGGCTGTACGGTCATGTTGCGGTCAATTACGGTCAACCCATTGAAGACCAAAAACATATACATATATTCGTCCCCAGTTTTTGACTTAGCCGGGTCCAACGTATTTAGGTTGCCGGTAAGGGCTATCTTCAAATGCCCCCCTGCTATACATGGTAGCGGCAACAGCAAACTCAGGGCAATAAAAGTGATTAACAAGGCATACATTCTTTTCATCTTAATCCCTCCTTACAGTTAATTTGAAAATACTATCGTTAATAAACACACACCGCCCGCCGACCGGCCGGAACGATCCCAAGGGAGATAAAAAATGGCCGCTAGGGACTCCATTATTGAAATAGTGGGCAACAGAGAAGTGCGGCCTGCGGTTTCTAACAATGGGTTGATTTCCATCACATCAAAACCCACTATAACATTGTTTGAGTCTGAGCAAATGGGTAACTTGAGCAAAATGGGGGTCCGTGCGCTTGGCAGATTCGCTTGTTTCTGGCTCATGCCGAGTTCAGCGCCCCATAATTGTATGAAATGTAATGGTTATAACCAATTCCATATACATTCCCTGGTGAAGGTAGCTTTGACCGCTCTTCGAATTATTCCAGATCTTGATTAGGTTAAAGGCCTTGCATTACACCTTTTGAACAATTTCATATCAAAATGAATCATTTGACGTCAAGTATTTTTTTCTGCACAGAGACTTCATCCCCAAAAGTTGTTATTTTGATTACTTAGACCATGACGAACATACTTGTCTCCTTTTCTAACTATGGCCGTTTCGTTAATCAAAAGATCGGTGCCAGACTGACCTCCTATCGCATCATTGGGACGTTGGGCAACCTGAGTAATAACCGTATCGGAATCCCATGGGGAATTGGACAGAAAATGATACAGGGCCTGATCATTGGTAGCCGGAACCCCTGAAGCCATTCGGATCATATTTTGATTTTCGGTCTGGATCGGACCCTTGAGATAATGGGCGCCTTGAGGGCCGCCATCTTGCGTCTTCATTTGAAAGCATGCGCCAAACGAATTGATATAATTGGCAAGTGCGCACAATGTCCCTGAAGGTGCGTGTTTTCATGTCTAAGTCAGTTCTCCGTCGCTTGGGCGCTCGGAGGGGCTGTTGCTATGTAAACCAGCGATGACCGGGTAACAATAGGTATCAAAAGTATATCTTTTTCATGTAGACGGCAAAAAGACTTTCATATTGACAATAAATGATTCATCGTGTTAATCGAAAAATATTGCTTGGGAGGGGGAGGAAGTGGCCTAAAGGGGTGCTTGGCCAAAGTGATGATAAACCTTCCTGTCCCGCTAGGCGGGGCAAGGATTGTGCAAAGGAAAAAAATAAACCATGAAAAAGATTCTTATGTGTGTACCTAACATCAGCGAGGGGAAAGATCTGGATGTAGTAGAGTTGGTGGTGGATGAGATCCGCCGGATATCCGGGGTGTCCCTTTTGGACTACTCCTGGGATCAGAACCACAACCGATCGGTCCTGACCTACTTGGGGGAGCCCCAGGCTGTCATGGAAGCAACCGAAAGCATGGCGGCCAAGGCCCTGGAACTAATCGACATGCGTAACCACCACGGATCGCATCCTCGCATTGGAGCTGTCGACGTAGTGCCCTTTGTGCCGCTGAGGGGCATAGACACCGGCGAGACCGTGGAGATAGCCCATCAAGTGGGACGGTATTTAGGAGAGCAGGGAGTGACTGTGTACTACTATGCCCAGGCCAGCGATAAGCCCGAGAGAACCACCCCCTCTTCGGTGCGTAAGGGCCAGTACGAGGGCCTGAAGGAACGGTTAAAAGATCCTGCATGGTATCCGGACGAGGGCCCGAACGAATTTAATTCAAGGGCGGGGGCCACTGCCTTGGGCGTGCGCATGCCCCTTATCGCCTTCAATGTGAATTTGCACACTACCGATGTGTCCATCGCAGAGCGTATCGCCAAGGCAGTTCGCCGAATCAGCGGCGGGTACCAATTCGTGCGGGCCATAGGCCTGTTTCTGGAAGGTCAAGACTTGGTCCAGGTGTCCATGGATCTGGACAACTATGTTAAAACTCCCATACATAGAGTCTTGGAGACTGTTCGCTGTGAAGCGGCTCGTTACGGGGTCAGCGTGGCTGGATGCGAGTTCATCGGACCGGTTCCTCTATCGGCTTTGCAGGAGTGCATCCAGTTTTATGTTCAGGCCCATGCTTTCACCGTGGACCAGGTCATTGAAAACAACTTGCTGGACCTCATGGACTGATCTTCAATCTTGTTTATTGCCGGAGAGAGGTGCTTAAAAGCCCATTACCTTGTTTAATGTCTGCTTCGGGGAATGGCTGAAAACCCCTCGACTTTAGGCGACAACTTTATCATGCTTGCCGGTGCTATGAAAAATTACTGTAAGTCCTCTTAATCGAAATACGATTGAAAGGTCGTTTTTTGGACCATTAACTCTCATTATATGGGCACCAAGCGGCCGCTCTGCTTTTCAATTATTATGGAGAAGTTTTATAGTTATCAGCGTTTTTATAGTTATCATTCCGAAAGCAAATCAAATAAAGACTATCGAATGAAAGTTCCAAACCGTATTTTATCGATTAGCAGCCTAAATAAAATAGGCTATGGATTTAAAAAAACAGAGCGCTCAGACCAGGAGAACGATCTGCCTGTATCGGATCTAATATGTCAGATTGATTATCAATCTGATAGCAAAAAGGCATTATGGAATTAGTTCTAATAGACTGAAAGCCTGTCTTTTGAAAAAGGAAAGAGAATAATGACCATACGCGATAAAAAGCCCTTACCCCAGCGCATAGCTGAGAAGTCCAAGGAACTCACCCCATTAGGACGCCAGCTGGTCCACTATCTGACGCACAACCTCAATGAGGCCATTTTCTTGAGCGCTCGTGAGCTGGCCGAAAAGAACGATGTTAGCCTCTCCACAGTGGTGCGGTTCGTACAACAGCTTGGGTACACCACCTACCGGGAGCTTTTACGCGACATGCGGGAGCGACTGGACACTCGAATGAGCCTTCCTGAGAGAGTGAAGATTCACAAAAATGGTTCCAACCTCCAACAGATCATTGAGAGGGAGATCTCCGGCGAAATTGGCAATTTACAAAGTCTCAGGAGCGATCTTGACCCGGAGCTTTTGGGCCGCCTGGCCGACCGCATTTGGGAGGCTCCCCAGGTCTGCGTGGTGGGTGCTCGGATGTCTTTGGCAATGTCCTATTATTTTAGTTGGGCGCTTTCTCGAATCCGTTCACAAGTTTCCAACCTGGACGGCGGTAACCGTAATTCACTGGACTGGATTACCTTGAGTCCTAAAGACACTTTAGTGATCATATTCACGGTGATGCGTTACCCGAATGATCTATTTCACCTTGCCAGGCTGGTGCGGTGGCAGGGCAGAGATTTGGTGGTCATCGCGGACAGCCGGAGCTGCCCGCTGTTCCAGTTTACGGACCATTACCTGTCCGTCCCATGCCAACACTTCCCTCTTGTCGGCAGTCCCAGCGCTTTAGCCTGCATGGTGAACTGTATCATCTACCACATGATCTGCAATCACACCCAAGAAATACAAAACCATCAGGATGTCCTGGAGCAGATCTACCGGGAAAACGATATATTCTGGAATCCCAATGAAAGGAACCGGATCATTGAAGAGATATAAGCTTGTCCCCTCACGAACAGGTCGACAGGAAGAGAACAGCAGATGGCCCAGCCAGCAATGGTATTTATTCAGGGGGGAATTAGGTGTCAGGGAGCCTGTTCGGGGCGATCCCTGCGTCTGATTGACGAGTTGCGGCCAAGTCCAACAACAGCGTAAGCTTGGTTCAACGCAAGTCCACGACGAAACCAAAAAGAGGAGAACGTCAAGATGATGGAAAATCAGGCCGAAACAAGCATCCCAGCGAGTTCACCCTTGCCAAACTGGGCAAATCATGCAGTGGAAGAGAAAGAGACTATCGATTTGTGTGGCGAGATCACATACTCGCTGCCGATCCTCAGGTTAGCCGGGAAATGTGCGTTCATGACGCTCGCACAGCTCGTTGCCTGTAAAGCCTTCCTGCGCGGATTGCACGATGGGCTTTCCCATGGAGGGCAGAGACGATGATCGCACACATTCCTTCGGGCACTTCGGTCAGTGCGCTTGCAGAATGGCTTGCCAAATCGCCTAACCTGAGCGAAGGCGTTGCGTTGCGCCGCGGCAGGGAAGCATTCATCGACACGGTGGCCTGTTGTTTAGCAGGTGCTCATGATCTGGTATCGGAACGCGTTTTCGAAGCCGTCCGTTCTTCCAATATCGGAGCATGCTCCGTTGTCGGACGCAATGAGACACTTTCGGCGGAGGCGGCGGCCCTCGTCAACGGTACGGCTGCCCATGCGCTTGATTTCGATGACAATTTCAACCCTGCCGTTACCCATGCCTCGGCTGTTCTCGTTCCCGCGCTTCTCGCACTGGGCGAGGTGATCGGGGTGTCGGGGGGGGAGCTTTTGGATGCCTACATCGCCGGCCTGGAAGTCCAGGCATGGCTCGGCCGACAAATGATACCCGCTCACTATGCGGCTGGTTGGCACGCGACCTCGACAATCGGCACGGTTGGCGTGGCAGGTGCTTGTGCGCGGCTCTTGAGAGTCGATGCCGAACGGGCCTGTTGGGCGCTCAGTATCGCGACCAGCATGGCCGGCGGATCAAAGGTCCAGTTCGGTACAATGGCGAAACCGTTGCATGCCGGGCTTGCGGCCCGCGCCGGCATCACCGCTGCCCGGCTGGCCTCTGCAGGGGTGGCGGGGAACGATGAGCCATTTGCGGGCGAGTGGGGATTTGTGGCGCTACACCACGGTGAATCGCTCACCACGGCAGACCGGGATGAGGCTGCGTCACCAGGACTAGCGATCGTCTCAGCCGGTCTAGCCCAAAAGAGGTTTCCTTGCTGTGCGAGTGCGCATCGAACGATGGATGCGATCATTACTCTGATGTCTGAACATTTGTTGCAAGCGGCCGAGATTGAGCGAATCGAGACCGTGGTTCCCGATTACGATTATAAGAACATGCCCTTTGATCGGCCCAAAGATGAGTTGCAAGCACGTTTTTCAATGACCTATTGTGCGGCGGTCGCTGCCCTCTATGGCCGTGTGACGCTAGTCGATTTCACCAAAAAGGCCGTGGAACGGCACAATGTGCGGGATTGGCTCGACAGGGTCTCCATGTACTCGATGGGTACGAACGGCGACGGAGAGACCGGTATCTGGGAATTACCTGCCGTCACCACCCTTCTGCTGAAGGATGGCAAGCGGCTGAAAAAGGAGGTCTTCCAGCCGGTCGGCACGATCCATGCACCGATAAGCGAAAGGGAAATGGCCGAAAAGTTTCGCGACTGTGCCCGGCGATGCCTGTGCGAATCTGAGACCGAAGAGCTTTACCAGCGTCTCACAAATCTGGAGCAGGAGAAGATATGCGACATCGTCGCTCTGATCCGCACCAAGGACGGGGCAAGGGCTACCGCCGCGTCAGCGCCGAGGTAGGATAACTATGATAATTATGCTCCAAATTCGATTTGTTAAATACAATCTAATAAGCGGTTAACCGTAACAGTTTAATCCCTTTTTCAGTTAACTCACAGCACCCTCGGTTAAGGGTTCTTTCTTAAGCGAATTCAAAAATATTTCCCTCTTACTCTAACTGTATAAATATATCAAGGAAAAGCCTAAAGCTATACCAAGAACAGGGGACTGTGAATCCCCGGTGCCTGCAGAAATCTTTTACTGTCGTGCGATTCAGAGGGCATGTAACTTAGATGTAACTAAGGATCACGAAGAGATAATGTAAAGGACTTCTAATCCGAAAAAGGCGATTTTAAACGATCAAGGGGAAGCCTTGCCAGTGGCGGGTTCCCCTTTTCTATTGGGGATTTGCTGGATTTTTGAACTTTGGATTTTGTTGGGTTACGTTTGGTCTTTTTTGGGCGTGGCGGTTACAAAATGGTTACAATTTTTATGAGCAGAAAGGTGTAATGACCGGGAGTTCAACGGACACTGAGTCGGGCTGAGCTTAAATGAGCTCTGACAGTTTCCGAATTTGGTACCTTAGATTTGGAAAGATTGGAACTAGTGGTGGCTGATCATTTCAACCGCAATTAGGCAAAATAGGGGATGCCCACAGGTTATCGATTACATCTTGAAATATGTATCTTCTGCAGGGATAATTTTGCTTGCTCGGTACAATCTAATATTGACCTTTCAGCTACCGTATGTAATCGTTAAATCTGACAAATTTCAGTATCTGGCAAGAAATCTTAAATGCAGGAATGCCATAAGTGCCTTTGGAGAATACCCTTATTCTTCCCAAATAATAAGATTTGAAACTTACACAGAGTCGATGTAGTATCCATAAAAAGACCAAAAAGAAGCGTCTTCTTAATATACAACGTTAGCTTTGCTTAAAGTGAATACCTTAGAAAACTGATGCCAACATCAATTTCAGCACTTCTAATAATTGTAATAGCGATTTTTCCTGGAACACTGGGAAACAATGTATACCGGCGATTGATTGGTGTCGATTGGCGCGAAAAAGAATTTCGTACTATTGTTAGGCTAATAGGATTTAGCGTAGTTGGTGTAGTACTATACTCAATAGTTGCTGAATTCCTTGATTGGCCCCCTGCATTACATCTCTTCCCTAACACTTACATAAACTTTTCTCCTGAGTATTTAGAAAAAATTCTGCCTCCGTATATAGGCCACTTAAGCGCAGGCTTTCTTACTGGGATTATAGCAGCGGGGGCCAATAGGTTAATATCCAAATTTTCTTTTGCAAGCGCCTATCCGAGTGCCTGGGACGACTTTATTAGAGCATTGGTTCCGAGACATTGGGTTATCATTAGCTTATCATCTGGTGAAGTCTATGCTGGTAAGATTAAGGTCGCTGACTCTGCTGTTGCTGAGGCCGAGAGGGACATCGTATTAGAAGAGCCATGTCAATACATTGAAAATTCAAAGGAATATGTAGCATTGAATTATCAATACCTTTATGGGGGTATCCCTTTCGCTGGACTACCCACTAGATCTTGTGTTCTGGGGTTTTCGTCCCCGAACCCCCTTTGCTATGTCTTGGTAGGGGACTGCATCAAGGGCAACTGCATTTTGGAGCAGGCGGTAAAAGAGCTTTCCCCTGTACCGTGATGTGCGACGGTTAAAGCGAAAGCTATACTCGTCGAGGTAATAGCCAAGATGTTCGTGACTGACAGCTCCCTGATGGGTACCGGTAAGCCACCGCTTAATGAGGGATGCCTCTCTGTGGCACAGTGGCAACAAGTTATCTCCTATGGTTGCTGTCTTACGGATGATCCGGTGCCTGTACCCGAGGGACTTGAGCCCATTGTAGCCATTCCAATCATCAGTCTTGACTGCAGCCCCCTGTTCCACCGTTTCTTGGACAGCCCCCTCCAGGCTCTCTGCCGACGCGTCCACTATCTGTTTCAGCCGGATCCGTCCGGTGATTTTCCCATCCTCTTGCGCGGCAATAAGAACCAATGTCTTGCCTTCGGCTCCACGGCCTCGCTTTCCCGGCTTCTGCCCACCGATATACATTTCGTCCACCTGAATTGTGCCCGAGAGCCGGTCCCGTCGTGGCCTGACCATTGCCCGTCTCAGTTTGTGCAACCACGTCCAGGCTGTCTCATAGCTTCCCAATCCAAGAATGTGCTGCAAGCCCAAAGCACTTGCCCCGTTCTTTTGACTCGTTACCCACCAGATTACCCGAAACCACGAAACCAGCGGCTTCCGTGTCCCCTCAAAAAGTGTTCCTGCAATCACCGAGGTCTTATGCGCACATGCCGTGCACTTAAACAGCCCACCTTTCAGTTTCCAAGCCTCGCTGTGACCACAGACAGGACACCGGAAGCCTTCCGCCCAACGCAATTGAAACAAATACTCACGGCACGCCTCCTCTGTCGAAAATTGCTCCTCAAGCTCAGCCAAGGTTTTTGGATAGTCCTCCACATTTTTGAATACTACATATTGGGGCTAGTCCAGGCAAGGGGATACCCCCATA
>Ga0307378_10004517_pt1 | contig 19829 bp, 14 predicted proteins | sample UN1MG_FD_202238 | JGI IMG/M metagenome (GOLD analysis project Ga0307378, IMG submission 202238) | Soil microbial communities from Risofladan, Vaasa, Finland - UN-1 | ecosystem: Environmental > Terrestrial > Soil > Coastal area > Acid sulfate soil | place: Finland: Risofladan, Vaasa | collected... | reverse complement strand
CGGCTTGAAATAGCTCGAAGCGCAGATGCCTTTCCGCGACCTTGAGTTGATAGGCCATTTGCAGAACCGGGCCGAACTGCTTGGCGACGAACCGATAGAGCGCGTCGCACCTCGGGTCGTCGGCAACGTAGTCATATTCCGGGAAACTGCCGGTTATTCTGCCTGTCCGGTGAAGCTCCTCCGCCAGAGGGGTGCCGTCGTATACCTGAAAGCGATTGAGCAGTCCTTGGACCATGTTGAAGCCAAGCGATGCGAAGTACCCGGCGTCATTTCTGACTTGCTCCAAGCGCGACCACGGCGTAAACGTGATGAACGAGCAGGCGACGTCAATGCCTTGGGCGCGGAGAAGACCGAGGGCCCGAGCGTGGTCTTCTGGCCTGATGTGCTTGTTCATCTTCGCGAGCAGGGCCGGGTCGCCGGATTCGAGCCCGAGCAGAACCTGCCTTACGCCAATGCGCCGGAATGCCGCCGCTGTCCCCTCGTCTATGCCGTCCACCCGTTCGCTAATGCTGAACATCATCGGCACGGGTAGGGCTTTAGCCTCCCGCTCTAACTCGGCAAGGCGCTCCATCTTACCCGACCCCGGATGCGTGAAGTTGTCGTCGACGAAGACGATTTCCCGGACTCCCGGATGCTCTTCGAGTATCCCGCGAATCTCAGCAAAGATGTTCTTCACGCTGCGCTGGCGCCACGGCCGACAGCCCGGTATGTCGTAGAAACGCCGGATGGAACAGAACCCGCAATCAGCATGACACCCTCGGCTGGCGACCATCGCCACGATTCCGGTGTCGCCGAGGTTGTCGACCACATACGGCAAATAGTCGCGGGCCGGAAACGAGTAGTCGTCCAGGTCGGCCGTCGGGCATTCGGGCTGATTGACGGTGACCTCCCCACCGTTGCCGCGGTAGACAAGGCTCGGGCATTGTCGCCAATCGGTTCCTTCAGCCAAGTGGTCGGCAAGACGACACATCGCCGTCTCTCCCTCATATCGCACAATGGAATCCAAACCCGGGCACAAGTCCAGCGTTTCACGGTAGTTGAATGTCGGGGCGTGGCCACCCATTGTGATGTGCCCGGCATAGCCAGAACTCCTCAGCCGACCTATGGCCTCAACGGTCGGTCCGATGTAAGTAAAGTCCGAAATCGTGAAGCCAACCACGACCGGATGCTCGGTCTTCGCCAACTCACAGACTCGCGCGCAGGCCTCGTCGAGCGGAACTCGCTCAAGCGCGCCGTCGTACAACCGGATCGTGCGCCCCTCGCGCCTAAGCGCTGCAGCCAGATAGCCCAGCGCCAGGTTCTCGCTGTTCTCACGGAAGTACGAACGAACCTCGCGAGGTACCTTTGCCAGCAGAATCATCTACCCGATACTACCCAACTCTACGACGAAGGGCTTCTCATCCAACTGCTCCACCTGCTGGAACTGCACTTTGATGAGCGCATCGTTGCCGACCGGATAAACCGGTTTGAGACACTTGTGGAGTTCCAGGGCTATCATGCATTGAAGCCAAAGCGCAGCTTCCTCGTCCGCGTGGCGCTTCACAGCGCGGTCCAGCATGTCCTTGGCGTACTCAATGTTTTTGCGCTCCCCAGGCCATTCACACTCGATAAACTCTCCTAGCTGGCTGTTGGAGGCGCTAGTGACGCACCACTTGGTGTCCCCATCGACCTTCGTCATCTTCACACTGGCGGGGCAGTCCGTCGGAAAGACGAGCTTGGGACCACCCACCTGCAAGGTGACTTGTCTCCCCCCCGCCGCAGTCGTCCGTGCCACTTCTATTCCTTTGACAGCAATCAACCTACTGCGGGCGGCTTGGTCACGGTCACGTCCCCACTCCTGCACCGTATCCACGACTGCCAGTAGCAGCCCCAAGAACCGCACATAGTCCGTCTCACTGCCTTTCTTCAGTGGTTCCATCGGGGGCGCACAATCGGGTATCGATAGGCTTTTCAACTTGTCGATTTCGGTCCTAGCGAGACCCGCTGCCTCAGTGAGCACACTACCGGTGTCGTCATTGCCGTTTCGGGCGTGCGCAGCCAGTACGAAATCGGCGTACGGGTGCTTCCGCGAGACGTCGGCCAGCTTCTTTGTCGGTGAGCCGCTTGTCTTGTCTGCGTTCTTGGCCGCCACGTCTGCCTCGGCTGAGAATGCCGCGAGTTCTTTCGCCATGTAGGATCGCCACTTGTGCAGATTATGCAGATACACAACCGACCCGGCAACGTCCTGGAACCGCTCGACCGCCCCGCGGCACGGCAACACTTCGTACAGGGCCTGGCTTACTGCACGAAACCGACTCTCCTTTTGATGATCGGTCAGCACAGACGCGAGATCCTTGTCGATCTGCTGTCGCGTACCATCAGTCAGTCTTCCCCCGCTGGCACTGAGCGCGCTATCCTCAATGGCCATCATAAGAAGCAGAGCGGACAGAATGGCATGGTCTCCCCTCGTCGCCAAGTAGTGGAGGGTCAGGCCGTCCAGTTGCCGCTTGACCGAGGTCGCCCCCTCGCTAGTCTTGACCACTCTGCCAGCCAAGAGCCGGAGTATCCGACTCTTGTAGTTTGGGAACTGACCGAACGTGAAGTACGTGGTCTTGTCGACCGGGTAGCAGGTCGCGATGCGCTTGCCGAAGTACGCTTCGAAGAACTCACTTATCTCGGTTTCCGCCTCCTCGATCGGATACGCGATGTCGTGACTGGCCGCAATGTTTAGCCAGAGAAGTTTGAGTGCCTTGTACACCTGACAACTGACATCGCGGCGGCCGACGTAGAGCTTGTCTATGATCGCGTCCCCCAAGAGGAGGCAACTGAACATGTGGGTGTAGTGGTCCTTCTTTTCGAGCGAGGCCAGCAAGGGTTCCATATTGCGCAGCTTCTCTACAAGCCGCGCGGTGGGCAGAATCCCGGCCTTGCCCAGTTGCGTGTAGAATCCTTCGATCGCGAACCTGGGCTGAGTCTCCAACCTCTGTAATCGGGCCAGGTCCGGGCAGATGACGCTGATGGCCCTGCCTAGCAAACAACTGGTGTCTCTTATCACGAGAACTTCTTGAGCTTCGAACTGAGCTGCCGCACGCAGTACCGGTCAAGCGAAAGGTACTGCCGGTACGCCGCCATGTGCTCCTGCAACAGACCTTCAATCTCCGCTGCTGGAATTCGTGGGCCACCGATGAAATGGCCACGCTTGGCGTACCATGTCTTCAGTATCCGACCCTGCTGTGGCTGGAAGTCAGCGCGGAATCCCGTTGCGCGTACCTTTCTTGCGCCATCGGCCGCAGCGTTGACCGCACGCTCCCCGGGCGACCTCGACCTCAGCAGACTGTAGTAGGCTGATCGGAACTTGGCAGAAACGTTCTTCGGGACCGGTGAGCGAGGCCTTCGCGTAAGCATCAGTAGACCAAGTGGGACATCACCCACGCCCCTTGCGTTGCTTCTCTTGATGAGTGGCCAATAGAGCACCTCCTGCAGATATAGAATCACGTCATAGAATGACGTGTCCTGCGCTCGACCGTCACACGGCGAGAAGGGAGAATACAGGGGTGCCTGACGGAAAAGGCAGCGCTGGGTCAAGTACAGGTCTTTGTAGCCGCTGCCCTCCGGAGGCGGCACTACCTCGGGGTCAGTGCTGATCGTGAATCTGCCGGCTTGGCGCTTGGTCAAGCTGTCGAGGTTCTTCACGGAAACACCGGATGGCAAGGCTGGTGTCTCGAGAGGGTTCTCAATGCCGAGCTCGTCGGTGCCATCAGCGAAGACCTCGACGACTTGGTCCGCGCCGAGGCCCTTTCGCGTTCCGTCGTGCGGTCCATAGTGGCTGCTCAGCATGATGAAGTGCATCGTCCCAACCCGTTCTTCCGTGTCGCTACGCGCCCCTGTGAGTCCATCTGGATTATATGCGACAAACACGATGCCCACATCGCGCGACCGGTGGTCCCACCTCCTCAGCTTCCTCCCGTAGGAACACAGCAGTCGTTGGTGACTTTCGCACAGCAACTCCCCGAGGGGACGGACAAGGCTGTCCGTGAGTAGATTGCGGAGTTGTTCTTTTGTCGGAACCCAGCCCGTCTGGTAGTTCATAGAGGGCGGGCTTGGTTAGTCGGCTGTAATTGCCTTGCCGCCCTCAACGCGCATGATCAGCATCTTCTGCTGGACGTCGCCGTTGGCGTCGAAGGACAGTGTGCCGGATGCGCCGTCGTAGTCCTTCACGGCGTATAACCAGGTCTTTATGCCATCGGCGGCGGGGGCTTTGGCCTCAATCGCCTTGATGATGAGCATCGCCGCGTCGTAGGAGTTGGCCGTAAACTGCAGCGGGTCCTTTCCGAACTTGGCCTTATACAGCGCGTAGAACGCCTTCACGCCGGGGTTGCCGGTTTCGGGCGTGAGTTTGGGTGAAGTGAAGATGATTCCGTCCGCGGCCTTGCCCAGACGCCCGAGCACTACGGGGTCATCAATAAGTTGATGAGTGAGGAGTTGCTTGTCGAGCTTCAGTTCACGAACCTGGCGCACAAAAGACTCGGACTCCTTCAGATACAACGCGAAGTAGACGGCATCCACGTTAGCCGCCTTCAGCCTGGCTATCTGAGTACGATAGTCCTTAGCCCCGGGCGCGGCCCCATCGGAATAAGGCACCTCGCCGCCGAGCAACTTGAACTTCGCGATGAAAGCATCAGCCACGCCTTTCGGCCCGGCATCGTTCTGATATACAACGCCGACCTTCTTGTAGCCTTTGCCGGAAGCGTAGTCAGCCATGGCAGTCCCGTCGTAGACGTCCGACACGATGGTGCGGAACACGTAGTCTCCGGCCCTGGAAAAGTCGGAACTGGTGGCCGAAGGCGATATCAGGATGACCTTGTTCTGTTCGGCAATTGGCGCGACAGCCATCGCTTCCGTACTTGAAAGAGGGCCGACTATCACAGAGACCTTATCGACGTCAATGAGCTTCCGCGCAGCACTGACGGCCATCTCGGGGTTGATTTGGGTGTCTTCGTAGATGACGACGAGTTTCCGGCCGCCGATTCCGCCTTTGGCATTCACGGCGTCGACTGCCAAATTGACCGCGCCGCTTATAGCTTCGCCATAGCTGGCGCCGTCTCCGGTCAAAGGCAGAAGCGCCCCGATCTTGATGTCGCCCTTGGGGGCGCACCCCCCGAACAGCGCCAAAACCAGCGCTGCGGCGGCCACGGTCAGCGTTCTTGCTGCTTTCATTCTCTACCTCCGCTATTCCGGTCATTATCTTCCGCTGCGGGCTTCGGCAGCAACACCGCCCAGCCTTCGCCCGCACTGAGCTCGGTGATACTTCCTAATTCAATGCACTCTGCGTGCCGCCAGAGATCGGTGAATGGAAGACCCAAGGCTCTCGTTATGATGCTTACGATGCAGGTCCGATGCGTGGATGCCACGATGGTATCGCCCTGTTTGTGCCACATCCTGATGTAGTTCACAAAGTCGACGAGGCGGTCTGTTAGCTGTCGCAGAGTCTCCGTCCCAAAGTAGGGCACATCTGCGGCCGGCTTTGTCATGATTGCCTCATACTGGGGCAGCAGTTTGATGCCCGCCTTGGGCTGATACCCGTAGCCCTCGTCGAAAGCGTAGCCGCACAAGCGCCTGTCGGCCACTACGGGCAAGTGCAACACATCCGACAAGGGCGCGACCGTCTCGCGAGCGCGGCGAGAGGTCGAGCTGTAGATAGCACAGGGCTGTTTGACACGCAGTATCTCCGCCAACCGCTCTGCCAGTTGCCTGCCGTCTGGCGAGAGCGGAGTGTCGATGCCGGCGTGCAGTTTCAGTGGCGCGGCGGCGTCGCCAGCGTTGCGCACTAGAAGAATCCTAATTGGCATCACGGTGTGAGGATTGGTGGCCGCATCTGCCACTCTGCATCATCCAGAGGATGGGCGCCGCCAGTCCATTGGCGCTCACGTGCACTTGATAGTCTGATGTAGCGGTCACAGGATCCGCCCTTGTCGGAGGCTACAGCCGTCTCGGTCATAGAATTCGGGTCAGAATCTACTCCTGCGCCCCTCGGTGTCAAGCGGAGACGGCTTACGGCTGACGGCTGACGAAGCATCCGCACTAGAAACGTACCCCAAGCAGGCAGCCTTCGACTGTCTCGTCGGTCAATCTCAGGCGTATGTACTTCATCAGGTCGAACCCCTTGGAGAACTCGCCCCAAGGCACGTAGTCCGAGTTGAGGGTACAAATGTACTGAAAGCCGTGCGCTTCCGACTCCTTGGCGGCGGTTTCAAGTGCCAGTGCACGCTGTCTCTCATCGACACCATCAAAGATCGTGCTGTCATGGACCAGCAGTCGTGGCGACGGCGTACGTCCTGCCCACATCCGGGCAAGTGTCAGGTCGTAGCAGAACACCTTCATGTTGCTGATGCCGGCGCTGCCGGAGCGTTCTATCTCCACGTCGAATCTGAAGCCAGTCGACCCCACGTCTACAACAAGCTTGCCGGGCACATTGTAGAGCGTCTCCGAGTACGAGTTGAACAACAGGATGGCCTGTTCACGGATGACTCTCCTCTCTTCGAAGTCCCGACGCATCTTCTGCTGTAGAACCTCCTGGGCAATCTTGTTCTCGCTCAGACCATCTTCGAAAGCCTTCAGGTTGCCGATGGCGACCCTGACATCGTGCAACTGGCCGACGGTCTCAGCGTGGCGCTTCTGCAGCAGGGAGTACTCCGCGAGTGCGCCGTGCGTCGCCAAGAGAGTCATCATGCCGGCGCGCTGCGTTGTCCGGTCCGCGATGAACTCATCTCGTTTCCCGATAGCGCGTCGTAGACGTTCAAGCTCGGAAGCCAAAAACGCCCGCCTGTTCTCAATGACTTGGGTGTGGAATGCCTGTACGTCATCATATCGACGTAGTGCCACACCTGGCAACGAGACGCCGGCCTCCTCGTAGAGGCGCTTGAGGGTATCGAGAGGGGGCGGCTCCTCTTCGGCGAGGCCCGCCTCATAGAGGTTGAGCAGACGTCTGTCCTGTATGTTGGAGTTCACGGCATCGTGAATCTCCTCGGTGAGCTGGCTGGCGTCTTTCTGTATCTGCTCATACTGCGGGTGTACCTGGAACGACCCAAGGCTACGTTCTTGGCGTTCTACCTCCGCCTCAAGCCGCACCTTTCTTGCGTCGAGGTCGCCGAGGGTACCAAACATGCCCTTCACGACGCCTGCCTGCGCCGCTTTCCTCCAACTCTCAAGACCCCTCCTGCTGTCTTTGAGCTCTTGGAAGCTGGCTGCATCTTCCCAAGCGAGACCAAGTAGAAAGGCGTTGTGTACTTGCTTGTCCCACTCGGCTTGTTTCCGGTGATGCTCGAACGGCGTCGAGAAGGCGTCCTTATGCCTTCTGATTGGGTAAGAAATCAGGCTACGGAAAGTCGGGGCATACTTCTGTTCGCCGTCAGCGACCGGCAGGTCGTAGTACAGGTGGCCGAGAAGGATGGTCCAATCGCCTATGTCATACGTGGGGCGTTCGTTCCTGATTCTGGGCGGGATAGGCCATAGTGCTGTCTCTGCATCGACGGCAACGAAACTGGGGTGATCCACGCTCCTTGAGACGGTCACTCGCTGGGACCCGATGCGCATCTCCAGAGTGAATTCCCAGCCAGCAAGCGCCTCGACTCTGAGGCTTTGGTTTGGTCGCACATTGGAGCCGAGGCAGAAGTGGATGATCTCGATAAGCGTGGACTTGCCAAGCCCGTTACGCGAGTCCTTCTTTGTAGAGTCTTTCGTACGATCGGCCCAGACAACGTTGAACCCCGGGGCGAACTCAACAGGCCTGAACGATGGCTTGTTGGCCGATACTCTGAGTATCACTGTTCTCCCCGCGAGATCATCCCGTCTCTTATCTCGACGGCCCCGACCGCGTAGAGCAGGTCTAAGGCAAGGATGAACCTGCCGTAAGGAGATACTTCCTTCTGAGTCCTCACCGCCTCCCATAGACCGGTTATCGTGCGCGCACGGCTCAGGTTCTCCAGTAGGAGAGAGCCAACTGCCAGCAGGGAATCGCGAGCCGGAATGTGCTTGGTCGGAAGTATCACTTCTCAAAGACCTCACAGGCTTCGAACAGGTACACGAGGATGGCCAGCGCGGCTGACCGCTCAGCTTGGCTCTTGAGCCCCTGTTGAGAGAACGCGCACATCAAGTCGAACAGGTCGTCGCCTCGGACTCCGTTTCCACGCTGCCTGTAGTACTCTACGAGGAACCCTGCCTTGAGGCGCTCGGGGAAGTCGGCGTCAACCCGAGCCTCATTCTCCACAAACGCCCGAACATCCTTCGCTACGCCCAGCCCCATCCTTATCGATAGGCGTGAGCGGTCTGTTAGCTCATTCTGGCGGATCTTTTCCTCAGGTGGGACAACAACGTAGTCCTGGATCAACTCTGCCGGCTTAGTACGGAGCACCCACGCGACTGCGTGGGCCAATTCAGCGAATCCGACAGAGGCGCAAGCAGCATTCATGGCCTCGCGCACGCGCGCCTCGTGGTCCCGCTTCATCTTAAGCAGTTTCTCGCAGGGAAAGGCCGCCTGCTGCTTGTCGACTTGGACATGATGGTCTCCGCACAGGTAGATCAGGTTGTCACAGTGGGATCGTTCGTCATCGGTCATCCGCGGGTCATGTCTGGCGGATCCAGGCTTCTCTCCGGCGATGTGGGCGGCTTCCCCGGTGATAGCGGGGTCAGTGTCACCCACGCCTTCGACTGTCAGGTTCTTCGGACAGCCCGGGAACGCGCAACGGTCACCGCTCCGGTGGGCGAGGAGCCGCTTGGTCGTTTCGGATGGGCGCATGCCGTTCTCAGCCGAGTTGCCAGAGCTCGGGCAGGGATATTAGGAACATCCTGACTAACCTCATCTCCGCCAAGGTCGGGCGGGGTGCGGAATCCACGCGGACATTATGGAGGAACGGAGTCGGATGTCAAACAGACGCGCGGGTGCGAAAGAGGACTTGCGGCTTACGGCTGACGACCGTTTCCGCCGAGTTCCCAGTCTGCAGTTGGCTGTAAGGACAAAGGGTCGAACGGGTTGCGCGAAAGAAGGGGCAGGTGCTGGATTGAGGGCTGCTGCAAGAGTAGGGACGGCTGCTGTTGGTTGACCTGTTGCAGGGGCTGGAGCAAGCGCCGTTGCAGCGGCAGGAGCAGGCAGTCTCACATTCTAGATTCTAGATTGCAGATTCTAGATTTCAGAAGTCAGGTCGCCGGGAACTGGGTTTCGGGGAAGGCCTGACCCGAGGTCACCGGAAGGAGCGAGCGCAGGAGCTGGCCCTTGAGCGGCCTCAAGGTCAGTCGGAAGTCATGGGACCGGAACCGACCTAAGTTCTGGTGCAGGTGCAAGGGCTGGGGCGGCGGCCGGACTGAGGGCTTGAGCGAGACCAAGGCAGGGGACTGGTCTGGTGGCAGGGGCCGCGCCAGGAGCGGGCGCTGGTGCGGCACGATGGGCAGGGGCTGGGGCAAGGACTGGTCTCGGGGCTGAAACGAGGGCCGGGACAGCGGCAAGGGCAGTGTCTGCTGCCGGCGCTGGTCTCGGGGCCGGCGCGGCGTCAGGGCCAGGGGCTGCTCAGGGGTCAAGGGCTCCCCCAACCAGCCGGGGAGTGGCCACCAAGAAGAGTGATGAGTGATAAGCGATGAGCGATGAGGGAGTTGCCGGAAAACCTGGGGCAGTCCCCGGCCGGCCAACGATGTACTACGTACGAAGGAACGAGCGATGTTACGTCTTGGGGTGGTGGTTCCTCTAATACCGGTGACACACACAACGAGCCATTTCGGGCGAGCGTGTGGCCGGTTCCCGACAATCTATATGTGGTGGTCGGGTATGGCCCGAGGCACAATTTCCCCATGGAGTGGGTGAACCAGGGACTGCCCCCGGGGCTGCTTTCAAGCGAGGTCTTCAACGAGGTTTGAAACGTGCTTCGATCCGAGCTCTTGACCGAGCTTTGAAACGAGGTTTGAACCGAGCTTTCAAACAAGGTTTGCCGCGAGCTTTGAACCGAGCTTTGCGAGGAGCTTTCGAACGAGCTTTGAACCGAGCTTTGAAGTGAGCTTTCGAACAAGCTCTTGAATGAGCTTTCCAGCGAGCTTTGCGATGAGCTTTCCAGTTAGCTTTCCAATCAGCTTTCTAAGGAGCTTTGACGGGAGCGATGAGCTCAGACCGAAACCACAGTCTGCAGGTTGCGGCTGGCAGTGGTGGCATCCGTCCTCGACCTTGCCCTGTGGCACTTCTCTTTTCCGCACGTTGCTCTATAATGGGCTGTGGCGAGAAGAAGCTCCAAGCCGCAGACCCCAAGCCCTGCGCCGGACAGCAGTCTGACTGCTCCGGCAGCCGGCGTCAGGCGTGATGCGTCAGGCGTCGAGCTTTCGTCGCCCCTCGCCGACCGGATGCGCCCGGCCACGCTCGACGATATCGTCGGGCAGGACCACCTGCTTGCCAGGGACAAACCCCTGCGCCGGACGATTGAGAAGGGCGAACTCCACTCGATGATTCTCTGGGGCCCGCCCGGCTCCGGCAAGACGACGCTCGCCCTTGCGATTGCCCATTACACCAAAGCCATCTTCATCCAGCTCTCTGCCGTGACATCCTCAGTTGCCGAGGTCCGTGAAATCATGAAGCGGGCCGAGTTCGAACGGGCCATGCACAGCCGCCGCACCATCCTCTTCGTAGACGAGATTCACCGGTTCAACAAGGCCCAGCAGGACGCCTTCCTGCCCCACGTCGAATCCGGCGGCATCATCCTCATCGGCGCCACGACCGAGAACCCGTCGTTCGAGGTCATCGCGCCCCTGCTCTCGCGCTGCCGGGTCTACGTGCTCAACCAGCTCGGCCCGGAAGAAATCAAAGTGGTGATGCACCGCGCGATGGGCTCAGAGCAGGGCCTCGCATCGCTCAAGCCCAAGGTGGCTGATGACGCTCTCAACTACCTGACCATGGTATCACAGGGCGACGCCCGCGCTGCCCTCACGGTGCTGGAACTGTCCGTGGCATCGGCGGAGCCCGACAAGCAGGGCGTGCGGCGCGTGGACCTGGAACTGGCCCAAGACGTAGTCCAGCGCAAGTTCCTGCTCTACGACAAGTCCGGCGAGGAGCACTTCAACTTGATTTCGGCTCTGCACAAGTCCCTGCGCGACTCTGACCCGGACGGCGCGCTCTACTGGCTGGCGCGGATGCTCGAGGCCGGCGAGGACCCGCTCTACGTCGCCCGCAGGCTCGTCCGCTTCGCCTCAGAAGATGTCGGCCTTGCCCAGCCCAACGCCCTGCTCATCGCCAACGCGGCCAAGGACGCGGTCCACTTCATCGGGATGCCTGAGGGAAACACCGCGCTGGCCCAGTGTGTCGTCTACCTGGCGCTTGCGCCCAAGTCCAACGCGCTCTACGTCGCCTACGGCGAGGCCAAAGACGACGCGCTCAAGAGCGCGACCGAGCCGGTCCCGCTCCATCTCCGCAACGCGCCCACCGGCCTGATGAAAGGCCTCGGCTACGGCAAGGGGTACAAGTATGCGCATGACTTCAAGGACGCAGAGGTCGAGCAGGAACACCTCCCGCCCTCGCTCAAGGGGCGCAAGTACTACCGCCCCACCGACCGCGGCTTCGAAGCCGAGTTGAAGAAGCGCGGCCGGACGAAGTTAGACTAGTCCGCCCGACTCGGAACCGACGTTCCAGTCTCCTACGTGTCTCCACGAAGCAAGACTGCGGAATCATCGTCGTGTCAGGATCCGCTGAGCAAAGCACACGTCTCCGAATCCGCCCGCCCCGGCGTCAGCTTGACAGTAGGCAGGTCGATGCCATAATGAGGCCGATATGCGAGTAGTGATCCTGCTCGTCAGCGCGCTGTTCATCGCCGGATGCTATCAGCCAGCATACATCTCGCCCGAGCCGATGGCCGCCGGGGACTACTGCGGCTCGCTGGCGCTCACCGGGTATAGCTACCCCTATTATGCAAGCGTCATGCTGCAAGGCCGGGCTGGATTGGGAGCTGGCATGGATGCCGGAATTCGGCTGTCTTTCCCTGGTGAGCTCTGCCCTTACGTTCCCGTGGGGCTCTATGGTGACGTCAAGTGGAACTTCCTGTCGTCGCCATGTCTACTCACGGCCGACATCGGGTGTTGGTACGAGAACGTGGCCGAAGGCGACATGAGCGAGCACGTCATCTCTGACTCAACCTGGTGGGCCGTCTGGCCGGGCCTGCTCATCGGCTCGCGCACGTTGTACGGCGGTGCACGACTGATGATACGCCGTGGATACGGTATGGAGATCGGCCCCGCACAACCTGGCTGGACCTTTGCACCGGGACTGTTGGCGGGCGCATCGTTCGGCGATCGGTTCCGAGTGATGCCGCAGGCTGAGGCATTCCGGATGGCAGGCGGCGGCTACGCGCTCGCGCTGGGCGTGAACCTGGAACTCCACGCGCTCGACCGCGAGCTTGTCGAAACCGACTGGCTGCGCTGACCGCGTTACTTCTTCAGCGCAGCCTTGGAGAAGATGTAGTCGGGAATTGGCACGTTCAGACGCAGCGAGTCGAGGACGAACTCGGTCCCCGTTCCGGTCTTGAGTGCGTCTTTGAAGGAAACTCGGTCCGCGATCCAACGGCCCTGGCGCTGTGAAACGCTCTTCACCTCGGTAGTCTTGAGCAGCTTGCCGCTCTTGGCATACCGGTTCTCCCGCAGCGGCACGTAGCGCTCCTTGTCCACCCATATCTTCCGCGAGTGGTAGCTGACATCCGGTGTCTTGGCCGTCAATTCCACCACCCAGCATTGCCGGCCGAGCACGGTGTCGTCGCCGGCGACAGCGGCTGAGTACTGGTCGATGAGCTTGTGGTCTTCCATCATGTCCTCGTACGACAGGTCGGAACCCATCACCGACTGCCTCAGCATATGGCCTGATATCTTGATGGTACGGTCGGTCGAAGGGGCATAGGTCCAGAGCTCATCCCCGAGCTTGAGCATCTTCGTACCCTTATCCCGTGGCGGGTAGAGGAACTCGGTGAACGACTCATCTGTGCCCCTGACCCACGACTTGGCTCGCACCGTGCGCGTGTTGCGGGCAAGGTGGATGACCATCTCCGACACGGCCACGCGCGTTTCCGCGTAGCTGTTCTCGTCCACCTTGTTCAGAATCCACTCGCCGGTCGGCGCCTCCGCGGCCAGGCACAGGCTCAAGCCCAAGCACAAGACACAAACCAACCTGCACACTATCACGCTTCCTCCCCCGCGAAATCCCCTGGGACAGTCCCCGGCCGCGCGGACGCGGCCGCAATCCGGTACAGTCCCGGGATTTCGCTCGTCGGGCATTCGTTAGGAATTGGGAATTGGCAATTGGTCATTCTCCTCAGCTCCCTAGCTCCTTAGCGAGCATCGCCGTATCGCGCTTGTACACGCCGAGCCCGGATATCGCTGCACCCAGGAAGGTCGCGAGCAGGCCGGGCACGAACCCGATGTATAAGCTCACCGGCGTGATGCGCCCGCGGATGACATCGTCAATCACCATCGAGGAGTTCTGCATCATGCCGGAAATATTGAACCCGACCTCCTGCAGATAGTAGCTGAATCCGAGGCCGACCATGGTGCCGACTGCGGAGCCGGCTAGGCCGACAAGGAAAGCCTCGGCCAGCAGCGAACGGTAGACTGCCCCCTTTGACTCACCGATTGCCAGCCTGACTCCGATTTCGCCGTACCGGCGCAGGCTGCCCATCAGGCCGGCGTTCCAGAGTACGACCGCCATTGCGGTAACGAAGATGGCGATGATGAAGGCCGACGCCGCGCCGATGAGGTCGAAATACGAGCCGAGGCCGCTGGCCGTTCGCATTGTCTCCATCTCCGGCGAGTATTCACCGCCGGCCGAGTGGGCCACGTTGAACTTCGCCGCCAGCCGCGTCGCCAGCCGGTCATCGTACGCGCCACCCGGCAGGAATCCCAGCACCTGGTCGGCCGCGTCGGGCATGTCGAGCGCCTGCTGGACATCCCTGATGTCCGCGACCAGCGCGCCCCGGTCCATTGCGCTGACGCCGAACCGCACCGTGCCGGAAAGCACGAAGTTCCAGGTTGCGATGCTGCCGTTCATCGTCGACGCGACCAGCGTGAACGTATCCCCGGGCCCGACCCCGAGCCGGCGCGCGAAGTCGTGTGACAGCAGGACCTCGCCGGGGGCTGCGGGCAGCCGGCCCGAGGCCAGAGACTTGTCCAGCCGGAGTATGCTCCGTTCCGGGCTGCCCTCGGACAGATCTACGGCCAGCCCGACGGCGGGCGCCTGCACCCGCGTGTCGCCGGCCGAGTCCGGTACGTCAACCAGGCCGCCGAACCGCGTCCGAGGCGTCCACGTCACGCTGGGGAACTCGTGTCGCAGCGCCGCTATCATGCTGTCCACGCCAAGCAGTGCGAGTTCGTTGGACGCATCCGCGCCGGCCCTGGCATGGGCCCGTGTGGCCACGCGCAGGTCGCCGCAGACGAAGCTGGCCGTGGCCCGGAATATCCCGTCGGTCGCACCGCGCAGGTAGGAATCCATCAACACAACCAGCGTGACACCGATGGCGCAGGTGAGTAGCGGGAACAGGCTGCGGGACCGGTCGCGGAAAAGACCTTTGGCGAGGAAACCTAGCATACCGCCTCCGAGGCGGAAGTCCGAAGCTCGAAACCCGAATGACGATTCAAAACAGAAATCCGAATGGTCATCCCGCCGCCTCCGCGCACTCGACCACTGGACCACTTGAGGACTTGAGCACCTCCCGTCCTCATGTTCCGCGTCCGGCCAGCGCGTCGGTTGGCTTGAGCTTGGCGATTTTGCGGGTCGGGAGCCACGAGACGAACGTGGTGACGAGGAACACGAGCACGGTCGTGCCCAGTATCAGGCCGGCGGTGAAGGTCGGGTACAGCTTGTCGCCCAGGGAGAATCCCCACGAGTCGCCGCCGGGGATGCTGAATCCGTAGCGGCCGAGGTAGTAGAAGAGCGGACCGCCGTACACCACGCCGAGGACCGCGGCAAGGATGCTATGCAACGCACCCTCGATGGTGAACAGGACGATGACCTGGGCCCGGGTCATGCCCAGCGCGACGAGCATCCCGATTTCGCGCCGGCGCCGGAATACCGAGAGCACCTGCGTGTCGAATATCGCGAGCATCGCGAGCAGGAAGAGGACCGAGAACATTATCGACTGCCCGATGGTCTTGGACTGCACCATCTGGCGCAGGTCGGAGAGCAGGTAGGCGGGCGTTCGGAAGTTCCACCCATCGACCGTGGGAGCGTTGCGCAGGCCCTTGGCCACGGTGACGATCGTCGCCTCACCGGGCATCCCAGCCAGCCTCCGCAGCGTGTCGAGCGGCACCCAGATCTGGCCCAGGTCTACTGTCCCGACGCTGGTGTTCATTATCTCGACTACGCGGCCGTCGCGGGCGTCGAACGCGCCGTCGGCGTCGCGCCACTGCACGGTCACCTGGTCGCCAACCGCAAGCCCGGTCGAGGCCGCGGTGCGGCTGCCGATGAGTATGGGCAGTTCCTCGGCGGTGTCGCCGAGAGCCGCAGTCGGCAACGCCAGGATTCTCTGGCCCGGGTCGATGCCCTTGAGCATTACCGGCTTGATGCGGCCCTGCGGGTAGATGCTGCCCGCCACGACGAGAATCGGTGCGGCCCTGCCCGCGTCAGCAAGCGATTCGAGCGCTGCCGGAACCGGCGCGTGCGCGTCTTCAAGGGTCAGCGGGTCATAGGGGTCGTAGTTCTGCTGCCAGTACTGACCGCCGGCGAACTCGAACGAGGTCGAGGCGTCCTCGGCCTGTTTGTTCATCCCCTGCAGCATGCCCTGGCCGAATATGATGGCGACGAAGGCAAAGGAAAGGGCGATGGCGTTTAGCCACGTCCGGATACCGGCGCCGCGGAGATTTCGGATTGCCAGCCGGAGTGTCGTCATTGCCCGGCACCGGTCGGCGTCTGCGCCACGTCCGCCGCGACCCGGCCATCAACCAGAGTAACCTTCCGCCTCAGGTAGCGAATAACCTTCTCGTCGTGGGTCGCGAAGATGAAAGTCGTACCGAGGTCGCGGTTCAGGCCGACCATGGTATCCAGTATCTTGTGCGAGTTCTCGGCGTCGAGGTTGGCGGTCGGTTCGTCGGCGAGCACCAGTTCCGGCCGCTTCACGACCGCGCGGGCAATCGCGACCCGCTGGCTCTCACCGCCCGAGAGTTGGGTTGGCCTGGATTTGGCCCGGTCCCCAAGCCCGACCCACTCGAGCGCGTCCGTCACCTTCTTCCGCCGCTCGGCCGGGGACAGACCGAGCAGCAGTAGCGGGAACTCGACGTTCTCGTATGCGGTGTAGACCGGCAGCAGGTTGAAGGTCTGGAATATGAAACCGATCTGCCGGCTTCGCAGGGATGCGGCCTGGCGCGGCGAGAGCTTCTCCACCCGCTCGCCCAGGACCGTGGCGCTGCCCGAGGTTGGAGTATCAAGCGTGCCGATGATGTTCAGGAGCGTAGTCTTCCCGGAACCGGACGGCCCGACCAGCCCGGCGAACTCGCCGCGGCGAAACTGCAGGCTTACCTCTTTTAGGGCCATCAACTCTGACCGGCCGACATGGAACGTCCTGACCAGCTTGTCGGTACTGATAACCATGCCGTCTTCCAAGCCGCTTCCGTTCTTCACTGGCTCACTCTCCCTTTCTCACTAGTTCTCTCTGCCCCTAGTGATTGAACACCACGTCGAACCGCAAGCCTTTGCCGGCCGCGCCTGCGCCCGGGCGTCCGGTTGCGGCCGGGCGGCTCGGGCTGGCGAACGCGGACAGGCTGAACATCCAGTTGTCGGTCGTCCGCTGCCAGCCGAGAAAGCTGGACAGGCCGCGGTTCGTCCAGTCAAAATACACTATCGCACGCAGGTTGTCCAGTAGCCCGAGCGGAAAGGAAACCGCCAGGGCCGAGAACTGCGCATCGGTGCCGCGGCCGAACGGCGCGGCCGCGCCGCCCGCGAGCATGTGCTCGGCAGTCACGCCGAGGCCGGAGCCGATGCCCAACGTGTAGTCGAGCCCGACCGTCGCCATCCGCTGCCAGACATCCGGTCCTAGATCTGAGGCCTGCCGGCTCAACACCGCCTCGACCAGGAGCCCGACACCGACATCCCACTTCCCGTCAATCCCGACGCGGTTCTCAGTGGCCGAGAGCGTCTCCCTTGGCCCAGGCGGCATGTAGGCTAGTTCGGAGCGAAACGCCCGGTGATGGTATGTCGCCGCAACCTCGCCGACCGGCACCGACACCTGCACGCGCGCGCCGGGCTCCGGAATCCAGCGCTCGGAACCGCTGACTTCCCAGCCCTTGGGCGAGCTGTTGCCGAGCAATCCCCAGGCCCAGACGTTAGTGTTGTTCTGGAAGTAGTAACGCGCAAGCAGACCGTAGACGCCATCGGTCAGCGCCAGCGGGTCGCGCGGGTCCACCCGGTCGAACCACATCAGTGGCCGCAAGAGCATCGCCGAGCCGAAGTTGATCTTCTGCAAGCCGACCCGCGCCTCAAACTGAGAAGACGATACCCGGACCGTCGCGCGGTACGGTTTCAAGCGGGCATCGAAGTCGGTGCTGTCGACCGAGCGGGCGCTCGCTGACACGAAACCGTTGGCCGCTGCCTCGGCGTCAACGGCAATCTGCCTGCATACCGGGACGGATAGCCACACCTCGGGCAGGTAGCGCAGCCCGGCCTGGCCCAGGAACGACGTGTCCCGGCTAACGCCCAGCCAACCCGATGCCCGGCCGTTGAAGTTGAACTCCAGACCGACTGCCGCGCCGGCGAGCACGGCGACCAGTAGGACGCCGCGCGCCGAATGTCCTCTGGCTTTCATGAATCTGCTCAATCTTCACCGAGGAATGCCGGGCTGTCAACCCACTCTTGGCCTCGTGTGGCGGCAGAGCGATAATGTCATAGGTTAATGACAGAGCGATTATGTCATACCCGAGATTGAGACGGCTATGCTGAAGGCATGTTACAGTCAGCCTGTTACTCTGAGGTGCACATGAAACGCTACAGCGTCATCCAGCAGACCGTCAGGGCCACACTCAGCTCGACGGTCGCCGCCAGGATGCTTGGCATCAGCCCGCGCCAGGTCTTCCGGATCAAGGCTAACGTCCGCAAGCATGGCGCCGATGGCATCCGCCACGGCAACTGTGGCCATACCCCGGCCAACGCCAAACCCCAGCGCCTGCGCCAGCAGATCATCAACCTCTACCGCAAAGAGTGCTTCGACTTCAACTTCGCCCATTTCACCGAGACCCTGGCCGACGAGTTCGCCATCCGCCTCAGCCGCGAGACCACCCGGTGCTGGCTCCGAACCGAGGGACTCGGTCCAAAGCAGCACCACAGCCACCATCACCGTCGCCACCGGGAACGCAAAGCCCGGTTCGGTACCATGCTCTTCCTCGACGGCAGCCCGCACCCATGGCTCGGCCCGGATTTGCCGCCACTCACCCTGATCCTCTGCACCGACGACGCCACCGGCAGGCCGCTCTACGGCATCTTTCTGCCACAGGAGACACTGGCCGGTTGTTTCGAAACGCTCTACCACGTCTTCCGTCGCTACGGACTGCCCGAGAGCCTCTATCTCGACAAAGCCAGCCAGTTCACCACCACCCGCCACGGCGGCACCCACCGCTTCCAGCGCGACGACCAGCCCACTTACTTCGAGATCGCCATGCAGACGCTGGCCGTACAGCTCATCTTTGCCAACAGCCCGCAGGCAAGAGGCCGGGGCGAGCGCATCAACGGCTCATTCCAGGGCCGGCTTGCTGCCGAACTGCGCCGGGCCGGGGCCAGGACCGCGGCTGCCGCCACTGACTACCTCAACCGCGTCTTCATACCCAAGTATGCTTCCCGTTTCGGTGTGAAGCCACGGGACCCGGTGTCCGCCTTCCGTCGGCTGCCGCCGGACATCGACCTGCGTACCACCCTCTGTGCCCACCATCGCCGCAATGTCGACAATGACAACACCGTCACCCTCCGCGGAACCCGCTATCAGCTACTGCCGACGCGTCGGACCGTCCGGATTGTCGCAACTGACGTAGACCTTCAGGAGTGGTTTGACGGCACTGTGCATGTATTCCACCCCAAGACCGGTGAAATCGACCTCCGCAAAGTGCCCATCACGCCCATGGCTGTACGAGCCCGATAGTCAATAACCTATGACATTTCAGCTTTGCAGAAGGTATGACATAATCGCTCTGCGTTGACAGCCCAAATCGCACGGTGGTCGGCGCGTCCCGAGTGCGTCTAGCGAGCTTCGGGAAGGTGGCGGAGGCCCGAAAGGATTTGCGATTGGCGAGTGGCGATTGGCGACTTCAGGATGCCTGCGAGCATCGAGCTTGATACCCCGAAGTACAGACGATAGGACCAGAGCGGATTGAGTCCGAAGCCGCATCCGGCAAAGAAGCTCACCGGTAGAAGATGCGAGACAATGAGGTCAGCTCGGAGTTCGGCCCCAACACCGACACGCGCGCGGGACAAGAACATGCTGTCTTCAACTCGCAGAGTGTCCCATGCCGCTCCGAAGTCAGCGAATGCGGCGGCGTTGATGTTCTGCAAGAACAGCGGGCCGGTGCCAATTCCACGTTCGACCCACCATAGGGGAGCGCGAAATTGGAGCCCGGCCGCAAGCACGGTACGCGCCGGTTCGGATTCTTCCCCGTAACCCCGCACGCCGAGCAGGCCCGGCTCATTGCCGAGCACAAAGGCGTCTGGTGAAGCCTCCCCGAATGCGTAGCCGAGCACCAGCTTTGAGCGAAGGCTCCACGTCTGCGGCGGGTTCCCGAAGTACTGAAACCAGTACCCGAGCGTTCTCGTCAGGTCTCGGTCAGAGAATAGCGACTTCGATTCCGCATCGGTGTGAAAGCCGACGACCCGG
>Ga0307378_10004516_pt1 | contig 19830 bp, 21 predicted proteins | sample UN1MG_FD_202238 | JGI IMG/M metagenome (GOLD analysis project Ga0307378, IMG submission 202238) | Soil microbial communities from Risofladan, Vaasa, Finland - UN-1 | ecosystem: Environmental > Terrestrial > Soil > Coastal area > Acid sulfate soil | place: Finland: Risofladan, Vaasa | collected... | reverse complement strand
CAAGCGCCACAAGCGCCTTGGCAAGGTGGCCCATGACCGGCCCAAGACTTTGCAGGTCCAGGACGACGAGCGGCTGAAGAACCTGATGTTCTACATGGACTGCAACCCGGTGCGGGCCGGGATCATCAGCCGGCCCACGGACATCCGCTGGAAGGAATTCTCGAGCTGCCGCTTCTATTGTTTTGGCGAGAAGAACTCGTATGACGACATGTTGACCATTCCCGAGTGGTACAAGAAGCTCGCTCCGACCGCCCGCAAGCGCCAGCGCAAGTATCGTTCGATGCTGGACAGGTACATGGTGGAGCACGGCATGAAGCGCGACCCGACCATGGGCAGTGGTTTGTTTATCGGCGGGGAGCTGTGGGTGGATGAGATGAGGAAGAAGCTGTCCAAGCTGCTCAAGAAGAAATCGGCGGGCCCGGACCCGCCCGACTCCGGCTAAATCGAATACAAAAAGCAGAAAAACAGGGGGAGCAAGGGAGACGTGTGTTTCCTTTTTGCGTTTCGACGGGGATTCGGCACCTTTCGACTGCTGGAACCGAAGATCTGAAGCTCGGTGATGGCAAAACCAGGTCTTGATCCGGCGGTTGATCGGAAAGATCCGAGAACAATCTGATCCGAAGCGGGTCGCCGGCCGATTTGACAGTGTCAACGATTGGTTGCGCCTCCGTCCCTGCCTTTTCTGTCCCTGCCTTTTCTTAAAAAAGCGTTGCTTCCTGCTGGAAGGCAAAATATGCTCAGGCCCGGTTTTAGAAACGGGCGGCACGGCAGGCAGGAGACAGGAACGTGGCTGGCGAGAAGGAATTCGAGCTGCAGATCGAAGGCCGGAAGTACAATGTCCGTATCCTTAGCCTTGGCAGCGAGACCGCTAGTGTTTTGGTCGACGGTAAGAAAATGGAAGTCGCCATCCGCGATGTTTCGGCGAAGGTCGACACGCCCTCTCCGCCGGCCGAACAAGCGCCGCAATCATCGGCCGCCGCTCGCGCCGACGCTCCTGTTGACGGCGCCCTGTGCGCCATGATGCCCGGAACCGTGCTGAAGTTGCTTGTCTCTGAAGGGCAAAAAATCGCCACCGGCGACGTGCTCCTGGTTCTCGAGGCCATGAAGATGGAAAACGAGGTCCGTTCCGACCGCTCCGGGAACGTTGCAAAGATTCACGTCTCGGCCGGTCAGCAGGTTCAAACAGGAGACCCGCTGATCTCTTTCACATAGGCGCCGGAATCTGAATGCTGGTCGTGGCCTTCATCCTGTTGTTCATCGTCCTGGTTGGTGCCTGGGAGTACCAACTTCACATGCACAACCTGCGCCGGGTTCCGCTTCGCGTACACGTCAACGGAACCCGCGGAAAATCATCCGTGACCCGCCTGATCGCCGCCGGGCTGCGCGCCGGGGGCGTGCACACCTGCGCCAAGACGACCGGCTCACGGCCACGAATGATCCTGGACGACGGCAGCGAGTACGATATCCAGCGCCAGGGCCGGGCCAACGTGCTCGAGCAATTACGGTCGATTTCAGTGGCGGCGAGGCGCGGCGCCAAGGCCGCGGTGCTCGAGTGCATGGCCCTCAGCCCGACTTTACAAGAGTACACTGAACGTAAGATGGTGCGATCTTCTTTCGGGGTGATCACCAATGCCCGGGCCGATCACCTCGACGTCATGGGACCGACTGTCAACGACGTGGCCCGGGCACTGGCGGGCAGTACGCCGCGGGGCGGCCCGCTGGTGACCGCCGAGACAAACCCGGAACTCTTGTCAATTTTCCGCACCGCCGCCGAACGCAAAGGTGTAGAGCTGATCAGCGTCACTCCGGAGAGCGAAGAGATAACCGCCGAGATCATGCGGCGCTTCAGTTACATCGAGCATCCCGAGAATGTCGCCCTGGCCATCAAGGTTTGCGAGCTGGCCGGCGTCGCTCGGAAGCAAGCTATCGAAGGCATGTACACAGCCGATCCAGACATTGGGGCGCTGCGCGTCATTCACCTGGCCTTCTTCGCCAAGCAGATCGACTTCATAAACGCCTTCGCGGCCAATGATCCCGACTCGAGCATCGTCATCTGGCAGCGCCTTCTGGAGCTGTATCCCGACGATCGCCGGCGAGTGGTGATCCTCAACTGCCGGTCCGACCGGACTCAGCGCAGCGCCCAGTTGGGCCGCATCCTGCCGGACTGTGAAAAATTAGACCGGGTGCTTGTGACCGGCCGGGGAACCCACATGGCCCTCGAAGCGGCCCTCAAGGCCGGGCTGCCCGGCGAAAAAATCATCACCATGGAAGATGCGGCCCCGGGTCAGATTTTCGAGCGCGCGGTGGCTCAGATCGAAAAAGCAGGATCCGTCTTCGGTATGGGCAACATAGGCGGCGGGGGTTTGGAAATCGTCGAGTATTTCACCAACCGCGCCCTGCCTCCCGGTAATGACGCGGCAGGAGGATAAAACTTGGAAAACCTGGCACCCGAAGTAGTCGTCACCGCCATAGCCATGGGCCTGGTGGTGAGCTTGATTTTTTCCGAGACGCTGGGACTGGCGGCCGGCGGCATGGTGGTACCCGGCTACATCGCCTTGAACCTGCGCCACCCAGTCGCAGTGGTCATGACCATGGCCCTTGGCTTGTTGGCCTTTCTGGTAGTCAAGTTGCTCGACAACTTCATGATCCTCTTCGGGCGGCGCAGAACGGTGGTCATCATCCTGGTAGGCTTCCTGCTGGGGTGGTTCTCGCGCGGCTTCCTGGTGTTCGACATCTTCGGAAAGACATTCGTTTTGTCGGCGATAGGCTTCATCATCCCCGGCCTAGTAGGCATGTGGATCGATCGCCAGGGAGCGATCGAAACATCGGCCACCCTGATAACCTCGGGCGTGCTCGTTAGGTTGGCTTTGATTCTGGTATACGGCGGGGAGATGTACACATGGCACTGATGTGGAGACCCGGGCGCGCCTCGCGCGGCGTGCTGGTTCTGATAGCCGCGATCTCCATAATCGGCTATGTCCTGGTCGAGCAACTGCCGTCCAAGCAGCGCAAGAAATACTACCGCGAGAAGATGGCCGCCGCGAAATTGATGGACGCCGGCATGAAGGCCATTCGCGATAAAAAACTCCTCATCTTCGGCCGCATCGACACCGAGCACGATCCCAACGGAACCGGTATGATCGGCTCGGGATTGACGCCGATCACCTCAAAAGAAGGATCGCTCGCCGCCAAGCAGACCTCGGCCAACCCTAATTTCGCGGCCGTGCTAGTGCAACTTTACAAGCGCGCCAGTCTCAAGAAAGGCGATGTCGTGGCCATGGGTTTCTCGGGTTCTTTTCCGTCTTTGAACCTGGCATCGATGGTCGCCGCGGAGGTGCTCGGCCTCGAGCCAATTGCGATATCCTCGGCCTCGGCGTCACGCTGGGGGGCCAACAATCCTCAGTTTAGCTGGCTGGACATGGAACGTCTGCTTTACGAGAAGGGCATCATCCACCACCGCTCCGTCGCCGCCTCGCTCGGCGGCGAGAGAGACAGGGGCGGAGGCATTCCCCCCGAAGGAATCCGGCACTTGAGAAAAATCATCAAGCGCAACGGAGTCGAACTGATCGATCCCGCCAGCCTGGAAGCGAGTTGGGACCTGCGCATGAATATCTACCGGGAAGAGGCGGGAAAGCGGCCAATTTCTTGTTTCGTCAACACCGGTGGCGGAGCCGGCAGCGTCGGCAGCCCGCTCGTCAAGAAGATGTTCAAGTCGGGCCTCAATCGCACAACGCCAGTCCCGGACAGGATCCGCGACTCGGTCATGACCCGCATAAGCCGGGCCGGCATTCCGGTGATCCACCTGATCAACATCGTCCGCATGGCCAAGCGCTACGGCCTGCCGGTTCAACCAGACCACTACCCGGAAGTCGCCGAGGGCGGTATTTTCACCGACCTTGAGTATGACACGACACTGGCCTGGGTCGTTCTGCTGGCCCTCATCCTCGCAACCTTCATCCTGCTGAGGATGGACGTCGCCCACTACTTCCTGCGCATCAAAAGCAACATGCAGCGCACCGGGCGCCCAAAAAACAGCTGAAGATTACAGATTGTCCAACAGAAAACGTGTCAGCAACTCTTCATCGGAGGGCTCCTGGTCGCCGGAGTCCATCTTCTCGGCCGGAGCGGCAGCGCCGGCAAGACTGGCTTGCAGCGGGGTGGCGTGCAGCGGAGCTGCACGTCCTTCTTGCGGCGCCGTGATTTTAGCCTGCGTCGCCGCCGGTAGAGGAGCACGGGTGGGTGGCGGGGGGGGCGGGGGGGGCGGCTTCACGGTTTCGGCGGCCTTGAAACCGGCGGCGGCCGCCGTGTCCGTTTCTTTCATGAACACCTCGCCGATGAAACCTTCTTGCACCCTGTAGGCGACATCTTCGAACAGCACAGAATCGCGGTAGCGCTCCGCGCCCATCTCCTCAAGTTGCCGATTGGTCTTGACCCGACCCAGAAGACCAGGTTTGTCCTCTTCGTCGCCCTCTATCTTGACGAAGCGCACCGCCTCGATCAGCTTGAAGGTACGCCCGTCCGCTTTGATGGTCATGACGTTGTGATCGAAGTCGATCTTTTCCTGGTCCATCCAGGTGGCCAGCGTCTGCTGGGCGATGAAAAGATGACGAGCCACGGTTTTCGCTCCAACTCCCCTGTTTTTCATATTAAATTTACAATGGAGAGCCGCTCCAAGTCAAGTTCGCGGATTTCGCACAAATGCCCGTTGATCACGGGGCCACACTGTATTAATGTTGCTGCTCGACGACACACTAGCGGAGGTCTTACTCAATGAGCGAAAAAGTAGTTGCCGAGGTCATCGATGCCAACTTTCATCAAGAGGTGGTATCCAGCAAGCTTCCCGCCCTGGTCGATTTCTGGGGGCCGATGTGCGGCCCATGCAAGGCCCTTGAGCCCGTGATCGAAAAGCTGGCAAAAAGCTATCGCGGGCGCGTCAAGTTCGCCAAGCTGAACGTGAGTTCCAGCCCCATGACCGCCATTCAGTACTCCGTAAAGGCCCTACCGACGATTCTGATGTTTCACAAGGGCAAGGTCGTAAACCAGTTCACCGGCCGACCCACGCCCGAAGCGCTCGAGAAATTCATCAACAAGGTACTTTGATTGTATTTTCTCAGAAATTGTGACGCCTGAGCGAGATGGACAGCAACAGGCCAATCGCTACCATGGTGGCTAAAACAGACGAGCCGCCATAGCTCCAGAGCGGCAGTGTTATTCCAACCACCGGCAGGACTCCGATCACCATGCCTATATTGATCGCCACGTGCCAGAAGATTAAGGCGATCACTCCCACAGCCACCAGGGCTCCGAACCTTTCCCGCGCGCTGCTGGCTATGTTGATCATCTGCAGCAGCCAAAAAAGAAACAGCCCCAGCACGCCCGCGCAGCCGGTAAACCCCCATTCTTCGGCCCAGACCGAAAAAACGAAATCGGTGTGCTGCTCCGGCAGGAACTTGAACTGCGTCTGGGTGCTCTTTCCGAAACCCTTGCCCGACACCCGGCCCGAACCTACAGCCAACCTGGACTGCCAGGCGTGGTAGCCGCTTCCCTTGATGTCCGCGCTCGGCTCGATGAAGGCAAAAACACGCTTCTTCTGATAGGGCTCCAGCACGAAGAACCAGGCGCTGGCTGCCGCCACCATGATCGCCAGCCCCGCAATGATCAGGCTCAGCGGCTTGATCTTGACGAAAAGTATCATCGTTCCGGTGACTGCGAACAGCACCAGTGTCGTTCCCAGGTCGGGCTGCCTGAGTATCAGAACCGCCGGCAGGGCCACCAGGATTACCGGGCTCAGCAGATCGTGCAGACTGCTGCGGCCCCTGCGCAACGAATACAGGAAACAGGCCGCCGCCCAGATCAGCAACCCCACGAGTAACGCGAAACGCCACCCCCCGAGAAACGGCAGGCGCTCCCAGTACAGGGTAAGGGCACCCAGCGCCCCCAGGGGATACAGAATCGTGGCCGGCTTGATGAGTTCGCGCAGGTTGTAGCCTCTTTCGGGCAGGGATGGCTCGTCGTTGAAATACTTGGCCACGCACAGGACGACCGCGATCTTGGCCATCTCCGAGGGTTGAAAATTGAACGCTCCCAGGTGCAGCCAGCGTTGAGAGCCCGATATCACCCTTCCGGCAAACAGCACAGCCAGCAGGAGAACCAGTGTCACGATCAGGATGGGATAAGCCAGACGCTCGAAGATGCGGTAATCCAGCACGGTCAAGACCACCGCCAACCCCACGCCCACTCCGAGCCAGATTCCCTGTACCATGGCCAGGTTCGAGGTGGCCGTTCGCGAGGCCGAACTCAAATTGACGATACCCAGGCCGGCGACCGCAAGCGTGGTCAAGAGCAGAGCCCAGTTGAAAGATCCCGTGCGCGAGAGGTTTCTCATCTTTTGCCCGCCTCGGCCCTGATGGGATCTGCCTCGATCTGCTCGAGATAGTATGTGATCAGTTCCATGGCCAGCGGTGCCGCACCGCTCGATCCGTGACCCCCGTGCTCGTTGAAAACCACCACCGCGATGCGCGGATCGCCGACGGGCGCCCAGGCCGCGAATACGGCGTGATCCCGGAAGTCATAGGGCAGGTTCTTGCCGCGATCCTGCCCCTGTTTCACAACCTGGGCCGTACCCGTTTTTCCCGCCACGCGGAACTGCACCCGCCGCGGCCTGCGGTAGTAGCCCGTCCCGCCAGGCTCGTTGACGACTCCTTCGAGAGCCTGCTGCATGATCTCGATATTCTCGGCGGAAGCCTTCACCCGCCATCTGGCTTGAGGCTCGAAGACGCGGACGACCTTGCCCTCCGGCGATTCCACCCGCAAGACAACCTGCGGCCGGTAGAGCGTGCCGCCGTTGGCAATGGCCGCGTAGGCCAGCGTAAGCTGCAACGGCGTGACGTTGACGTCTCCCTGGCCAATCGAGTTCGAAATTACGAAACCCGGTAAATAGCCGGTCTTGGTGTGCTGGCGATACCAGGTGCGATCGGGCAAGATGCCGGGCACCTCCTCGCCGGCGTCGAAGCCGGTCAGCGAACCGAACCCGAAGCTCCAGCACATCTGGGCCAGTCGGTCCTGGCCGGCCTTGTAGCCGGCGCGGTAGAAAAACACGTCGCACGACTGGACGATCGCCTTGTGAATAGCAACGTTGCCGTGACCGCCGGCTCGCCAGCAACGGAATATGTGTCCGCCGAAGTTGAGGCTGCCGGTACATAGCTGCTTGGTGGTCTCGTCCAGCTCGCCTGACTCCAAGGCCGCCAGGCCGGTGAACGGTTTGAAAGTGGAGCCCGGCGGGTATTGCTGCTGCGTGGCGCGATACGTCAACGGCCTGTCGGGATCGGTCACCAGTTCGTTCCAGACCCGCGAGCCGACGCGGCCCGATAGCACGTTGGGATCGAAGGACGGCTTGGAAACCATGGCCAGGATAAAGCCTGATCTCGGGTCGAGCGCCACCGCGGCTCCCTCGGTTCCCGAAAAGCGTTCCTCGGCCAGGGCCTGTAGTCTCGCATCCAGCGACAGCACCAGGTTGTTCCCGGGATGCGGCGGCTCGACTGCCTGAACGTTCTCGAGTACACGCCGGGCCAGCGACTCGGGAACCCTCTGCTTGCGTGAGTCGACCACAACCTGCACCTGGCCGTTTTTTCCGCGCAACTTTTCTTCCCAGTAATGCTCGATGCCGAATTTACCGATCATGTCCCCCTGGCGGTAGCCGTCCTTCTTCATTCTCTTCAATTCACCCGGGCTTATCTCACCCACGTATCCCAGCAAGTGAGCCGCGAGCTTGCCGCCGGGATAGGCTCGGCTGGTCTCCGGGCGCACCTCGACACCCTCGAGCAAATCCATGTGCTGCTCGACCGCCGCCAACTCCGGCCAAGACATGCCACGTCGCACCAGGCGCGGCAGCCAACGTTTGAGGCGCATCGTCGATCGGAAGTACTCGCGGGTATCGTCGACTTCCAATTCGCTCAGGCCGACGTACTCGGTAAGTCTGGAAAGCGTCGTTGAGAAAACCTCTTTCTTGCAATAGGCAGCGGTGAAATAAAGGTTGAACGACGGTCTGTTGTCCGCCATCAGGCGACCATTGCGGTCGAAGATCATTCCCCTGAGGGCGACTTCCCGCCTCTCGTCCACGAAGTTTGCCAGGGACAGGGCCTCGTATTCAGACCCGTGCGAGACTTGCAGATAATAGAGACGCACGGCGAAGATCGAGAAAACACAAACGATCAACGCCAGCATGATAACGTAGCGCTTCGAGAACCTGGACAGTTCCGGCTGTGGCTTGAACAGGGGCAAGTTCTACTCCGGCGGCGCGAGCGTTCAGAAAGGTGATGCCATGTTGAATTCCCGACTGTCGTAGCGCGGCCATATCCTGCAGGCTACTGCCCAGACGGGCGGCGCCAGCAACAAGTGAATAAACGCCAGAGGGAAGGCGGCCTTGAAATTAATCCACAACACCTGGCCATTGACGTCCATGGCCAGCAAGTAAACAGGGAGCAGCAGGCTCAACAGCAGACTCATGGCGAAAAGCACGCCTAAGTGCGCCGCAACCTGATTTGATAGTACGAACCTGCGCGCCCAGCAGGCTGCCAGCCAGACAAGGACATGGGCCGAGACCATCATGCCCAGCGGGGTTCCCGCAAAGCTGTCTGCAGCGGCGCCCAGAAAAAATACCACCACCAGCCCTTCGCCGGAGCGCAAGTTCAGCGCCAGATACACGGACAGAATGAGCACGGGATCGGGGCGAACCCATTCAACATGGAGAACATGCAACAAGGCTCCATCGAGCGCCAACAGCAGCAAGCCGTAAAACACGAAAGCGATCTTTCTCATCAGCGTTCTCCCTCGCTTACGGGAGAATTCGAGAAGATCACTATGACTTCTTCCAGTTTCATAAACTCGACAGCGGGTTTCAGAGACGCCTTGCGGAAGACCCCCACGTTGGGGGAAGTCACCCCGGATACTGTTCCCACCAGCAATCCGGCGGAGAAGACCCCACCGATGCCCGAGGTCACGATCCTGTCACCCGACGCGACATCGGCCGTCCTGACCAGGTAGTCTATCGAGCACTCTTCGTCCTCGCCCTGACCCCTGACGATGCCGCGGGCTCGTGAACGCTGGTCGACGACGTCCACCGCGCTTGATCCGTCCACTATCAGGCGCACACCTGCGTACCCGCCCGTAACCACCCAGACCCGTCCAACCAGCCCGCCATTGGCCACGACGACATTTCCTACACGGACGCCGCTCGAACTGCCGGCGGCTATACGGATGGTCCTCTGTACCGGTGAAGTGCCCACGCCGATCACCTTGGCGGTGGCGACCTGTGCCGACCCGAGAGACTCGCGCATGTTCAATAGCTTCCGCAGGCGTTCGTTTTCGGCTTGCAGTTCGGCCAACTGGGCATCCTTGCCAATCTCGCCGGCCAGCTTATTTTTCAGCTCATCATTCTCTTCGCGCAGCCCCACCAGGTAGATATAATCGTGCCATAATCCGGCCACGCCTTCTATACACCAGACGGCGGCGCTTTCTATCGGGGCCGTCACCCAGATCAGCGCCCGATCCAGGAAGTTGTGATGCCTTTGCTCTTTCATGTGGGCGACAAAGAGCAGCAGCGAGAAAAACAAAATCCCCGCAACGAGGAGGCGGAACCGGTTTCTCCGCAACCACTTCATTTATCAGTCGATGGAAATTTGTTTCAGAAGGTCCAGTTCGTCGAGAGCCTTGCCGCAGCCGTAGACCACGGCCGACAGCGGATCGTCTGCCACCATCACCGGCAGGCCGGTCTCCTCGCGAAGCAGGACGTCCAGGTTCCGCAGCAGAGCCCCGCCCCCGGCCAGGACTATGCCCTTGTCGGCGATGTCGGCCGACAGCTCCGGCGGTGTACGATCGAGAACCACGCGCACGGCGTCGACAATGGCGTTGATCGGATCGGAAAGGGCATCGCGAATCTCGTCTGAGGACACGGTAATTGTCTTGGGTACGCCGGCGACCAGGTCGCGGCCGCGCACTTCCATGGAGAGCGGTTCCTCCGTCGGATAAGCCGTTCCGATGTTGATCTTTATTTTTTCTGCGGTCGACTCGCCGACCAGGAGGTTGTACTTGCGCTTCATGTGCTGGATGATCGAATCGTCCATCTTATCGCCGCCGATGCGAACCGATTTCGAGTTGACTATGCCGGCCAGGCTGATCACGGCCACCTCGGTCGTACCGCCGCCGATGTCGACGATCATATTGCCCGAGGGCTCGGTTATCGGCAGTCCCGCGCCGATTGCCGCCGCCATCGGCTCTTCGATCAGATATACTTCGCGGGCCCCGGCGCTCAGTGCCGATTCCTTGACGGCCCTCTTCTCGACCTCGGTGATACCGTAGGGTACGCCGATGATGATCCTGGGCCTGACCAGCATCTTGCGGTTATGCGCGCGCTTGATGAAATAGCGCAGCATCTCCTGGGTAACCTCGAAATCGGCGATCACACCGTCTTTCATGGGGCGGATGGCCATAATGCTCCCGGGAGTCCTGCCGAGCATGTCCTTGGCCTCTTTGCCTACCGCTAGAACCTTCTTGACCCCGTGGCTGTCCTTCTGGACGGCCACCACTGACGGTTCGGCGCAGATAATTCCCTTGCCCTTGACATACAGGAGTGTATTTGCGGTTCCCAGGTCAACCGCCAGGTCCTGTGAAAACATGGCATACAGCCAGTCGAACAGCATTCTATCGCTCTCCGCCTCTCAACAAACAACTCGTAAGTGCCAGTAACAGAATGTCCCTGTTTTGGCAAGCAAAATCCCATATGAAAAAGATCTTGCATACAACTCCCGGACGGCTATCATCGTCCGTCTGTAAAACGGTGCCTTCACCGGTTTGGCCAGCATAACGTGGCACTAACGAATCAAAAGACGATTTGTAAGTGCCACTAACAAGGAGTTTTCAATGCTCGAGCAGATGCGCAAACAATCCCAATCGACGCTGGTAGTCCTGTTGTTCGGCTTTATCATCTTCGTCTTCGTTTTCTCGTTCGGGGCGGGTTCGGAGGGCTTTCGCAAGGGCGGCTGCGGCCGCGCCGGCCTTATGGCCGAGGTAAACGGCGAGGAGATCAGAGATACCGATTTCCAGTACTACTACGATCAGGCCCTCCGGCAGGAAATCAAGCGTCACCAGCAGGAAAAACCCATGACTCAGGAAGACAAGATCGGGCTGCGCCAGCAGGTGCTCGACGGGATGATCGAACGGGCCCTGCTCATCCAGGCGGCCCGTAGCCTGGGCCTGCACGTGACAAATCAGGAACGCAACGAAGATATCCGCAAGGCCTTCATGGGCAAGGACGAGAGCTTCGACTTCAAGCGTTATAAGTACTACGTGACCCGCTACCTGGACACGACCCCGGTGGTTTTCGAGGAGGCCTGGCGCCGGCGCATGCTGGCGGAGCGCATGGCGGGCATCATCCAGGACACCACCCTGATAACCGACGACGAACTCAGGCAGGCCTACCGAACGAGCGAAACGAAGATCAACCTTGACTTCGTCAAGATCATGCCGGCCGGGTTCAAGAAAGGCATCAATCCGACCGAGGCCGAGATCGACAAGTTTGCAAAAGATCACATCGATCGAGTGGAAAACTTCTACAAGTCCCACGACTCACAATACCACAAGCCCAAGAAGGCCAAGGTTGCGCACGTATTCTTCACAGTCCGGGCGTCTTACGATAGCGAGCAGGTGAAGGACAAGAAGGACCAGGCCGAGTTGACCGTGGACGATCTCAAGAAAGGCGAGGAGTTCGCCGCGGAAGCCAAGCAATACTCCGAGGACAACGACACCAAGGAAAAGGGCGGCGAACTGCCCATGCTGACGAAAGAGGCCATGGTCGCTCGCTGGGGCACCGCCTTTGCCGAGGCGGCCTTTGCTCTGGATGAAGGCAAGCACTCGGCTGTGGTCAAGTCGGACAAGGGCTTCCACGTCATCAAGTGTATCGAGGTGCTCCCGGCTGAAGATCACAAGCTCGACGAGGTCAAGCACGATATCGCGGGGCAGATACTGGCAGAAGACAAGGCCGAAGCCGAGGCCGGACAGCGGGCGGCACAGATCCTCGCAGGCATCAAGACCGGCAAGAAACTCGCCGACCTCGTTCCAGAGGCAACCAAGGAAAGCCCCAAGGATCCGAACGCCATCGAGGTGCGGGCCTCGGGCATGTTCTCGCGCATGGGTGCATTCGTCCCTTCGATCGGTATCGACGAAGACCTCGCCCGGCAGGCATTCGCCTTGACCAAGGATCATCCTTTCCCCGACAAGCCCAAGGAAATCGACTCTCCCATGGGAGGCAAGGCATTTGTAGTCATGGTCCTTACGGAGCGCCATGAAGCCGACATGCAGGCTTTCGACAAGGCCAGGCAGGATATGCGCCGGCGCCTGCTGGCCCAGCACCGCAATGGCCAGCTTGCGGCCTGGCTGAGTCACAAGCGCAGGACAGCCGCGATCAAAGTAAACCAGTCGCTGCTTGCAGACGTGACGCCACCGGGGATGAAGAACCGCGGGCGATAGCGCAAGAGTCTACTCTCCCACGAACAGCTTCAGAGAATGCCCGCGCTCCTCGTAGAAGGCGATCATGGGGATGGACGGACCTCCTCTGGAGCTTGTCGACTACTTCCCCGGCAAGAAGCTTTGCTGCACTAAAGTACCGCTCCATTGATTGTTCTATAAAATGGAGTCTTGTTAAAAATTCCTATGAAGTCATTCAGTTCCCGGGAGGATGAGATGCACAGGACGGTAGCGGAGGAACGAAGCACAGGGGCCGGCAGGCGGCCCTGGTTCATACTTCTCGTCACCCTGGGGGGTGTAGTGCTCTGCGCGGTTCCCTTCATCGGCGGCCTGGCCGGGATCATCGCCGGCATAGCGGCGATCACCTTGAATCGCCGCGACAAGGAGTGGGCCCAGTTACACACCGGGGATTTTCCGCTCCGACAGATCGGCGAACTCGCTACAGGCCAGTGGGTCCGACTGCGGGGGCGCGTGATCTCCAAGGCGACCGTTACCGCGCCGGTGTCGAAGCGGGCCGTCGTCTTTGCCGCCGTGACCGGCACGAGCACGAGCTCGTATGAGCCAGGCGACAACCAGCGGAAGCTCCCCCCGCGGTGCTTCGGCGACTCCGTCGAGATCGAGGACAGTTCGGGGCGCGCCGAAATCACTCTCCGGAACGTCCACATCCTCAGCCGGCACGTTCACCGGCACGACGAGCACAACCAGGGCCAACTGTCCGCGCTGCGCGACGGCTGCTACCGGGTGCCTGCCGGCTGGTATCTGGACGTGGAGGAGATGACCATCGATCCCGATGACGAGTTGTGCGTGGCGGGGCGAATCGAGGCGGTGGAGGACATCGCTGAGGATTGCTCCGGAGAGCATCGCGATGGAGTTGCCATGAAACGGGTGAGGATCGGTAGCCAGGCCGGCGGGGACATCCGGGTAACCAACCTCACCGCCGATGAGCTACAGCGGATGCTGGCGATGTCGCCCGGCTTTAAGGCCATGGGTGTGGTCTGGCTGGTTGCTGCTGCGGGCTGCCTGGTGTTCTGGGGCTGGCGCTTCCTCTCCTGATCCAGGTTCAAGATCTACTACGACTACTGTGCACTACCGGGCCCTCAGGAAGCACCGGGGTCGCGACACGGACACCATCAGTGTGGATGCGGTAGAGTTCATCGCAATACATTGATTGTTCTGTAAAATGGAGTCTTGTTAAAAATTCCTATGAAGTAGACGTGACGCCGCCGGGGATGAAGAACCGCCGGCGATAGCGCAAGAGTCTACTCTCCCACGAACAGCTTCAGAGAATGCCCGCGCTCCTTGTAGTAGGCGATCATGGGGATGGACGCCGCCGTGAGCGTGGCGTCGAGGTGTGTGCCCGATCCCTTTTCGGGATCGACGATAAAGCGGCTCCACTTTCCGCTTCTGCGCACGGCAAAGCACAGGCGGCCCTTGCGAGGATCGGCCCCCGCCAGTTCCTCGAAGGCCAACAGCAGATTGCCGGAGGCATCGGCGACAAGTGCCATGTTGTATACTTCATCCAGAAGCGGCGTGATCTTCCAGCCCCCGGCACCGGGAACAGCTATTGACAGCCTGTTTTTCCTGGCTTCTCGAAATACGATCCGCGGTTCACCCGCGCTCGAGAAAAACAGGGCGCTCGATTTGCCGGGATTGTCCTCACGGGCCACGACCTGGATGGACCACTTGCCGTCTTTCTCCTGGACGGCCAGGTGCAACTCGGATGTCAACCCGGACCAGTGCAGGTAGCTGGCCGCCAATCCTCCTCGCGGCTGCTTGACGAACGAAATCTGCACCTTCTCCGAGCCGTTGGCCCGCTCGACCCGCTCGCTGCCCCAGATCCCTTCGGTTTCCTCGCCGGGAATACCCTTGTGGCCGTCTTTTCCCTTCTTGACTGCCGCCTTGCGCTTGCCGGGCTCCTGCTTGCGCAGCACTCTCCAGGCGTGCATCAGCCAGCCATCGCCGGAATAGTACATTGCGTGCAACTTGAAGTCGTCGTCGAACAGCAGGCGGGCGCCCATCCCGGTACTCTTGCCCCACTCGATGGGCTCTTTCTTCCACTCGGCATTCTTCTTGTATGCGTAGGTGAAAGTCTGGGTCGCGTCGCTGTAGTAGGCTATATGGGGTTCGCCGTTACCGGTGACCCGCAAGGTGGCGAACAGACAATGTTGACAGCCGGCGTCGACCGTGGCGATGGCAAAACCGGCCGCGGACTGCCTGACGTACTTGAGAGCCTTGTTCTTCTTGTCGTAGTAGACCATGTGGACGAAATCGTTGACGTCGATGTCCATACTGACAAACTGGCCCGCGTCGCCGGAGTTGTCCACGGTGTATGTCTTGCCCTTGGCCCGCCCGGCGTCTTTCACCTCGATGCCCTTCTTTGAGCAGGACACACAGGCACAAAGCACCAGTGACAAGAAAGCGCAACAGCATACCCGTGTTTTCATTTCATTACCTCCAGGACACGTGACTTGCTCGAAACGTATCATAGGACGGGAAAACGAAGAAAACTTTTTTCGAATATTAACACCCGGGCAGCGGTCTAATATCAGTATTGACTGTAGCACACCATGGCGGGTAGTCTTTACGAAAATGAACTTTGGGTAATGTTGTCTAACCGTTTCGATAAGGAGTCCAGGTCATGAAGAGTTTCAGGTCTATATTGGTCTTGCTGTCCGCGCTGCCGCTCGTTTTCGTGGTCGGCTGCCAGGGCGCCGCCCGCCAGGTGGAAAGCTGCGACGAGTGCCACGAGAATGCTAGCTCGGACTACAACGAATACTGCGTCGAGGGCGAGCCGAATCAGCTCTACTGCGCCAACCCCTGCCTGAGCAATGCCTCTTGCAAAGCCGCTTTCTGGTGCGTGCCTCTCTGGGACGAGGGAACCCCCTGGACGACCGACGGCGTGGACACGCGCTGGGTTTGCATGCCCGACTACTACTACAGCAGTTATAACCGCGTCTGGTACTGGGGCGAGACATCCTGCCTGACCGGCGATGGAGACGAGTGCCCGGGCGGCATGCAGTGCCTGTTGGACGACACCGGGATGACGGACATTTTTTTCTGCTCGGACCAGTGTTCGACCGACTCCAGTTGCATAGGCGGCTGCTGCTACGACACGGGCGACGGTCTTTACTGCGCCCCGTACGACCCCTACTGCATCTAGATCCCGGTCAGCGGGTTACCAGCAGGGCCAGAAACCTCTGAAGCGATCCCTCCAGCGCAAGCCCGGCCACCGCCAGGCCGATTAGCGCTTTCAGCGGCATGCCCAGAAAGAAGACTTGTATCTGCGGGGCCGTGCGGTTGATGAATCCCAGGCAACAATCGGCCACAAGCAGCCCGGCCGCGGCCGGGGCGGCTATCGACACGCCCACCCGGATCGCCTGCGCGCTCAACGCAAGCGCCAGTCCGCCGATTTGCCCTAAGCTTTCTGCGGCCGGAAAGACATCCAGCGGAAGCTCTGTGAGGCTTGCCAACAGGGCCTTCAGAAAAAGCCCCGGGCCGCCGGCCGTAAAAAAGATCAGCACGGCCAGCAAAAGGTAGATGTCGCCCAGGGGAGAGGTGCGCTTGCCCGTCTGGGGCACCAGCGCGCTGGCCTGGGAGGCTCCCCTGAGATCGTCGATCAGGCGCCCGCCCATGCGCAGGCCCTCGAACATGCAGTCCGCGGACAATGCCAGCACCGTGCCCACGGCAAGTTCCTTGAGCAGCAATCCACCGAAGCGCAATCCGCCCGGCGCGGCAGCGGCCGTTTGCGCAAGCGGAAAGACGGCCATCGCCACGACAGCGGTCAGAGCCAGGCTAGCGGGAACCGGCAGTCGCCGCCCGCCGAAAGCCGGCACCATGATAACAACCGGCAGGATCCTGCCGGCCAGCAGGATGCCCCACCACAGCGCTTCCATGTCAGTAGGCTCCCGAGAGCGCTGCGCGCGCGAAATTGACCAGTTGCTCGCCCATCCAGGGCGCCGTCAAGGCGAGTACAAGCAGCACGGCCAGGATCTTTGGCACGAACGAGAGCGTGAACTCCTGCACCTGGCTTGCGGCCTGCAGGATGCTGACTACCAGGCCCACTCCCAGCGCCGTCAATACCACCGGCGCCGAGACCACCAGTACCAGCCACAACGCCTGTCTGCCCAGCTCGATCATGCTCGAGGCTTCCACGCTGTCCTCCCTCAGACGTACGAGCCGAGCAGGCTGGTGCCGATCAGCGTCCAGCCGTCGGCAAAGACGAACAGCAATAACTTGAACGGCAACGAGATTGTCGTCGGCGAGAGCATGTGCATCCCCAGTGACAGAAGGACGCTGGCAACCAGCATGTCGAGCACCAGGAAAGGCAGGAAGATGACGAAGCCGATCCTGAACGCCTCGTGCAACTGGCTGATGACGAAGGCCGGCACGAGCGCTCTCCAACTCGGCCCTTGTGCGCTCTGCCGGTCGCCAAGCAGATCGGCAAAGGCCTCGACCTGCTCGGGCAGGGCATGGCGCGCCAGAAACTCGTGCAGCGGCTGCGCGGCGTTGGAGATCGCTTGACCCATGCGCGTAAGCGACCCGCTCTCTAGATCCGCACTCGAGGCCTGCAGTCTCTGGCCGGCCTCGTAGGCCACCGGGGCCATGACGACGAAGCTCAGCACCAACGCCAGGCCGGTGACCACGCTGTTGGGCGGGATCTGCGGGGTGCCGATGGCGCTGCGGACTATCGAGAGCACCACGGCCATCTTGACGAAAGAGGTCAACATTACCAGGGCAAACGGCAAGAGTCCCGCGGCGATCATGGTGGCCGCCAGCGCCCCGGTCGAGGAGATCATGACGCAGCCTCGCAATCTGTGGCCGGCCGGGCGTCCTTGGCCGGATCCATCCTGTAGACCAGGCGGATCCCGTTCTCCGAGGACGACACCAGCAGCCGCTGGCCTTCAAGGTCGATCAAGTGCAGCGTCCTGCCCGGCTGCAGCTTGAGGCTATCCAGGCTTACCAGGCTGCCTGCCGACCGGCGCTCGTCGCGGGCATTGCGCCTGCGCAACCACCAGGCGATCGCCGCCGGCACGCCCACGACCAGCACGGCGGCGGTCGGAAAAGCCGCTTGTCGTCCGGCGCCGCCTTGTGCGCGCAGCAAGAAAAGTCCCAGCAAGAGGACGGCGCCGAAGGCGGCCCCAAAAATCTTCAGACGATTAGAGAGAGCCTTCATCATCCACCCCGCGAACGAGCGCAAGCTCGCACAGGCGCACACCGCGCTTGCCCTCGACGTCGACCAGTTCGCCCCGGGCCACCAGGCGTCCGCCGGCACGCAAGTCGACAGGCCCCAGCACCGCCGCGGGCATGGTCAGAACGTCCCCGGCCCTGAGCCCGGCTAGCTGGGAGACGCTCAGTTCCACTCTCCCGGCCTCTACCGTAAGCTCGAGCGGCAGCCCGCCGAGTTGGGACGCGTCGAATCCATTCGCGCCGTGGTTGGTAACGATATCCGCAGTCTCCATGACTTCACCTCCCGTGTTGTATTCGAACCTGCTTATTTCGAAACGATCCCCTTCGACCCGCCCGTTTATGGAACAGGCGCCCGCCGTGAGGCTCACATCCCCCAGCGGATCGATCTGATCGAAGAGAACCACGTCCCCCGCCCTGATCTGCTCGATCTCTTCGCCGGACAACTCGGCCCTACCCAGCCGCAGGCCGAATGACACCTTCAGATCGGTCAGGGCCTTCCATTCTTCCAGGTCGTCAGGCGACACACTGTAGGGCGGCCTTCTTTGAACCGAGGAATCCGGCTCGAGCCAGACCGCGAAACCCTCATCCCAACCGGCCCGCACCTTCAGCCAGGTGCCTACCAGTCTCTCCTGTTGAAAACAGATCCTGCCGACCGAGCCTGCCGAATCGCACAGGCCGCAGTACCTGTAACCGTTCCAACCCTGGCCGTCTTCCTGTTGACAGAGCACTTCCAGGGCGCTGGCCAGCAGCCAACCGACAGCGCCGTTCTCTCCCGTCCCGGCCGCGAACCAACCTCGCCCGGCCTCCCCTTTCCCGGAAAGCAGCGCCTGCAAGCGCCCGCAAAGGACGGGATCCAGCGCCAAAAAGCCCAGCCTCTCGGCCGTAGGATCGGCAAGGATCGCGAAGCGCCAGCGCCCGGGAAATTCACGGCGCAGGTCTTCCAGACTGACGGCCGCAACCCGCGCCAGATCGAGTTTCGCGCCACCCAAGCCCAAGCCGCGGGCCAGTTCACAAGCCGCCCGGCGCACGCCAGCGAGCCAACCGCTATGTCCGCTTTTCGAAAGCAGTTCGATCTCGGCCCGGCTGACGCGCCTGAGTTTCACGCCCGGAAATGGCCTGATTGCCGGTCTCATCTGCTCACCTCGAACGAGTCGAGCAAAAGTCCGCGGGCCAGAAGAGCGCCGCCCACCCTGGCCCGGCCGCCTTCGATCTCCCTCCTGGCCACCGCCCCGCGCGCCTTGAGCCGGCAGCGCACCTTGCCGGAGGCGACGCTCACCTGGCAGGTCGCGCCCTCGAGCATGCCGCCGTGGAAAGTCACCAGCATTACTCGGGTGCCCTGCGCCAGAGACGGCGCGGCGGCCGCCTGGACAATTCGCTGAGCGAGTTGCGCGCGAAGATCCAGCCCATCGGCCGCCTCGGCTGCGGCGCAGCCGGCAGCCAGCGGCTTCTCGATGCCCGAGGCCGGGTCCGAGTCGTGGGGCACGAAAGCGGGGCGGTTGTCTCCTGAAACGGGGATTGCGGGCAACCCGCGCCGCCTGTCTTTTTCAGGCGGCCATTTTGCTGTCAGCAGACTCAAAAACTTTTTCCGGCCCCTTCTGGCCGAGGACGGCTTTGAATGTCCGGCCGGAGCGCTGTGTCTTGTATTGTTTGCCTTGACTCTCATCTCTTCCCTCACGCGTCATGCACGTCGCGCCAACTATTAGCAACCGCCGTGCCAACAAGGCGAACTGGGACAACTAACTGTTTTTGTGGCAATTTACTTTCAGGCCGGACGCAGCGGGTAAGGCCGTGTACGAGATTTCAAGTCACCCTGTCCAGGTTCTGTACACACCGCCAGGACAGGTTGTCCTCAACCGTATCGTGGAAAATGAGAGAACACGAGTTCTCCTCAATTCACCCTTTTGCCGTTTTCCCAGAATCCCTTTTCGACCCTTCCGTCCGGCCAGAAAGTATAAAGGGACGTTGGTACATTAAGAACATTAATCCAATAAGTTCCGATCTTCATCACCCAGGGAGGTCTTCCGCCGCTCGATTCCCCGCGCTCATACACGATGAATAAGCCAGGCGCATCCAGTCTCGGTCCTTGTGGTATATGCCTAACGACAGATCAACCCAGAAAGAGAA
>Ga0307378_10004515_pt1 | contig 19832 bp, 6 predicted proteins | sample UN1MG_FD_202238 | JGI IMG/M metagenome (GOLD analysis project Ga0307378, IMG submission 202238) | Soil microbial communities from Risofladan, Vaasa, Finland - UN-1 | ecosystem: Environmental > Terrestrial > Soil > Coastal area > Acid sulfate soil | place: Finland: Risofladan, Vaasa | collected... | reverse complement strand
TATGCCCAACAGTAGTATCGGCATAAGCAACAACAACATCGGAATCGATATTTTTCAGAGCACGAGCAATAAACCAACTAGCAAAATTCTTCTTATGATAAGACGGATGGATACACAATCTAGATAACTCAACTACAATACCGGAACCAAACTGCTGTGCAATATTCTGGCGCAAAGGTGAACTGAAAACACAACATGCCACCAAATCGCCATTATGATAAGCACCAAAACACTTGCCACCCCTCCCCTTCCCAATATAATGATAAGCATCAAGAAACCCCCTAACATCCCTACTAGATACCTCTCTTAATTCAATATTCCTAAAGTCAAAATCAACAGTCTCTAAAGATACACCCAACTTCAGTTTCAACCTATCGAGCACACGATCCTTAGCAGAAAATTCATGCTCCCACACATATATAATCTCATACTCTGGAAAATAACGATCAATATATGTAAACTTACCACGATCATTCCTAACAGCCTTGGGTAATGAATGCCAATAATCACCTTGACATTCAATTAATATATCTCGTTTATCAGGAACAACAACCCTACAATCAAAAACATAATAACCAATCTTAGTTTCTGGCCCTTCTTCATAATATTCTACCCCGAGATCGTCTAAGTATTTATAAAGAGGTTTCTGAATACTACTGATTTTGCCAGATTGGCTGGCCCTGGCTTTCGCCATTTTCTCACGATATTCTGGATCCTTCCAAGCCAACCTTCTCAACTCACATTGATATGCTCTTGAATCAGGATTTGCCCACATCTTTTTACTAGATTCAGAAATCTTAGCAATAACAACCGGGTCTAATAGAGCCTTTTTAACCCCAAATATAACATTGGCTCTATAATCATCTGAATTCCAATTTTTTATGGCATTGTGTCTTTGTATCTCTCGATATTCTACAGATGATAATGCTATAGCAAGGGCATCGATAACCTTGGAACGATATTCATCTTTAGACCATAATGATCTAGAAATCTCAGCTGCTCGTTCTCTTAATTCTCTATTTTGCCATGCAATATAACATTTATTAGTTATTTCGTCCCTATATTCAGGATCTTGCCATCTCTCTTTCATTAATTTAATAATATTTTCTCTAAATCCGGGTTTCTCCCAATGTTGTTTATTAATCCCCGACATCTTCTCAATGAATTCATCACTGCGAAAAACAGTCATTAACTGTTCGCGATGCTCAGGATCCGCCCATCTAGCAAGGTTATTGGCTGTAGAAGCCTCCGACAGCCGTTTTCTGGTATCGTCTGATAATTCGCAATCCAAAACCTTCTTGCGATATTCAGGATCCTGCCAACACAAGAGAGACACACGAGATATCTTACGCTTTACATCCTCTGATGCCATACTAGCAGCATGTTTGATACAATATTCTTCACTCTGCCAAAGTTCCTGGCTCTGTGAACATTTAATTGCATAATAAGTTGGATCCTGCCATACTTCTTTAATAGATTCCGATAATCTATGTAATCGTTCAGGATCTGACCAAATTTCCTTTGATTTTTTAGACCTCTTAATCTTTGTTTTGGCTCTAGCGATTTTCCACTTCTTCACATACTCTGGATCTTGCCAATTAGCCTTTGCAGCTTCAGAAATTCTTCTAAGCCCATCCTCCGATGGAGAATTGTGTGTTATCTTGAATTTTCCCAGCTTATGGCCATATACCATAGCACAATGATGACATCTCCAATTACTATATCTAGAACTATATTTCTGAGATTTAGTAATGCCACAATCTATGCATTTATATTCAACCAACTCTCCGTGTTTATACTTATTCTTGCGCTTTATGCAAGACATACAAATGTGCTGGTCTCTGCGCTTAGCAACCACATATAGCACAGATTTAGACTTACTACATTTTTCACAGACCACAATCACGCGGTCTTTGTTCTTAGCTATATCTGATACTAAACCACTAGCTTCCCAGTCTATCATCATAACCTCCAGAGTATATTTACTCTACGAGGTCATGAAAAACTATCGCTTATTCAAGTACTTTTGCACTTCTTGAACCAGCATTCTATCATATACTGGCTTGTAGGATGGCTTAGCCCCACTGCGTTTAATGGGCCTTAATTTACCCTCGCATAATTGAAGAACAGCACCGGTCACTGAGGGTTCTGCAACTGCGTCCCACGTCACAAAACGATATCCAGGCGATACATAATAAAGTTCTTGACCGCCGTTTTCTCTAATTTCCATATCACCGATACCGCGGGAAGAAATTCCCACTCTACCGTGCCTTAAAAGAGTATTCAACTGCGCGCCGTGAGGCAATTCACTAATAATTTCAGCCTCACCCATTACGGTTTTGCCTTCCATCCAAACCTTGGTGATGAGATGACTGATACGATCGAGATGGATCTTCGCGTCTGAATTACCAGTCCAAAACGAATGCCCATTCTGTTCCATATAGAAATTACCATGATCAACTGTCAGACACTGGATCCTGCCGTTAAGTTGTACCCTGTCTATCTTCAAGAACCTTTTATCAACATGGATCATTGAAGACCTGGATATAAATAGCTGATGTAGTGGTTGTTTGTTTTTGGCTTCAATAATTCTGCCAGCAAACTCATAATCTTCTTCGGTTGTGATAACAGACAATCTACCACACTTACCCACCTTCAAAACACACTCATGAAGATCATCAATAAGCTGCTTAGAAACCGTAAAAATGCTCAACCTAGTATACTTGCCAAGATCGAGTTTGTGCCGCTCGGTTACGACAATATCTGATTTCATGGTAGTAAAAGACTGATCGCGATCGCCAGCCGACAACATACGGCCGTCACCAATAGCAAACCAATAGACAAGTTCCTCAAGATATTCGGCATCAAGCTGCTTGATTTCTTGAGGAATATGCTTATCATAAAGCCCACCACATTGCTTAAGCCATCTAGACAATCGAATGTCGTAAAGATTAAATCCCTTCTTGGCCTCATTCCATTCTAAATCTTGGTGCAAACCAGCGAGCAATTCTCTAATTAGATCTCGCCCAACATCATTTTTTTGCGATATATCAACACGAGCATTATCACCACAACCACCCTCAGCTAGATAGATACCAAGAAATGCACAAAAGACACCAGTCTCGATGTTCAAATCCTGTGTCACATCACGCTTATAGCGGTTCTTTGACTTGGCAGGAAGCTCATCCTCAGAAATCCCGGGGATTGTGACAAAAAGTGGACGATTTCCTTCCCATTTTGCGGTTCGTGGGATGGCCGAATGCACTCTGTGAGCTACTAACAAGTCCTCAGCTGTCCGATAGATCTCACCCAATTGACCACGATCTGGTCGTTTCAGCAATAAAAACCGATGGCCTGGTGTAAACGCAGAATCAATATTGCGACCTTTGAATTGACACAAGTCGCCGTCAAATAACTCATTAACGATCCCATTTACGCGGGACTGGATCATTTTCCCGTTCTTACGCGACATAACATAGTCGCCGATTTCAACGTCTTCGAAATCCCTCCAACCATCAACTGTGAGTATGCGGATACCACCCTTCCCAGAGGTGGTGGGTACCCATCCGCACGGATGATCGTACTCCCCCCAAACTGAGCGGTTTGATATATCCTCTTGAATGGCACCCACAGCTTCTTTGAGAATGGGCCGGGGATAAACCCTACCATTCGCATTGATATCATCAGCCACCTGAAAAACACCAGTAACTCTCGTTGCAGGGGCACCGCCGGCGACGGACTCACTCATTATCTGCTTCGTGGCCTTGATAACCAAAGGCCAGACATCTTGAAGAAGCATCGTCCCCTCAGGGATACACCCAGTCTGAGCCACCAAGCCCCTATTAAACATGAGCGTTGGATCATAAATACCTTGTTCGATGGCAGACTGCCGAGCGGTACGAGTCATTATCATGACATACTCCATTTCCCCGAGTGGATCTCAAGTAATTTATCTTTGCCGTACATATTATCGAGTTGCTTTAGAAGCGATAAGCTATTAACTCACGCCCTACCACATTCGTAGTGTACTTCGGCTGTATGCTATGCCTAAGATCAACCATTTTGAGCGTTGCACCAGAGTTATCAAATAATGCAATAATAAAGCCAGTGGCGCGATTGGTATAGATGAACGGATGGCCAGAATCTAGGACGGTCCGCACGAGATCACTCTGCTGCTCATCACCAAATTTTCCAGAGTACCCAGTGAACGTTCCACCATGATAGGGTGGGTCTATAAACAAGAATTGCCTACCAGACAATCCTTTTATCAATTCTGCTGCATCTCCAGGTCCAGCAATAGTAGTATCTGCGAATGCAACTGAAGCAGCTTGTAGTACAGCACTGTCGCAAATCGTCGGATTATAATATGATCCGGGCGGGACATTGAATTGGTCCTTCTTGTTGACTCTCATCAGACCATTGAAGCAAGTTTTTAATAGATAGATTGTACGTGCGGCTCTCTTGATCGGGTCTTGCGGGTTAGAGGCTCTGATGGCCCGGTAATTTGCTAGTGTGGTGGGGTCGCTCTTATGTGTATAGAAGTATTTGCCGTTAGCTAGCTCTTCAATCAGGCTATCCACGTTGACCTGTATCACTCGGTAGAGGTTTATTAAGTCTGGGTTCAGGTCAGAGATAGTGGCTTTTTTGAAATTTTGATATAATCTGTAGAATACTGCACCACCGCCCACCATCGGTTCACAATATGAATATTGTTTGGTATCAAGTTTCTGTATGATCTCGATAATACGATTTAGTAGGTATGCTTTGCCGCCTGCCCATTTTATTACTGGTTTAGCGATTTGCGCCATGAACCTCCTCCAGGGATTTAATACAGCAAGAGCCATCAATTTGATGGCTCTTGCTGACACAGGAGGCCGGCTTATGCCGGACGATTCTTTCCAGGTTTCACAGACTTCAGCTCAGTGTCGGGGCTATCGGTCTTGATCTTACCAGGCTTCGTGTCAAAGGAGTCGAGACTCTTGCCATCTTTTGGTTTCTGGGCTTTTCCAGCTTCTTTGGGCCTATCGCGATGGTCTTGCCTTGTCGTGTCGTAATTTGCCTTGCTTTCCGGAGTAGTAATATCCTTATCCTCGGCAACACTGGGCTTCACGATGCCCTCATCCTCTTCCTCGTCCTCGTCGGGTTCGGGAACCTCAGGCTCCGGACCAGCCGGTATGGCCTGGGCACCGCCTTCAAAATCGGGCATCTCATCGCCGGGTAATCCATCAGCTACTGCACTGGGTACCGCTTCATCACCAACATCGGTGACCGGCTGCATCCCAGCATCATCCATGTCGTCATCACCGAAATCATCAACATCCGGCTCGGCATCCGGCTCACCCTCTATACCTGGCTCTTCCAGGCCAGGCTCACCCGCCATACCAGGTTCGATTTCTTGTACCCCTACATCCCCATCAACAGCAACCGAAATCGTACCATCTGGGCCAGCAGTAATCGTAGCTACTGCTTCTGCCAGGGCTCTCTCATCTGCTTCACTGACCGGACGGAATTGCTCGATCCCTTCAGCCACCCATCTGCAGAATGGCTCAACTGAAGCACCTTCCTTAATACCAGCAGCCGCCATGGCACTTTCTATGAGCTCTGTGGGGACTGGAACCTGAACAGTCCTACCATCCTCACTGAACAGGATCGGTGGATCGGCATAATCCAAGACGAATCTGACACCACCAAACTTGCCAAGCATCCCCTTAGCCTCTTCATCGTGGTGGAGCCACTCAATGGAATCATCAACCGATTCAGTTTGCGGGGGAGGGCCGCTAACACCCTTGGCCGGAGTAGGCGCTGTACCATCACCTTCACCCACCTGATTCCCCTTATAACCCTTCCGCTCCTTCTTGTCAACCCGACTCTTGTTCATCCCGCGACGTCGGAGGAGAGTACCCCATTTGAATTGATCCTCATCGAGACGATGTCCGAACTCTGCTGAGACCTGAGACACGGCCGCACCAAGACGATGACTTGGAAGCTTGATGCCATTGGCCGCAATGGCTTGCATGGCAATATCAGAGACCTTTTCAAGCAATCTTTCACCGACTAGGTTTCTAGCTTCGGCAATACTGACCATGCTCGCGATCACATCATCCATTTCACTCGTGATGGTTGGACGGTCATAATCATGACCCATGCTGGATTCGAGTTCGACATTCTCGCCTGTGGCGTAGGGGTCACTGTATGGCGAACCCACCGACTCCTTTGTTGCCTTCTTCGCGTTCCATTCTCTTCTTGGCCCTTTGAAGATCTCAATTCCGTTGCGTTTTACACTGATGATATTATCTGCCACGTCGGGTTTCCGCTCGATGGTTTGGATTGTCACTCCCTTACTCTTTTTGCTGATATTAGGTGGGCCATATTCGCCTTCATTACACTCGACCTCAGTCTCTTCACCATCATCGTCCTTCTTCTTCCCCTTCTTCCAAGGCTCTTCACCTTCTTTCCACTTGGCCTCGGTCCGGGTCTTACCAAGGGCCTTGTTAACGGCTTCGGAAACCGAAGACTTTCCCCTCTTCTGCTTGGAGTCAAAACGAAGATTGACTTCGTCATCACGCCCCCTACCCTCTAGGTCTTCATCCTCATCACCCAGCTCTCCTATGCCCCCGAGGCCATCTTCATCGCCCAAATCCTCTTCATCACCCAAATCATCTTCATCGCCGAAGTCCTCTTCATCGCTGAAGTCGCCAAGATCTTCCCCGCCACCTAACTCGGCAGGCTCGCCACCAATGGAGATGAGCGGGGCATTAATGTTAATGGTATGGCCACTCCCGCTGGCACCAACATCGGCAGCATCGCCAAGATCGTCGCCCAACTCATCCCCCAGCTCTTCTGGCTCGCCGCCGCCGGGCTCATCTCCAGGAATCTCGTCAAAATCACTGAGCCTTCCCAGAGAATCTGCCTCCTGCTTGGCCGCCGCCAGCGTTTCGCGCACCAAATGAACCGTTGCATCGTCAACTTCAGGATCAGCTAACTTATGGATAAGCTCATTGACCTTCATCTGTAGATCCTGATCCTCTTGAATCTTCGGACTGGTCTTGAGCATATCAAGGGCCAACCGGTAAGCTGCGACCTCTTCATCCCGCGGCGATAGAGCTTCGTTGAAGGCCATTTCCAGGAATGTATTATAGGCACCCTCGAAGTTCTTAGATTGCTCGAGGATCATCACATTCTCGAGTAAAGTCGGATGTTGTGCCTTCTGAGCAGTAGCTCGCCACTCTCGGACAATTGTATCGCGATTCACACGCAGGTTAGTCCGATAAATCAATGTGGCCGTATCAGTGCACAATTGTTGGTTCATTACGGCTTTCGTGGCAAGCGTATTCTCGACCAGGGTCTGTGTATCCTTCCTAGTAAGCAAACAGAATTCCTGTTGTTCAGCCAAGAAATCCTTGATACTTGCGACCGCTTCTTTGATATTGTCCGCATTGATGAGCTTGGCAACCTTGTAGACCCGGTTTTGGAATCCGGGTGAGCGAAAGGCATTTATGGCAGCCTCACGCATATGCCGACCAACAACTCTGCGGCAGGCCCACTCGGAGACTGGGATGCGCTTGCTCGCTTCTCCTCCGAAGGTAGCATTGATAACCCGACCATTTTCGAGGACGATGGTATCGTTTACGCTCTCAACAAGTGCACCAACAATCTTATCCCTGTCCTCTGCGGTCAATAATGCATTGGTATCGACTCTCAACCGGCGTATAATGCCATCCCGAGTCTTAATAAGCCCCGATTCTGGTATTGTTCGTGGCGAAAATCGTTGGGCAGCCAAATTATTATAGGCAGTTCGCATCGCCCGTTGATCATTCTTTTCGATCGCTTCGACCAGGGTCGCACAGTTCTGTGCGAAAAGCATTTGCTTCTGCGATTCGATCAGTTTGACTGGGCGAATATTGGTGATCTGAACTTTGCCACCCTTAAGCTTCTTGTGGCCGGCAGCGTAGTAGCCACCATTGGTGTCCTCGATAAACAGCGTATCGGCGAACAGTGCCGCAAGTTGCCACTGAGCACCAGTTTTCTCACCCAACTTCTTCACGAGCGATTCAAAAAGCGCCACTCGGCTCTGAGCAGAATTATTGATAGTACCCAGAAACTTCCGGCTATCCATCACAACGGGTTCGACAGTTGTAGGCATCGTGAACTCCTATTGAGTAATCTCGCTCATAAGCTCTATATTAATGTTTGACTACGGGGATAATTGCTACTAATGGGCAGGCAAATCAGCATCAGTAACTTCATCATTGCCAACTATTCGCACAGCAGCCCCCCTCAGAATAGTGGCTACCTCAGAAATGGCCTCCTCCCTTATCACACGCGGCACCGACCATTCCACAATCATACCATCTTCTTCCTCAGGCTCCCACCGCCAAGATTCAGTGAGAACACTCCCATCCCCCGTACTCTCTGGCTGAACTCCCCTGGCTAAACCATCAAGCTCCTTCTGCTCAAGAATATGAGTAAAACAAGGAGTGCCCATAGCATTCTTTTGAGCGTGTAGCTTTTTAATGTAAGCGAGGGATTTAGCTTTCTTCGCATCATGGTCCATTTCGAGCAGCAAACCCCGGCCCCCAATCTCCCGGAGACTCTCCATCTCCTCGGGGAATGGCTCTTCCTCCTCATCGCCTTCACCCTCCGGAAGATCCTCATCGGGTCCACCTATATCGGGCATATCCTCATCGCCCTCATCTGGTAAACCACCCATACCACCCATACCACCCATACCACCCCCAGTTTCCTTGTCCTCCATCTCTTCAAGTTCCTGAATCTCATCGGGAGACAAATCAGTGAACCTGGTAACAATCCATTCCTTGGGGAACCATCCAATATCCTTCAGCTCAGCCATCACGGCGGTCCTAGTCTGCCATGTCTCCATTCGGTAGAGATCTTCGATAGCTGAGCTTGCTGCCAAATGCAATTCGAAACCCTTTAGAGCGTCAACTGGATAACCACGTAATGCCAAGTGGACTATGCCGGCCTTTGTAAACCCAAGCGCCAGTTCTGACTGTATCCATTTTACAGCCTTGGCGAACTCAGAATGTGATTGGCTCAGAGATTTCTCATTAGGCTCACCAGCCCCTTCACCAATCCCAACCCGAGCGAATGGGATCTTCATCGGAGCAATCATTTTCTTCTTGAAATATTCAATATCGGCAATTTGATCAAGATTTTCAGCCCCAGGTAGCACGTCAATATCTGGTCCACTGCCATCGGGCCTCTGTGGCAAGAAGAAATCGTCTTCTTGTACCATGGGTGAGTAGCGCTCGTCGAATGTTCCAGTCGTAGGATTATAAAACCGTTGCCGTTTGAACATTCTTGCAATCGCCTGCATGTATTCCGGGACCTCCTTTGGTGGGATAAGGCCAACTGGAATCTTGTACTTCCTCTTCTCGGGGGCCCTGGTATTCCCCACTGGGAGGGCATTAGCAATAAAATTGTGAACCTCATTTTCTACTGTAATATCATAGACTAAATCTTCACCAGCCTCTTCGACACTAAGTATGGCTTCAGAGCTGTCTGAACATCGTCTACCAGCACAAACAGTATAGTTCATGTCATGTTTTTGTACCCTTGTAAAGTAGAGACACCAACCAGTAGTCGGCGGTATGACTCTGCCCGGCTCAATTTCATGCCCATTTTCCCGTTCCCGCTTCCTCACAAGCCCAGACTGCCAACCCAGCCGACTAAATAATTCTTTAAAATCGTGAGTAAGCATTTCATTACAGCATTCAATCTCACACGATTCTGTCCTAGAATTATCATTCTTCAGCTTCCAAGCACCGATATCTGCATCAATATAGCCTTGGATAAAAGCTTCTTGGACCGAACGCAATGATAAATATACCCAGTTTGGAATCCGCTTGTTTTCAGCACCAGGAATAAAACCATTCGATATTACAAGATCATAGAGATGGCGAGAATTCCTATAAAATTTCCCACTGCCACGAGAACGATCATCACCGCTGCAACTACCACCAAAATATGCCGAAAATTTAGCAATATATTGCCTGTTGACATCATCATTATCACCAAGTGCAATTCCAACCTCTCGCACCCAATGACTATCACCTCGACTATTATTCGATTTCCTCTTACTTGCATACCCATCACCGATCATAAACCCAAATAGTCTGGCAAAATCCTCATTGATATATTCAGGAAGATTGAATTCCTCACAAATGCTGTGCGATGCATTGAATACCCAGCCCTGTCGATATTCTAGCTCAGTTTCTTCTTCAACTGTCTCACAGAGTAGTTCAGCAGTTTTAGCCGGTTGCCAACTATCTCCAGCAAAGAACCGCTCAACAGCTTTTCGGCGCAGCCCAACTTTCTGACTGATACTTGTTTTGCCTACTGGCACTAAAGCCGAAGCCTTCAACCTAGCATAGACTGGGACTTTCGGAAGCCTTAGTCGTACATACTGAGTGTGCTCAATCTGGGGCAATAAAAATCTGTGATGAGCTGCGCAACCATTCCTCTTAATGATAAGATCTTTAACATCGACATATTCTAACCTAGCTGGTCGATCGATTTTTTGTTTATTTCCAAATGATCTCTCCACTAGAATGGGATGAGTGGCGTTCGCATAAATTTCTCGATGCTGGGATTTAATATGATATATTGTATCCTTTCCATTACACATCCAATTTATCACTTTTGTTAGCTTGGGTTTGCCATCCTCTAGGCAGTAAACCACATCACCAATCTTAATATCAATAATGGGCTTATGACCATCTACAGTCCATATTAACTGATCACCCCGCAGACAGATCCTGTAGATCAGAGCCGCATCTTCCATTAAGCGCAATTGTTTAAAGGCCTTGCGTCCGCCATCAAGTACTGAGTTATGAACTACCACTCCATCAGCAAGAAAGTTGTGGTGACCATCTATTTGTATGTCATAAACATCGGATAAACCATCGATCTCGCTTATAGATATGATCTGCTCTGTAATATGATGCATCTTGCTATCAGAAACCATAGGTGAATCGAGCACTGCAGTTGCTCTTCCACCTTTATTCCATGCTATTCCTTTAAAATGAGACGTATCAATATTATATTCGCTACAACGATTTTTTAATAAATCAAACATGCTGCCATGTGGTTTATACCCAAGTGATCTTAATGTACCGGCATAGCTAGTATTGACCGCCGCAGCCTCTTGAAGAGCAGCAATATCAGTAAGGCAATTCGATTTTCGACCAGACTGATAATATGTGACGGTATATCGGAGTAGCTCTTTGTCCGACGCACATAGTTCTGAATTATTGCTAAATGGACCGGATATTTTACCACACTTATGGCCAGCACTAGTAGCGAGATACCTCGTACTTTGCAGTAGCTTCTTATTACACGAAGTCATCACTATGCCGCCATCTGCTCTCTGACAACCATCGGCATTAGCGTATCCCCGCAAAAACGCCTCTTTGAGACATTGCGACGAGCTGAACACCCATTGCGGAATATTCTTCTTATCGGCCTTTCCTATTAAACCCAGTCGCCGCATAAGCCCAGCCAGCAAAACATTATGACAGACAACAGCAATATCATTGCCACCACTACGTCTTATCGAACAATGCAAACCATACGATTCAAGTATAGCAATATACCTCTGATTTACTTCTGGATATTCGCCAAGCGCAAACTCTACAGATGACTCAGTAACCCAACCATCACCAATTAAAAATCCAAAAAATTCAGTGAATAATTCGTTGGCATACGGTGGAATATCCGGAATCACACAGTTGGCATTTGATGGTTGCGATAGTTCCAGACTAGTAAATCTTCCGCACTCTGTTATCTCTGGAACTACTAGTCTATCACCAATTTTTAAATCTTTAGCTTGTTTGAAACCAAACCCATCGACAAGTACTGGATGTTCAGCAGTACACTTTAACCGATGATGTCTTGTTCCAATCTCCAGTAGTTTTTTGTGACCAGTACACATCTGCGCAGAGACTATCGCCTCAACAGCCTTCGCACCATCCCACGAATACACTTTTTGATCAGGCTTAATATTTTCAATTGCTATTGGACCATTTGGCGTATCAATCAGTACATCACCACCAAGACAATTATGAACCACAACCCCATCCGCAACAAAATTATTATACCCAGAATCAACCTGAATATCTGCTGTCTCCCGAACACCGCCATCCTCTATGGCGACGATAGGCTCAAAAACCACATTTTCACCGTATTTCTCAGATTCTTTCTTGCGCGCATTATAACCACGCGAACCAGACTCCCTTTGCACATGCCGACCAGCAGATTCAAAAAGATCTGATTTGTAGAAGTATATGGTCCAAGAATCTGATCGTTGACACTCTTTATTATGGATGGTTGTCGTATTTGAGTCCCTCTGCCGCTTAATAATATTACCGCATTTCCATCCCATCTGATGCAACAACATCTTGGTATCTTTAATTAATTCATAATTTGACAGCTCCAAACCAATTCGCTCACAATCCCACTCATCAATATTGGTGCTTCCATCAGACTCAACAAGTCCCAGAATAAATGCCTCTTGAATTTCTGGCTTAGCTCTATACACCCATTCTGGTACCCTCTTCTTATCAAAACCAGAGCATAACCCCATTTCTGCCATGAGTAGACCGAAATCGACAGAATAAACATAACACGCATCATGTTTGAGTTTGCTTTGTGATCCAGTCTTCTTAATCCTACTTGGGCTCAAACCATATGATTGTAATAGTAATTCATATTTTGAGTTTATGGATTCATGTTCTCCAAGCGCAAATTCTATTCCTGTGATATAACCCTTTGATTGTTTTAACCACCCATCACCAATCAAGAACCCAAATAATTCAGCAAATTGGATATTGACACATCGTGGTAATGCTATGATATGCTGGTTGGAAGTCAACTTAGCGCAAGCATTCGTTAAAACATTCTTAGTACGAGCAAATGATGCAACTTCCAACAATTCTATTTCCTCAGAACCAATCGGAAGGCGCGGAATTACCAGCTCATTGCCAATCTTTAGTTTATCAGCCCGCTTGTACACCAATTCAGAATACCATTTTTCACCAAACTTAAACGCCCGCTTTATCCATTGACGAACCATTACGGGGTGATTCTCACTGCATTCATTCACACAGTGTTTGGTCCAAATCTTCAAGATTTTCTTTTTGCCAGAATGGCATGCTGCCAGAACCTTTGTTTCAACTAATTTAGTACCATCAAAAGTATGAACCATATCATCAGCTTGGAAGTCCTCAATATTCTTATAACCTAGGGGGGTAGAAACACGGGTGCCAAATATCTGACACCGGCCATAGGGGTGATATATGTTCTCAAAACTAGTCAAACGGAAATGCATACATGCCCAGGGGTGCAAGAAAATAGGTTCGGGGTAGATATCATCCTGGTAGAAAAACCCAATAAGGTCACCAAACCTAGTCTCTACGCGAGTGAAATTATAGACATTCATAAATCGAAGAGATGATACACCGCTCCGATTCTTATCAGTTACAATCTCAAAGGGACAATCCCCAAACTTGCACAAATATCTAGCGGCCGGTCGAATAATTCGGTCTGTCATCAACGTCTCATAATAGAACTCCTCAAGTTCTTCCTTAATCTTCTTATCATTGGCACGAATAATCAAAGCATGCTTGTGCTCAGGATCAATAAGGCTACAATTGTGAATTATCACCCACGATCGATCTGTCCCAGCAGCAAAACAGTCATACTCGGGAACAGTAATGTCATAAGCATCTTCAACAATATCAAGTGACTCTACTGACTCCACTATGTGATTGTGAGGGGGAGCAATTTCATGCTTTTGTTTCCTATAATTCATAGAAGATGGGACTAAAGAATCCCCCGAAACCAAGTCCTTGGCGTTTATCCATCCTTGTTTTGTAAGGAATGGGTGGTCTGGAGTGCAATCAATATGATGGCCCCCACCCCATTTCACCCGAACAAAAGCAGCATTGCGTTTGGTAACTCGTGCTGCTTTGGCTTTTGCAAAAACGTATTTATCATTTTTAATATCATAGGCACTAACCCAAAATTCGTGATCTGGTCCCTTTGCAACGAGTTCAGATATTGTGGGGCATGCGCCACTCGCTTGTAAAATCCTGGTATCACCCGAAACACACTCATCTGCGTAGAGATCACATGCCAGAGACACCTCACCCGTCTGATCCATCTGCTCATAGTCTTTGTACCTCTCGAGGCGATTTATCTGGAGATTCGTCTGTTCGAGGATCGCGCTCTGTGAACTAAAGTTTAAGAATTCACCGCCGGTCGTGATCCTATCAATAGCTGATTGATCTTGAAGAATTCTTTCCTGTTGAAATATACGATTAGCCCTAGTAAATTCCCTGACGCGATCAAATACTAACCAATTACTAGGAGGCATTTATCTTCCTCGTGAAACACAGTTTCTCACCACCATATCTTTTGACGTACCCTTTAGTTCGCGCAAATTCAGATTCAATCATGTGTAATGATCGTGCTCGCTGATATAATGTTTTCTTGTGCATTACAAATCCATCACTATCCACATACCAATAGTCCGAAGGAACAGTATGATGGAGCTCAAAATTACTAGCCTTGTATACAGTACCATCATGGCCAACAGTCTGATCGGCATAAGCAATAACTAATCGACAGTCTATCAGCTTAATAGTTCGAGAAATAAACCAGCTAGCAAAATTCTTCTTGTGATAAGAAGGATGAATACAAAGCCTTGATAATTCCCGTACATCACCGTCAACCAAGCCAAACTGCCCGGCAGTATTCTGGCGCAATGGAGAACTAAAAACAATACACCCAATCAATTCGTCTCTACAATAGGCGCCAAAGCATTTACCACCCCTCCCCTTGCCAATATAATGGTAAGCATCAAGAAACTCCCTAACATCCCCGCTAGACACTTCTTTTAATATGACATCCTCAAAATCAAAATCAACACATTCAAGGTCCAATCCCAATTTAAGCTTTAATCTATCAAGAACTCGGTCCTTGGCGTGGAATTCGTGCTCCCAAATATATATAATCTCATATTCAGGAAAATAGCGATCGATATATGTAAATTTAGACTTGTCATTCCTAATGGATTTGGGCAAAGAGTGCCAGTAATCACCCTGACATTCAATGAGTAAATGTTTGTGCATTTTTCCTTGTTTGGGTATTAAACAATCAAAGGCATAATATCCAATAGCTGTTTCAGTGCCTTCTTTATAGTATTCAATATCGAGATCATCAAGGTATTTATATAATTGCAATTGGATTGAGCTTGTCCTAGGGGTATTGGCTCGAACAATAGCCATTTTCTCTCTGTATTCTGGATCGACCCACCTGCGTTTAGAGTTTTCACTTAAGATTTTGGACATCCGTTCCTTGAATTCTGGGTCAGTCCACAATCCAATCATTATTTGAGATATCCGTTCTCTGTATTCTGGTTGATTGTAGATAGCAATCATCCGTTCTCTATAATCAGGATTTTGCCATGATTGTTTGGAGTTTTCACTCAAGATTTTGGATGTCCGCTCCCTATATTCTGGATCAGCCCAAAGCTTCTTAAAACTTTCACTCAAGATTTTGGATATTTGCTCCCTGTATTCTGGATCAGCCCACCTGCGTTTAGAGCTTTCACTAAAGATTTTAGATATCCGTTCTCTATACTCTGGGTCAGCCCAAAGCTTCTTGGAATTCTCACCTATGATTTTAGACATCCGTTCTCTATACTCTGGATCGGCCCAAAGCTTCTCAGAGCTTTCACTAAGGATCTGAGCCATCTTTTCTCTATAACTTGGGTCCTTCCACGCGGCTTTAGCACCCGCAGAGCATTTGGCACGAACTTCTGGACATGCCATGGACTGCAGGTGCTTATCAACAAATTCTGGTGTTGAGAAAAGTTCAAGAGATATCTTACGATGCTTTTCTCTTTCTGCTGGATCCCCATATCGCTTTTTGAGTATACTTGTCATATCAACAGATTTCATGGCTTGCTTAACGGCACTACTGTGCTTATCTTGGTATTCAGTATCTTGCCACAGAGTTGTTGATGATAATTGTCTCTTGGAGATGTATTCTGGGTCCTGCCATTGCTTTGTCATCCTAGCCGATATGGTATTGCTTTCACGCAATTTGACACAGGATGGACAGCACCATTGCATCTGATTATTGACGACTTTAGATTTAACACGTATGGTTATGGCACGTTTTTTGGAACAGTTATCACATATGCAAACCACCTTGGGCCGTTTGCTATCCGGCAATGACCTATAGCCGAATTCGTTTAGAGTAGTATCCCAATCAATCATGCCGATACTCTATGACCATATTTGTAGTATATTTTATTTACCCACAGGTAAATTGTTATTGATATTTCAAACGATAGGAGCCAGGAGTGATTCTTATGTCTGTGCTAGCTATTTAGCAATTTATTGGGATTTATCAGCCCATAACCATAGTGTGGATCCTTACCCTTCTTACCCAAATCAACACATGATTTGATTAGATGATTAAGCATGTCTTGCCGGGTGTTGATTGGTGTTGCCCCACCGTGCAGCCTGTGCTTGGCTAGAGCCAGCGCCATTATTCCCGATACAATCGGACAGGACATACTCGAGCCGGACATGGTTGCCAGCGCTCTGGGAGGGAAGCAACTAATGATATTAACACCGGGGGCAACCACATCGACTGTGTTGCCACGGGACGACCAAGAGGCTATTTCCTTTTTTTGAGTAATAGCACCAACTGAGATTACCATTTTGTGCATGGCCGGATAGCAAACTGTATTCATCCGCGGACCAGAATTACCCGCAGCCGCCACGACAAAGGTACTCTGAGGAAGTGCTCGGAGTGCTTGTAGTACATCTCTCATGGCTGAACTAGAGCCAAGACTCATTGAAATGATATCAGCACCCTGATTGGCGGCCCACTTGATACCGTTGGCTATCCAAGCAGTCTTGCCCCATCCTTGATTATTGAGTACCTTGGCAATCAATAATTTGCACTTTGGAGCAATACCAACTACGCCAATATCATTAGCTCTGGCACCAACGATCCCTGCAACGTGACTACCATGCCCATCATGATCGTAGATGCCTTGCCCAGTGAAATCTTGGAATTTTACGACAGCTTTTTGGAGATCGGGATGATGATTTGCGTATCCTGTATCGAGGATGGCAACCTTAATGCCCTTACCTCTGGTCTGTTTCCAGGCTTGGTTTATGCGCAAAGCTTTATGTGCCCAGCCCACACGCTCTGTCAACTTCTTTCTTGACTTCGTCGTGACTGTATACGGCATTAGAGAGAATTCATAGTACATGTTGTGAGCCCCATCGTTTGCCAAACCCGTGTTTCTTGACAGAAACACTCGGTAATGATTGTGCAATCGGTGTCGCCCCAATTTGCTGAGTGAACCTTTGCAGTTCAGCCATGGCACTCAGATCTGGAGAAACAGTCTCAACACCCGTCATGGGCATTAAGAATGCTGGGTCAGCGCTCCCGGCTGTGGCGACCAGATCACCTAATTTATCTTCGATCGATGGCTCTTGCGGAACCGCATAGCGCAATTCTGCAGTTGGCATAAAGGGTATAAGCCCAGAACTTCCCATAGCAATTGCATCGTGAATTCCTATAAAGGCCAAACCAGTAGATACAACGAGATCGTCAAAGTTCCCGGGGCCATCCTCTGCCTCTGTCTTATTAGTATCTCTTCCAGCCTTATCTCTCTTTCGGACATAGATTTGAAGTTGCTTGACCAGCCGCCTGCTATAAATCTTCCACCCAGTCTCATCAGTACGAAGATAGTCTATTAAAAGCTTATTCAATTTCGGCTTTGAAGCCAAGGTAGTCATAAACCCATATGCAGCAACTTGCATCTTCTGCTGCTTGGCCGTAGCAGACGGCTTATCATTAATATCCTTCTTCCGCCACAAGTTCGGATACATCAGATCATAGCGAAGCTCATCAATAAATGCATCACCACCATTATTACGTTCGACTACCATTAGGGCATTGTTATACCAGCGACCGAGATAATCCACCATATACTTAAACTGGCGTGGCAACGTATGAACCATCAACTCGGCAACCTGCTCCTGCTCATCAACATCGAATATTTCAGCACCGAAATAATCACGCCCTTTACCAGTGGCAATATCGACACCCATTGTATAACGATGAGCAGATGTGCCAGGATCAACAATCCGATTCCCCATAGCCCGTTGCGGACTTCCATAGGCCGGAGGCCGCCAAACCCAGAGCCCCTCGTCGGGTCTGGGATCACCCGTGTCACCAAGGAAATTAATTGAAAGACGATGCTGTTTCACCGGGTGAACATATGGTTGCTCGCCCTTGATCGTCTTGAACTCATCATCGATACAAGTTGTAAGATGTGTCAGAACTCTCGGGTCAACAACACTGTTACCGGAGCCGACAAAATTTGCTAAGATCTCCTGTTTAAACTTCCATGCCTCACCCCTCTCTTGCAAGGCCCGATACTGCTCTTCAAGCCACGGCGACCAGAAAGGACCGTACTTATCGATCTCATCGGCCGTAGCACACTTCCGAATGCCCGCTGTCGGGGAAATACTCGTCTTGCGACCGCTAAGCGCATCTTTATAGGTGATCGTCCAGTCCATATCCCACCAGTTAATCATGATGGGATAGAAATCATTCAAACCAGCCTCGGCATCTGTCCAAGTACTCCAGTACCAATTCCCCACGCCAGAGGTGGTCGATACAATAATTACGGAACCCCCATGTTGGAGTGTGTTATGCCCCACTACAGAGTTAATCAAATAAGTATGATTTGAAGGTACGGACAAATCATAAGTCTCACATTCACTATCCTCAACACTAACAACAGTATCAAAATGTAAACCATCTCTCAAGTAGACAGCCAGCCTACAATTCAGACCAAATTCTGAATCTAATTCTTTAACTAGCCCCAACCGAACCCATCTGGATTTGCGGATTCTATAAAAATTCCACTTACGTTTATCTGCACATCCCCTAAAAGTACCACCAGCAAGTATTTTGTCTATGACTTCGTCCATAAGCTCTGCTATCAATATATCATGATGTAATTTCGAATGCTCTATACACCCAGTAATACGATCAAGATTTTGCTGCTTGCGGTTGGTTGTGAATCCTATTTGCTCGCGATATTTAGTTTTATTGTAATCGTCATATATTTCTACCTTATAATATGGATTATCACTAAATCTATCCTCTGTGTGATTTTCAATTTTACGTTTTTTGGATACTATACCAATAGATGATAATAGAATTTGTACCTGTGAAGCCAACTTCCTCGAAACGGTAGAGAATCCAAGTTTCGTACTTGTAGACGATTCATAACACCACCCATCAGAATCAAATAGTCCACGCAAAAAAGCACACACAACCTCGCGATCGGATTGCATGATAATGGGTGGAATCTCCGCATCGTGCGCACTGGTCTTTGTGTTGAGATTGTGCTTCTGTATAAATGCAATAAATATTGCAGAATTTAATCGCAAACTAACAGTTGTCTTATCTCTTACTAAATATGCATTAGTTTCTAAGCCCAATGGTAATGCACTGAAACGTTCAATGGTTAGATTGCATGTATCAATATCTTGTGGATCAAAATATATTCTAAACCGCTTGGGCCTGCTGATATTTAAACTACCATCTCCAATATATAGTCCAAGAATCTCTGCAAACTGGGGAGTTAGATCTATGTCTCCAAGGTTGCGCCTTTTACCCACAAATTGATCTGGTTTGCTAACAACAATATCGCCCTGCTGTGTAGATGACAACTCCCTCCACACATAATCGCCATTATTGTCTATTAC
>Ga0307378_10004514_pt1 | contig 19834 bp, 17 predicted proteins | sample UN1MG_FD_202238 | JGI IMG/M metagenome (GOLD analysis project Ga0307378, IMG submission 202238) | Soil microbial communities from Risofladan, Vaasa, Finland - UN-1 | ecosystem: Environmental > Terrestrial > Soil > Coastal area > Acid sulfate soil | place: Finland: Risofladan, Vaasa | collected... | reverse complement strand
AAAATAATTAAATAATTGAATATTATCGATAAATAACAAAATAATATATCACAAATTAAAAATAATCAATTCATTTATTCTACTCTTTGATGTCCGGCACTATAGTAATGCATGCGGTTATCAATGGGTAGGAGACCTTAAACTTCCAAAATATTGTTTCAAAAAGATAGAAAGTTATGACTGCACAGATACTGATGGTGGTGCGGATATCTATGTTAAAGGTAGCGCCCCGGGATGCGAAGATACATGTTTTTCTGATCGAGTGCTTCACGAATGTATCGCAAATCAGACAATTGACGGATGCAAGGTATCCTCGTCATCCTGGGAATGTGAGGGGATTTGTCAAAATGGTGCATGTATGGCTCCAACATGTGATGATGGGATTCAAAATCAGGATGAAGTAGCAGTGGACTGCAGTAGAGATTCAATCTATTCAGATTGTGAGTCATGTTGCTACAATGGAATTCAAGATTATGATGAAGAAGGTGTTGACTGTGGAGGTTCTAATTGTGCTATACCCTGCGGGTGGGTAGCAGTGAAAGGGAGAATCCTCTATGAAGACATAGACAACGCTACAAACACTACAGGAATTTTTAATCCCGTCCGCTATGGAAACCTTTATTTAAGGCTTTGCGATAGTTACCCCTGCACCTCACCTACTCACCAGGCTTTATGGACAACAGACAGCATGGGGAATTTTAATTTTATGGTTCCAAGAAGTAATTTCAAATCTGCATTTATCAGGTTAGGCCATGAAGATGATGATGATGTGTATAATTTTAATTATGCTGTAAAGATCGCAAGAGATTTAGATGACTGTGATGAGACTGTCTGGTGGCATAGTGCGTCCAGGGAAATCCCGCCAGCAGGTAATATTGACTTTGGAGAGTTAAGAATTGGCAGGGATGCCAATATAGATTTTACAGGTTATTGGCAGGAAGAAACTGATGCAGCTCTTTGTGGTTATGGTAGCAGCGGAACTATTAATGGCGGTTCAGGATATTTCAACATTGCTGATGCAATTTTATATGCAAGACAGTATGCTGATGCAAGAAGAAGTGATAATGATGCTATTGGTTATGTCGATGTACAGTGGCCCGATGATTCAGATATATCCCATTATAGTCCCTGTCACGAAGAAATTGCCTTGTTACAGGAGTCTGGGTTCAATGATTATACCATTATTCACGAGTATGGCCATTATCTTCAGGATGCAATTGGCACAAATGATGATTACTGGGGCAGTTCAGACCATAATTTTTGCACACACGGCAAGGATGAAGAGTTTGCCTGGAGTGAAGGTTTTGCAGAATATTTTGGCACAATAGTTTCGCATAACTATGCTGCCTTATCAAATCCAATGAATCTTTACACGAGGCTAGAAAGGCCTTATTGTTTTGAAGATAATCATAACGATTGCTGTGAATGGCCTGGAAAGGAAAGTGAGGCAACTGTCGCAGCAGTATTGTGGGACCTAGCAGATGATCCTACATTTACAGGTTCAGTCAGCGAAAGTCATGATACAATAAGTGGGAAGGAAACACTTATATTTAATATATTTGATGATGAACTTGATAATGGTGACAGCATTGCCGCAGATGCTCCGGATTTATGTGAATTTATAGAACAAGGATTAAATTGCAGGGCTAGTAGTAGTGCAGAAAAAGACGCATTCTGGTACATATGGAAGCATTTTAATGTAATATGCAGTACGGGTTGCGATAACTAGGGATGAGGGATGAGGGATGAGGGATGTGAAATAAAGACTTAATCCTGTTTATTTTTCCATTCGCCAGGTCTAAAACCTTCGCCTTTAGTACTACAACGAGACTTTCAAAACGTCATTCCCGCGAAGGCGGGAATCCATGCGCTATCTTCTGGATTCCTGCTTCCGCAGGAATGACGAAATGACCGCGATAGGGAACAATGTCTCGTTGTAATATTAGGCGAACAGCTTTAGCAACTATTTTATCGAGGTATGCCTGAGTAAAACGATTTGACATATCAAAGGGCACAGCTTGGACCTTTTTTGGCTCTTGGATATTTCTGTATCTTCATTGGCAATGGTAAAAAAAATACTTCCAGAGGAACAGTTTCAAACATTTTTATCTTCTCTGGGGGATAGTAAAAACGAACGTTTATTTTTGTGGTGTGGTTAGAAGAAATGGACTTTCTTCGAATTGGCATAGGGTGAAGAATTAGAAAATAAGGCAGGAAAATGAAATCACCTTCCATCTTATAAACAAAACGCTCTCCCTCGAAAACCGAAGGAGAGCGTTTTTTATTATGCCGGATCGTGATCATTAGAGAGAGTTGTCTTACTCTCAAATCATGAGCTATTGGGAAACGGCAGTAGTCGTACCAGAAGAAGATAACTGTTTCAACAAGGAAGTCCAGCCCAGTAAGTCAGATTGCCCTTGCATCGTGGAAAGCCCGCTCAGTCCGTAGAGTCCGCCCAGTCCGTATATTCCGCCCAGTCCGTACGATCCTGTTAATCCGCCCAGTCCGTACAATCCGCCCAGTCCGTAGATTCCGCTCAGTCCGTAGAGTCCACCCAGTCCTGTTAGTCCGCTCAGTCCGTAAAGTCCGCCCAGTCCGTAAAGTCCGCTCCAATTGTAAGTTCCACCATATAAACTGCCTAACCCATACAACCCGGATAATCCATAGAGCCCCGCGCCGTATCCTCCGTACAATCCGGAGGAGTACATGCCACTCAGGCCGTACAAGCCGAGGCCATAAAGACCGCTATTGTAACCGCTACCGTAATATCCTCCCCCATAAGAACCATAAGAACTATAATAACAATTACCTGGTGAAGAAAAAGTTACTACTATTCCCACTACGAAAAGAGGGAGTATGAGTATCAGAATTTTCCTGCCGACGGTCAGCACCGAAGTCCTCCTTGTTTCCGCTTCCATACCAACATTTATTCAGCATATATCCATTCTCTCCGTATCCACACATTCTCTCCGTATCCACACTGAAATTAATAAGAGGAGGGAGTGCATCCGGTGCTGAAGCTAAGAGCCAAAACAATGGATGCAACACCCTCCCGGAATCAGAGACCAGTTGGGGGGGAGTTTCATACCGGTCCCCGATTCGATTTGTGCTTAATCTACCCCTAACATGATTTATTTAATTCCGCTCCTAACATGATCTTTTTGTTTAATCTACCCCTAACATAATCCTTATGTCCTAATTAAGTGCCTATCTCAATTAAGTGACTATTCTAAGACTCCTGCCGCCACAAGGTAGCTGCAAGGCAAGAGCCTTCGTTATGCACTTCGTGCACCCGTTATGCACTCCATGCACCATATAAGAGTAGCGGCTATATTTTTGAGACAGACTCTCAGTAAAATTTAATCCCTCCCCCAGACAACGCCCCCTTATCCACAACTCTCATATACCTCCCTCATCGGCCTCGCATACACTCTCTAACTCTCATCTCCCTCACACAGCCTCTGACTCTCATCTCCCTCGCATACAATCTTTTATACCCCACTACGTGGAGTTTTCAATCAAATGGCAGCATACGGTTTACCAGCACTACAGTACACCAGCATATGGTGCATCAGTAGCTCTCACTGTGTCGCTGAAGCTGTTACGGCTGTTGAGCTTGGTTCCGTTACAGGAGAGGAGAACATGGCTGCCAGGAGCAGTGATTGCCATCCCAGGTTTCCCAGTCCTCCACTCGCTAAAAGCTGAAGCCCATAGGCACGTAATCCATTTGATCCAAAAGACTCGGAAGGATTCGGCAGAGATTTAAAACCGGTAAGTCCCCCCAATCCGTATAACCCAAGGTTTCCAAGGCTATAAGATCCTGATCCGTAAGATCCTGATCCGTAAGACCCCAGGCCATACAATCCCAGGCTGTAAGATCCAAGGCCATAAGCCCCTAATCCATACGATCCCAGGCCATATAATCCTAAATTACCCAAACCATAATTACCCAAACCATACAGGTTATATAGCCCCCCGGCTCCAAGCCCATAATACCCTCCCTCCAGTCCATTGGAGAAAGAGTAAGGGTATCCATAACTCCTGTAGGGTGAGGCATAATTGCCATAGCCTCCATAAGACCCATAATAGGCCATGCTGCTTATGGGCCAGGCAACCATCGTGATGCTGACGACAGTTGTCATTAGTTTGGCTATTCGCATATCCCTCCCTGAAAAAATGCTTGTTTCATGTCTCTCAGTTATTTTATTTCTTCTCTGTATTTCGCATTCGTTTCTAAAGTAGTTGCAATACGGATGCCACTGATAAAAAAAAATCCTTCATACGGTATTTAATATGGATAGAACTTGTTCTCCACATGCTAATGGTGAAAAGACTGATATAAAAAAATCGGTTAAGAATAAAGAGACGAGGAAATTATGTGTAATTTTTGCCGGACTTCGACATATTTAAACCGTATAGGTGCGCATTATGTATGAACAGAAACCGCGAGTAGGAAACAAATCCGTTGAAAATTAAGCACATTTATGGACATAACCTCTATCCTCTCTCCTAATAAAATTTATACTGCATGAATATTATGGCTGCAATTGGAAACATAATACCCTGGAGGTACAATACCCAGAAATACCTTGGAGGAGTACAATACGATGTAAGTACAGACTTTGGAAGCGCCATACCTGGCGCTTACGCATACGTCTACAAGTGTAGGTATCCTCGTCATTCCCGCGAAGGCGGGAATCCAGTGTTTGCGATAACAACTACTTCTGGATTCCCGCCTTCGCGGGAATGACGGTATTGGGGCCGTTTTAACTAAATACTTACACTTGTAGGCTTATCCGGGCGATTATTTGAACTATGACATGGGCTCAAAACCCTGCCTTGGAAGCGGATGGAGGTATTATCCAGCTCGCGGGAAGCCCGTTTCCACTATAACGACGGCTAGTATAACGACGGCTAGCAGCCGCGCTCAAAAGTCCCATCGAAGGGTGATAGCTCGAAGATTGAGTTAGTGATATTGCCTGTCAGGGGGATGAATTTACCGGTGGAGATTAATTACCACATGCCACGAGAATTACCCGGCCAGGCCAGGAAGGGTGATAGCTCGAAGATTGAGTTAGTGATATTGCCTGTCAGGGGGATGAATTTACCGGTGGAGATTAATTACCACATGCCACGAGAATTACCCGGCCAGGCCAGGAAGGGTGATAGCTCGAAGATTGAGTTAGTGATATTGCCTGTTAGGGGGATGAATTTACCGGTGGAGATTATTTCCCCATGCCACGAGAATTACCCGGCCAGGCCAAGAGAGGATACCTCACCCCGGCCACTGATATTCGTTATGGCCAGTTGATTACTTGTGCTGCGGGGAATAAGGAATATCACCGTACTGAGAACAAGGGTATTCGAAAGCTCACGGAAAAAATTTATGGGAAGTGGAAGAGGGCGCAGAAGAAAAAATCAGTGGATAAAGGGTTTCCGAAAAGCAAGGTTGATATAATCTTTGATCTTGAGAATGTCTTCGGTCTTAATATTAAAGAACTTTACTCCCACATCTTTCCACGGGAACCGCAAATGCCCCCTGGCCCATTTAATTTCTCCCAAAATATGGATTGGATCTGCAGAGAAGGGAAGAAGTATATTTAACGTGACATAAGGAAGTATCTTTGTCGAATCATTCACTACCAGTTTAATCCCATCCTTACTTAAATCCATACCTTTTGAGATCATTTCCTCTTGAAAGCTGTCGTAGATATCGCTAAAGTGGTATTTAACGAGAATTTTGGTCGATGCCCGGATTTCCTTCCTTCGGTCATTAGACACAACGCTGGGCGGCGGATCGCTTTCAAATTCCTTGGTTAATTGAACTTCTTTGACCAGGATAGGCAAATACTCCAGTACAAAAGATTTTACCGGGCATGTATAGGGCCGATCTTGTTGAGAGATTTCAAGAGCTTTTTGAGCAAGCAGCCGGAATAGAAAAAGGATCTTGAGCGATGGATCAAGCTTTTGCATTTGCTGAGTAACAGCAATCTCCTCTTCCCTGGAAATCTTGAAGTTAAGGATGAGAAGATCATATTTGCGGACTTGAACCATGAATTTTGCCGCTTCAACATTTTCGACCACATCAACATAATGGCCGTCCATTAATAGATAATTGCAGATATAATCTGCAAAAGAATCTTTGCTTACGAGTAATATTAACAGATCCCCCATTATAGATCATCCTCCTTATTTTTTTTATTATGATAACGGGCAATGGGTAGGAGCGGCTAAAATACTGCCGCTTCTTCCGGTCGAACACCGGCCTACCCATTGGGGGGGATGTTAATAGTTAAGCCTTTTATCATAATTATTTGTAACTGCTCAGCCTTAGGTCATTTCGAGCACCTGAAGGGCGCCAAATGACACATCTCACAAATAAGGTTCTGAATAGTAATTAGTATTTTTAGCTATCTTGTAACTACTTATGGTTCATAGGGCAAAGGCACACAGTCAGAAAGTTGTTTTACCTATTTGCTGTTTAGCTTCTTTTTTTGTGCCTCTGTGCCTTTGTCTCACTGTGCCTGTCTGAGTAGTTACGCTATCATTTCCCTTAACCGTAATCCTCTTGTGCAAGAGAGGTACCAAACTTAATTTTTTTTCTTGTTTTAAATAACCACTTGTAATTACATTCTTTATTTAGAAAGACCAACCCATTTCAATACAAACAAAGCTCTTCATCCAGGCCATTACTTACAATTTTTACGACCTCCGAAAACTACCTGACGGTGAGAAATGATTTAACTTATTGTATAACATAATCATTCCCCATTCCGGTATTTTTATGGGTTACTTCATAGAATCGATGGAGCTTAAACTCCCCCTTGCTCTCCTTCTCTCTTCCGGATCCAGGATATGGTGCTTCTTGATGAAATAACTAAGATTGCGCTGATCAATCCCCAGAAACTTGGAAGCCCTGGTCTTCACCCAATTTGCCTTATTCAGTGCCTTGAGAATGAGTTGCCGTTCATAGGTTTTCAACTGCATCTTCAAGTTAAGTTCATGCTCAGGAGGTACTGTCTTTTGCCGGTTCTCGGTAATTAGATAATGTGGCAAAGATTGAACCTGAATGGTTTCGGTGTTTTCCATAATTACTGAATTCTCAACCACATTTTTTAGTTCTCGGATATTTCCCGGCCAATTGTAAGAAACGAGTATATCCATTCCCTCATTGGAAACCCTTTTAACCTTGCGATTTGCTCTGCAGTGATCCAACTGAATAAACCGGTTTACCAGGAGGGGTATATCTTCCTTCCTTTCTCGAAGCGCAGGCAGGAAAATGGTGACCACACTTAACCGGTAATAGAGATCCTCACGAAAGGCCCCATTTTCCGAAGCTTTTTTCAGCATAACGTTCGTGGTAGCAACTACCCTGACATCTACTTTGATCGGGCTGGATACTCCAACCGGAACAATTTCATCCTCTTGCAAAACCCGCAGTAACTTGGCCTGCCCCGGAAAAGACATATTTCCAATTTCATCAAGAAGAATGGTCCCGCCGTCAGCCAATTCAAATCGACCTTTTCGACTTTCAAAAGCACCAGTAAATGATCCCTTTCTATGGCCGAAGAGCTCGCTTTCCAGAAGGGTATCACTGAGAGCTGCACAATTCACCTTTATGAACGGCTTGTTGAACCGCAGACTGTGCGCATGGATGGCGTTGGCTACCAATTCCTTTCCAGTCCCACTCTCTCCTTGCACTAAAACCGTAGCTTTGGTTTTAGCTACCACTCCAATCAGCCGGCAGATCTCTCGAATTTTTTCGCTCTTTCCCAAGATATTGGAAACTTCATCGCATTGGTACTGAATCGACATTCCCATTCCCTCTCGTGCTGTTTTAATCCTTAAGAATTTTCAGTTTATAGAAAAGCAATGTTTATGCCATGTAATGCTGAGGGTGATATAAAGGCACAGGAGGCGGGGAGAGATGGGGGTGCGGGTTGATGGGTTGCGGGTTAAGGGTTGATGATGTATGAGTTGATGGGTTGCGGGTTGATGGGTTGCGGGATGCGGAAAGGTTATGCAGGGGGCCTGGAGCAGAATCGGGCCTCCTCGTAGACGGTTCAGGGGCGGGTCTAATTAGATAAGTATTTGATTATATGTTGATATTGCTTTTGAGGAAGATTTCCTTGCTCTTCCAAGAAGGGGAGAATTTTCTCCCATCCGATGTGGGAAAATGAAACTGTCTGCCTCTGAACCGTGAACGGGGAGGGAGCAAAATATTTTCCCGTGGGGCGAATAAAATATCCCCTCGTCCGCAACAGATGTTAACCTCCCCCCCTCACCCCAGCCCTCTTCCCCAGGGGGGCGAGGGAGTTAAAACGGCACCGCCCCCTTCGATTGGCCGTTGCCTCATACACTTAGCGAAAGAACCACTGAGTGGTTCTTTCGTTAAGTACGAGACATATCAGTTAAGCGGCCAATCGCAGGAGCGGCGGCTCCCTGCGGCCATCCCGAATGATATATTTTGTTAGCGATAGGACTACTTAGTAAATACCACTGCCCTTGAGGGGGGGGATGTTAGGTAGGGTGACATAAGAATCACTCAGCAACTCGCAACCTATAACCCGCAGCTACTTAACATACATACCAGATCCCTACCCACTCTTTTTGTGGATCTTTATGAATTTTTTGCAGACTAAGGCCTGAGTATCGCTCCAGGACCTCTTGCTGTCGGGCGTATCCAATGCCTGTTAAGACAAGAGATGCACCGGGAGCAAGAAGAGATTCCAGGATCTCTTTAGACTGAAGCAGAAGGGGTGTGTGGAGATTAGCTATCACTGCATCAAATTTGCCCCTTAGGGGGAGGGATAAAACATCGGCTGCAACCAGGAGAATACTCTTTTGGACCTTATTGAGCTCCATACTTTTCTGAGCCACACGCATGGCCGCAAGATCATGGTCCAGGGCCACAACCCGATTCACTCCCAGCAAAGAGGCTGCAATGGATAAGATACCTGATCCACAGCCAATATCAACGAGGCTGGCGAAGCGGTCCTTGTGCTCACATATCCATTGAAGGCAAAACTGGGTCGTAAAATGCTGCCCTGTTCCAAAAGCCATGCCCGGATCAATCCTGAGTGCCTTTTCTCCAGGCAGGGCGTGACCTACATCCCAGACAGGCTCAACAATCAGGGTATCTGCAAAGTGGATCGGCTGAAAAAAATCTTTCCACTGGTACAGGTATTTTCCCTCATCGATCTCCTGAACGGTAAACTCCTGGTCAGGAACCTCGAATCCCAAATCCTGCAAAGAGGCAAGGTAGGTCCTTACTGCCTGTTCAATCGATTCCTGATTTGCTTCAAGGGGAAAAATTCCATGCAGCGAGAGCAGTAAACTGTCTGGAGAAGAATCAGTGAATACCGCTGTGGCTCCCAACTCATGAACCCGATTAACACAGGCATCCTCAATTTGAGAAGAAATCGGTACTGTCAACTGCAACCATTTCATTATCTAATATCTCCATATCTAATATCTCCATAAGTTAACATCTCCATAATCTAACATCCTCCATACCTGATATCTCCATGAAACTCATTATCTAATATCTCCATGAAACTCAGTCCATATCTGCGCAAAACAGTTCATGAGCGCCTTTTTAAATGGGTCGTGGCTGTGGTTTATTTTCCTTGGCATATTGAATAATCCACTGGTCATATCTAGCGATCTGGCAAATCTTTTCAATGAATTGGTCCGTTTCATCCGGGCCGCTGAGCATATGGCCCTGCTGAAGCATTCCAGGCACCAGGATCGCACAGAGAAAGGGTATCCGGTATTTCTTGCAAATCTGAATGCCCTTACGATCATCGATCATAATCGAGTCCGCTTTCAATGAATAGTAGAGCTCAATGGTACTCTTTTCTCCTGCTCCTAAATGAGGCAGGGCAAGGTGATTAACCTCAGGGACAGTATAAATAGTTATGCGTTTTTCCTGAACCAGGTCTCGGATCTGCTGAGCATCTTCGGTCCAAAGCTGGCGCGTACACTCCTCATAAACATGAGGAGAAATAATCAGGCGGACAAGCTGAGTATAGGAGCCAAGCAGGTTGGCCTTGCTCAGATAGATTAAAGAGGAACTATCTGCAATAATAGTCTGCAATTATTCTCCTTGATTTTAGAGGAGTCAGGAGTCAGGAGGAAAGAGTCAGGAGTCAGGAGGAAAGAGTCAGGAGTCAGGAGGAAAGAAAATTATCAGTTTTCAGTTATCAGTGAAAAAGGTGAAAGCCGATTACTGAAAACTGATAACCGAGTAACTTTTTTTACCCCCGCATTCCATTTATGATATACTACTGTGGATAATTAGAAAAGGATATTTTTATGCCTGCACAAATTCTTCCCCCCCTTGGGGGCATACGACTGGAAAATATCGCTTTCGTGTTGGTTAATCCCAAAAATCCGGGCAATGTCGGAGGTGTAGCCAGAGCCATAAAGAACATGGGCTTTCAGGATTTGCGGATGGTCAATCCACGGCCAGTGAATTGGCTCGATGCTATCCATATGGCCTGTGGTGCAGAGGATTTGCTTGAGGAGGCAAGGATCGAGACCAGCCTCGCGGACGCTCTGTTGGATATCCATTGGGTTGTCGGCACCACGGCTCGCAGGAGGCGGTATAAAAAAAATATATCCTCTCCGCAGGAGATTGCCCAGGCAGTAGCTTCAATAAGCAGGGAAAATAAGATAGCCTTTCTTTTCGGATCGGAGAAATACGGGCTGACTACCGAAGAAATGAGCTTCTGCCATCAGGCGGTTACTATCCCTACGCAGGAAGGTTTCTGCTCCCTGAATCTTTCGCAGGCGGTCATGGTTATAGCCTGGGAGCTTTTCAGAATTCAGGAAAACCCGTTTTCTCATCAGCCATCTCAACCACAGCCATCTCAATCACAGTCATCTCATCCGCAGTCATCTCATCCGCCCCAGCCAAAGCTGGCTTGCCAGAGAGAACTCCAGGACCTCTTTGTTCATCTTGAGCAGGTATTGAAGGAGATCGAGTTCATAGCTCAGGAGAACACCAGGCACATGATGCTTTTGCTCAAAGAGATGATCTACCAGAAAGCCCTCACCAGTAAGGAAGTGACGATTCTTCGAGGGATCTTGCGGCAAGTCCAGCGATTAGGAAATCTTTCCGCCAGCCATTTTTCCCCTAACCATCCTTCCACCAGCCATGACGAAATCTTGAATCATGACGAAATCTCGAATCATTCTACCTGATACGATTCAATTGGAACAGGACTATGAATTGACCGGGGCTCTCCGGCAGACACTGCAGCTTTGGAGTCCGCACAGAGGAGAAATCATCACGGTCAAGGATGCGACTTTGCAGAACTTCCGGGCTATGATTGTTGAATTATCGGTCGAGAGGGCCAGGATTCATATTGTTGAAAGGGGAGATATGGCCGTCATCACTGACCGGGAATTTCAAAGGGCAGAGCGGGAAATCATACTTCATCAGGCTTTGCCTGAAAAGGAACGGATGGAGTGGATCATCCAGAAAACCACGGAGCTGGGAGTCCAGGCCATTATCCCCTTCAAATCGAAGAAATCAACATCGTTGGAGGAGAGGGATCGAAAGCAGAAGAAGGCTCTCTGTTGGCCTCGGGTTGCTCTGCGGGCTGCCAAGCAATGCCGCAGACCGGATATCCCTCAAATTTTTCCTTTTTGCACCTTTCAGGAATCTTTGCACCTAGCCCGGCAAAGCGGGGTGCGTATACTCCTCTGGGAAAAGCAGGGAGCCGGACCGGCTCTGGCTCTGGCTGATTTTTTCGACCGGATGGATCGGATTGACAGCGACCGGAAAATATCGGTCATGGTAGGTCCCGAAGGGGGCTTTACTGAAGATGAAGTTGCTTTGGCCATACAGGAAGGATTTAAGCCCATTCATCTGGGACCACGCATTTTACGGACAGAAACTGCATCTTTAGTTATTATCAGCTTCATTCAATTTGTGTTTGGTGATCTGAGATAAAAAGTAACTGAGATAAAAAGTAATGCACCCTTATAGCTCCTTCATGGGGCAGTCGCGATTGTTTACTGTTTTAAGAGGGGGCGTACTACTTTTTTCATGACCCAATCATAATTGGGAGGAGTGTCTGAATGGGCCACTTCTCCCATGACGTAAACCGATTCCCCACGACAGTATTTGTGTAATCGCTCAAGAAGATTTAAAGATCTCTCCTGAAATTCCTGGTCGGTGAGGTCTTCATTGTAGCGGTTGAGAAAATATTCCTTGCAGAAATTTAATATGGTGTCGATCTCTGGATATCCCATAATAAGAGCCTCCTCAAAGAACACTATTTCAGGTAGTTGATTTGCTGAAAAACCCTTTGGATTTATAGTAAGCAAATTTTATGCCAAGTCTCTATGAAGAGGAATCCACCGGGGCTAACTACAAGAGATATAGAAGAATAGACGATAGACGAAAGAGGAAGAGCAACGGACTCAAAACGTCTGCTGTTTAGTTTTTTGACAGGTGACTGGTGGATTTATTAACGGAGCACGTTAGAAAAAATCGGTAGTAACTTTCAGACTCTGTAACCCGGATCAAAAACTCATAAAAAATATATCCATGAATAAGGTTCGTAATTGTTTGACAAGAAAGGCAAAATCTATTAGAATTATATCGCTTACAATACAGCAAGGAGAGGGAATATCTATGGAAAAAATCTGGGCTCCGTGGAGAATGCAGTATATTCTTTCCGACAAGAAGAGTGGTTGTGTATTTTGTGAAAAGGTGCAGGAAAAAGAAGATAAAAAGAATTACCTTTTATTTCGCGACACCCTTGGGTTTGTCATGATGAATATTTTTCCTTATAATAACGGACACCTCATGGTTGCTCCGTATCGTCATGTGGCCAGTTTGGAATATTTATCTTCGGAAGAACTTGCGCAACTCATGATGCTGGTACAAAAGAGTCTGGTCTCATTAAAAGAGGCCATGAAAGCTGATGGATACAATGTTGGCATGAATATCGGAGCTGTTGCCGGAGCAGGGATTGCCGATCATCTCCATATCCACATTGTTCCCCGCTGGAGCGGAGATACAAATTTTATGCCAATCTTAGCGGAAACCAAGGTGCTGCCTCAGCACCTGGATACCACATTTGAAATCCTGAAGCCCCTCTTTTCATAAATGAAGACGGGAGCGAAGTTAGGAGAGACGTTAGGAGAGACGTTAGGAGCGAAGTTAGGAGAGGAAGAGTAATGAACATTATAAAGACATTACTGATCATGATCATTATCGTATTATGCGTAGACTTTGTTATGCAGAACAGGTGGATTATTGAACAAGGCTATGAGATTCAATATCATAATGTATTTAAAACCAGAGAGATTCCAATAGTCCTTCTGTTTTTGGGCAACATTCTTCTGGGTGCTTTGCTGGTGAGCATACCTTCATTTATGAAAAATTTTCATATAAAAAGGGCCTTGAAAGGAGAGCGGAAAAAAATCGTCCAGATGGAGAAGGAACTGAATTCATTGCGGAATTTACCCATTACTGATGAAAAAGCCATTGAACGAGTTGAAAGGGATACTTAAGGCAGATAAAAATGCAAAATCCAACTATCTACTTTACTGCTGCTCTTTCGTTGGCCGTAGGAGCCTGGCTGGGCTGGGCCGTGGCCAAAAAGCCGAAACCGGAAAAGAAAACCGGACTTGATGATCGGGATGCCTATATTCGAGGGCTCAAATACATTATTTCCAACCAGCCTGACAAGGCTATTGCCGAGTTTACCAGGGCTGTCCAGGTGGATTCCAATACTATCGAAATCTACCAGGACCTGGGTAATCTGTTTCGTGAGCGGGGCGAGGTTGGCCGGGCCATTCAAATCCACCAGAGCATACTTTTACGGCCTTCACTCGATAACGAGTTTCGGATTTCCGCCCTTATGAACCTGGGACTGGATTATCAAAAAGGGGGCTTTATTGATCGGGCAATTAAGGTCTATCAGGAAGTCCTACAGCATGACTCGGATAACGTACAGACCTATAACCTGTTGGAAGAGTTGTACGAGGAAGGAACGGATTGGGAAAATGCCTACACTATGGAGAAGCAACTCCAGAAACTTTCCGGTGCCAACAGCAATTACTCCAGATTGGCGCACATCATGACCGAAATGGGTAAGGCCGCCTACCAGAAAGACGATCAAACCCTGGCAGTCAAGAGGTTGAAAGAGGCGATCACCCTGGATAAAAACTGCACAGAGGCCTATATGGTCCTCGGAGATATCTATCTGGCTCAGGACAAAACAGCCAAGGCCATTGCTATCTTCAACAGTATTATCTCTTCAGATCAGCACCAACTTTCCTTTGCCGTATATAAGCTTTTGGAAAAGGCCTATCTCCAGAAGGGAAGGTTTGAGAGTATTGAGACCGTTTACCAGGAAATTCTCGGCCGTTGTCCCCAGGATACCCGGACCAGAGCCATCCTGGCTGATTATTATTACAAGAAAGGACTTTTGTCCAAAGCCATCGAAGAACTGCGAGAGGGACTGAAAGTTTGTCCTGAATCCCTTACTCTTCGCTCCACCCTGGCTGAAATGCTTATTCGAGAAAACCGGCAGGATGAGGCACTTAAGGAATATAAGTACCTGGCTGGGCAGATTACGGATAAAAATGGGCATTTTTCCTGTCAAAAATGCGGTTATCAATCCTCTTCCATCCAGTGGAAATGCCCCCAGTGCAAGGAATGGGATAGCTACGTGGCTAATCAAATCTAAGCCTTGAACAGAATCCAGAAGACAGGAGTCAGAGACAGGAGTCAGAAGTCAGAAGTCAGGAGTCAGGAGTCAGAATCCAGGAGTCAGGAGTAAAGACAGTTGTCAGTTATCAGTGGCCAGTTATCAGTACTACGAAACTTAAATGAAACCGGAAAAATTGTTATCAGAAATAAAAAAGGCGATTGTTTCTGATTATCCATCATCAGAAATAATTCTCTACGGTTCCCGCGCTCGCAAGGAGGAAACAGCCTTTTCGGATTGGGACATCCTTATTATCATTGATCAATGATTTAACAGAAAATGAAAAAATTGAAATTCATAATAAATTGTTTGAAATAGAACTAAAAACTGGCGAGATCATCAATTCTATAATCCACACAAAAAGAGAATGGACTAATCCATTAATGCAGGCAACTCCCTTTTACCATAATGTCACTAAAGAGGGAATCACCCTGTGATACAACCGAAAGAAGAGATAATAAGGTACAGGTTAAATAAGGCAAAAGAATCTCTTGAAGAAGCGCAAGCCATGGCCGACATGAATCATTGGCAAACCTGTGATCATCGCCCTTATTTTTTGTAAATGAACGATAATCCAAAACCACAATCAACCCTCCATAATGAGCCACATGAGCCGTATCCCTCCCCATCCGAGGAGGCGGCGCTTACCCCGATGATGCAGCAGTACAACCGAATCAAGCGGGAATACAGCGGAGCTATTCTCTTTTTCCGCATGGGTGATTTTTATGAAATGTTCGGAGAAGATGCTGAAATTGCTGCCCCGATACTTCAAATCACCCTGACCAGCAGGGACCGGAAGAAGGAGAATGCCATGCCCCTTTGCGGGGTGCCGTATCATGCTGTAGAAGGGTATATTGCCCGGCTGATTCGGGCAGGGTACACGGTAGCAGTCTGCGATCAGGTGGAGGACCCCAAAAAAGCCAAGGGGATTGTCCAGAGGGAAGTGACCCGCGTGGTTACACCCGGCACTATCATAGATTCAAACCTGCTGGAAGGGAAAGAAAATAATTTTCTGGGTGGCCTGGCCTTGAATTCATCCGGTTTCGGGCTGACCTTTGCAGATATTTCAACCGGCGAACTCTGGGTAACGGAATATCAGGGCACTGACTGGTATCATAAGCTCGAAACCGAGCTCTTTCGCAAATCACCCAGGGAAATGGTTATTCCCCGGTCTTTAGCCTCGGAGCATCTTTTGCGCAAGCTCTTTGCCCAACTTCCCCAGATCCGCATCGAATACCGGGATGATGACCGCTATCAGGGAAAAAGCAGCCGGCAATGTCTGCTGGAGCACTTCCAGGTACACTCTCTTGTTGGCCTTGGTTGTGATGAGAAAGAGCTGGCCACGCTCTCTGCTGCGGCTGCCATCTCCTATCTGCACCAGACCCAGAAGCGTGACCTCTCTCACCTGCGGCGTTTGCGCTGGTATCATCTGAATGACTTCATGATTATCGATGCAGCCACGCAGCAGCATCTTGAGCTGGTTTCTTCCTGGAAGGATTCAAGAAAGAGCGGCTCCCTGCTGGCTATGCTGGACCTGACCGAAACCTCTATGGGGGGCCGCATGCTCAAGCAATGGGTCCTTCATCCCCTCTTGACAGTCGAGGACATTAACCAGCGCCTGGATGCAGTGGAATTTTTTGCAAGCCAGCAGAGCTTGCGCCAGCAGCTTAGAGAATTACTAAAAAAAGTGTATGACCTGGAGCGAATCTCCGGCAAGATTGCCCTCTCTTCAGCCTCTGCCCAGGACCTGGTTGCTTTGAAAAGTTCAATAGCTTTTATCCCCCGGATTAAAGCTCTGCTGCACCAAGATCCGCAGCCCTCGCTGGCGGCCCCACAGTTACCACAGTCACCACCGGATCCACTGGCTCCACCGTCATCGGCCCTGCCACCCCTGGTAGCCCTGGTAGCTTACCTGCATGGGGAATGTGATGAGCTTCAGGACGTGCACCAGTGGATCGCTGAGAGCCTGACTGACCCGCCTCCCTCCCTTTCCAAGGATATTGGCTTCATTCGTGAGGGGTACTCTGCGGAGCTGGATGAGCTTCGCCAGATTGCTTTTGAGGGGAAGTCATGGATCGCGCGGATGGAGAATGAGGAGCGCCAGAAAACGGGCATTTCTTCACTTAAGGTCAAATATAACAGGGTGTTTGGCTACTATATAGAAATAACGCGATCTAATCTGGGGGCCGTACCTGAGCACTATGTCCGCAAGCAGACCATTGCCAATGGAGAGCGCTACATTACGGCGGAATTAAAGGATTTTGAATCAAAGGTCCTGACAGCACAGGAAAAAATGGCCCAAATGGAAGAATCCATCTTTCAGGAAATCCTGACCAGACTTTCCTCGCAGGTCACCCGGATGCAGGAGACAGCAAACGCTTTGGCCACTTTGGACGTTCTGGCAGCTCTGGCTGAAGCTGCCTGCCGCTACCACTATATAAAACCAACTGTAAATGCAGAATCAGCCATTCATATCATCGAGGGGCGGCATCCGGTAGTGGAGCAATTATCGAAAGATGAGAGCTTTGTGCCCAATGATACGCACCTGGATGGTGAGAAGAACCAGTTACTGATTATCACCGGCCCCAATATGGCAGGAAAGTCCACCTACATCCGCCAGGTGGCACTGATCACCCTTATGGCCCATTTAGGCAGCTTCGTACCTGCACAGGAGGCTGTTATCGGCCTTGTAGACCGGATCTTTACCCGTGTAGGCGCATCCGACAACCTGTCCAGGGGGCAGAGCACCTTCATGGTTGAAATGAATGAGACCTCCAATATCCTGAATAATGCCACCAGCCGAAGCTTGATTATTCTGGATGAAATCGGCCGGGGTACCAGCACCTTTGACGGCATCAGCATTGCCTGGGCAGTGGCTGAATACCTTCACAGCGAAAGGATCGGAGCCAAGACCCTTTTTGCCACTCATTACCATGAGCTGACCCGCTTGGCAGATTCGCTGGAGAAGGCCCAGAATTACAGCGTGGCTGTCCGGGAATGGAATGACGAAGTGATTTTCCTTCGCAGGATCATGGCAGGCAGCACGGATAAAAGCTACGGGATTCACGTGGCCCGGCTGGCCGGACTCCCTCATGAGGTGATTGACCGGGCCAGAGACATTCTCAAATCCCTGGAAAAGCAAAATGCCCAGGCCGCACAGGCCGATGCCCATGCCGATTCATCTCCCTTCCAGAGCAGCGGCAGTGGTCATTCACGGCGGGCCAGGCAATTGTCCCTTTTTACCTCACCGGAAGAATATGTGGCCTCTGAACTGCGGGCGCTGGATGCTGGCAAACTTTCCGGACAGGAAGCGGTTAAGATTCTTAAGCAGTGGCAGAAGCTCCTGAGAGAGTGAAGGACTTTATTTTCCCTTTCACAATCCTACGTATGTGGCAGTTTGGAAGGTTACCGACAAAGAGATAAAAATCATTGTAGTGAATTATGTTGGAACACACGAAGGAGCAAACTATGACCTCTTACGTTGATGTAAAGTACCGCATACCGAGAGAACATTTAGACGAAGTTAAAAAAAATATGGCTTCATATGGTGCGGAAGAAATCGTTGAATCTATCCCTTGGGAGGAAGTCTTCCCAGATTACAACGCAAGTTAGCTCTGCGTGGGGCACGACATAAGGAATCTCTTACCCAAAAAGAACTAGCCAAATTGATAGGAGTAAGTCAGCATCACATATCCGAAATGGAAAATGATAAGCGTCCCATTGGAAAAGATATGGCGAAGAAACTTGCTAAGGTTCTGCATATTAGTTATAGAGTTTTTCTTTAACTTTGGTGGGAGAAAAGGAAGAAATAGACGAGGATTTAAGAGCAGATAAGCATGAAGAAATAAAGGCGGCCACAAGCGGGTAATTCATTAATGCATCTTAACTCCTGGTTCAAAAACCCAGTCCATTATAATATTTTAACGGAATATCTTTTTGGCCAGAATGGTCATCATCACCCAGAACATTAACTGCCCAAAGAATACTTCTACAATGACCAATGACATACCAAAGCCGGTTCTGGGATAGATATCACCATACCCCAGAGTAGTCACGGTGACTACGCTGAAGTAAATACACTGAATCACTTTATCAAAGCCGGTAACTGGTACATTGATGGCCATATCGGTAAAGTAGAAGAACCCGCCAAACAGAGTTATGACAAAGAGCATCCACAGTATCCACCTGGTCACACTGGTTCCATACTTGCTCGTCAGGCCCCAGAACCAGTACCACACCTTCATTCCTTTGTTTTTGCTCTGGATCGCTTTCCAGTGGCAATACTCTATGGTCAGTTGGTCGCTTTCCCTGGAGAAGGTCATTTCGTCCAGCAAGGCAATGAACTTTTTATAGTTCATATCGATCAGGTGCTTGCTGACCTTTTCTGCTTCTTCAATTTGACTGTAAAGCAGCCCCTGGCCGCGGGGAATCATTTTGAATTCCCGAATAGCCAGGTTAAATGCTTCTCTATGGAAGTAGACATCTTCGGGGTTTTTCAGATAACACTTAACCGAGTGGGCATATTCAAGGCTGGCTAACTCATGCCAATTTTTATTTTTGGAAACAAGTTCGTTTTGTGCACATCGGACTAGGCATTCCCCGGCCATGAAATGATAATGACCGGCCCGTTCCCACTTTTTTCGAAGAGTACACTCATTCTGGCTCTCATACCAATTGGCCAGGGTCATGAACATATTACCTGCTTTTTCAAAATTTCGCAGCCGCTTTTCTTGGCGAGCGACTTCCTCGAAGTACTTGACATCGTCGGGGATAACGGGCTCCATGCTAGCCTGCAAGATGTCTGAATCTTCAACCTCTGGTGATGGCAGGTCGGCACTCAATTTCACATCCACACCTTTCAACTGTTCATTTATTCTTCCTGTTTGAGGCTGTACCGCCCATCTAACCAGCTAAGCTGTCCATGGTCATTCTCAACATTTTGAGGAACTGGAATAAGGGACTCAACGGTGCTCTAGATAGATATATATATCTATATATATCTTGGGGGAGCAAAAATGTTTCGTGGTAAAAGTGCATTAAGGAGATTCCCTTTATTTTTTTATCGGCTCATTTCTATGAATACTTTTTCCACTCATAAG
>Ga0307378_10004513_pt1 | contig 19836 bp, 15 predicted proteins | sample UN1MG_FD_202238 | JGI IMG/M metagenome (GOLD analysis project Ga0307378, IMG submission 202238) | Soil microbial communities from Risofladan, Vaasa, Finland - UN-1 | ecosystem: Environmental > Terrestrial > Soil > Coastal area > Acid sulfate soil | place: Finland: Risofladan, Vaasa | collected... | reverse complement strand
CCGATGGAAGTTCTGCGGGAACTGCATCAAGACCCCGGCCAGTCGGCTGCCGGCGCGCAGCGGCTCCAGGTTCGCCAGGAACTCCGCTGCCGCCGTGCGGTCGTGCTCGTGGGTCGTCCGCTGGTTGGCCTTGACCCAGAACAGAAAGTCCGGCGGGCTGGCCTGGGCCAACCGTTTCAGCGTCCTGGCTGCGGGCATCCGGTAGAAGGTGTAGTTGAGTTCGACCGTGCGGAAATGCCGCACGTACTGGGCGAACATCTCCTGCCGCCGCGTGCCGGGCGGATAGAACGGACCCACCCAGTCGGGAAACGAGTAGCCGCTCGTGCCGATGCGGAATATCGATGCGGGGTCCATACCCCTTGATGATAGCATCTAGCCGGCCCAGACGGTCGGCAATTCGTCCATTGTGTGGTTGCACAGGCAGAATACCATGCAGAAGGTGCAGACCCCTGCACAGCCGTTCGTTGCCTTCGACCCGGCCCGACCGACGGATAATCAGTCTGCCTGCCCTTGCCCGTCGGGTATTCAGTTGTCTGGCCCGATCTATACGACCCAAGAAATTCCTGTCAACTCTCTGCCGGATTTCTATTGACGAACCGCCAATTCTCCCGGGAGAATACCACCGATTGAGAAGGTCGGTTTCGGCGGCGGGCAGGATCGGGCTTCGGGACGCGTCGCGCCGAACCTCATTTCCACCCACCTTCTGGGCGCAACTGAATAGCTGCCGCAATATGCGCAAGAGATCCGGAAAGGAACAATGGGCATGAGACACTCGCGTATTTCGATTTTTGTAATGGCCATGGCCGGGGTTTTGGCTGCCGCACCCGGGTGCAAGGACCCGGAACCATCAACCTTTTCAACCATACACGGGGCTGCGGCAAAGGGCAGCCTCGCCGAGGTGAAAAGGCACCTGGCGGAGGGCGTGGCGGTGAGTGCCAGGGATGACCGGGGCCAGGAGCCGCTGTTCTACGCTGCGTACGGCGGCCATCCTGCCGTGGCGGAGTTTCTCATTGCCAAAGGCGCGGATGTCAACGCCAGGGACGAGCTTGGCCGGGGGCCACTGTACGCCGCCGCCGGAGGGGGTAATCGTGGCGTGGTGGAGCTTCTCATTGCCAAGGGCGCGGATCTCAACGCCAGGGACGAGCTTGGCCGGACGCTCCTGCACGCCGCTGCCTCTGCAGGTAATCGTGACGTGGCGGAGCTTCTCATTGCCAAGGGCGCGGATGTCAACGCCAGGGATAAGCATGGCGGGACGCCGCTGAACGAGGCCGCTCAGGAGGGCCAGGGCAGCGTGGCGGATTTTCTCATTGCCAAAGGCGCGGATGTCAAGGCCGGGGACGACTCTGGCCTGACGCCGCTGCACTTCGCCGCCATAGGGGGCCATCAGGAGATCGCGAAGCTTCTTATTGCCAAGGGTGCGGATGTCAACGCCAGAAGAGGATATGACGGCGCGACGCCGCTGCGCTTCGCCGCCGGGAAAAGAAATGCTGGTCTGGTGAAGATTCTCAAGAAGCATGGCGGGAGAGAGTGAAAAAGGCGACGTAGGGTTTCGCAAACAAAGATCCCTGCGAAGCCTGGGCTCAGGCGCAATCCGGTCCCAGCACGGCAGGGTCGCGTCCCTGACGTTGAAGAAAGGCGGTGTCAAATGATCTATGTGGAATGTCCGTCGTGTAAGAGAGCGTATCAGGTACAGGACGCGGCCCTCGGCAGCCGGGTCAAGTGCCCGGATTGCGGTGCGGCCTTCCTTGTCAAGGGCGGGGCACCCGGTCCTTCCGAACAGGCGGACACGTCTCAACAGTCCGCGCCTCCGCAGTCGGACCGGGCGAGTGCACCGGATCAGTTGGCGGGAGTCGCTGGTGCCCGGCCCAAGCCTTTGCCTGCGGACAAGCCCGGGGGGCTGCAACCGGCCTTTCTTGCTGCCGCGAGGAAGAGGCCTTTCGCATTGGTCTTGCTGGTCTTCTATTGGGCCTTCACAGGTGCGTTGGCGGTTTTCGGTGGACAATTATCCATGGCGTACGGCGTTGTTGGCGGCGTTATAGGGAGTGCAATCGGAGACTCAGGTTTTTCAGGTCTTCCTCAGGCGGAGCTCGTAGTGCGAGGGTTTGGCCTTGCTATGGCATTGGTGGAGTTTTCAGGACTCCTACAGTTCTGCTACGGCTTTCTCCTCTTGGCGGCATGCTATGGGCTCTGGACCTTCCATAAGTGGGGTGTCGTACTCGGCAGGCGATTGGCCATCGCAGGCGCTGCGTTGTCGGGGATCTCCTTGATTTTCATCCTGTACTTCCGCGCCGGGATTGTGTTCGGCATCGCCTACTTGGTCATAAACATTGCAATCCTCGTTTACTTGTATGGTGGCGCCGACTTTACTGCCCGTCTTCGTCAGCAACTGCGGCCTGGAACGCCGCGACAGGACATGTGGGAAGGCTATGAATAGGCGAAGCGCTTTATGGTGGGTCGTGCTGGGATTGGCGCTGGCGTGGCTTCTGTCCAAGCCATTGGCGTTGTCGGCCATCGGCGGTTATCAGCAGTTCATCTCTCCCCACAAAGGTTGGCATTGTGCCTATGCGGCACTGCACAGAGAGGCGTCTTGCTCGGCATACGCAAGAGACGTCATCGCCAGGGACGGCGCCATTCGCGGCGGTCTGTTGCTTTTTGACCGATTCCGCCAGTGCCACGAGGCTGCCGCGGCGATTCGGACCGCCTCGCCCGAGGAAGCCTGCGACAAAGCCTGCAAGGAAGTCGACACCGCCTGTGATCAGGCCTGTGATGAATGCTGGGAGGGATTTTGGAAGAGCCTTAAGGAGAGCATTGAGCGGAACAAGTCGGCGGAGTCGCCGAACCACCCCCCCACACAGATAGGCCCCCCGTCTGGGCGACCTACTCCCGGCGAGATTAACGAAGCCGTCAGGTGGGCAGAGGAGCGGCTCCGGGCCAGCCAAGCCGGCGAGGAGGTTTGGTATCCCGGGCAAGAGCCCCCAGATGGCTACTACAACGGCTGCCAAGCGTTCGTCGCCCGTGCCTATAAACCGGACCACAGTGCAAGACCTGGGGATTACCAACCATACGGGACCGCCGCTCTGGCGATGAGAGACTTGGAGTTGAAAGGTGGAGAGCCGCCAAGGGGAAGCTGGGTATTCTATACCGTGAGCGGGGACACAAGGGGCCATGTAGGTTTGTCGGTCGGGGACGGTTGGGTGATTCATGTGAACACGTGGGGTGGGTGCGCAAAGGTCGAAAGGCACAAGTACGACCCGATGCCCCGGTGTAAGTATGTGGGGTGGGCTTGGCCTAAACTCAAGGTCAGATAACCGTATGCCTTCCTGGCGCGGGCTGCATATGCCTATGGGATGATCGGGAGACGGGCCATGATTAACACGCAATGCCCAAGTTGCGGAGCACCGCTCCAAGTGAAAGAAGAAGCAGCAGGCAGGCAGGCAAAATGCCCCAGGTGCGGCCATGTGTTTCAAGTACCGCCTGCCTTTACCCTGATCCCCGTTCCGGTTGCAGGGGCTGCCCCCGCGCAGAACCAGGGGTCGAAGGCCACGAGCGGATTCGGAATCGCCGGGTTGGTCCTCGGTCTTCTGGCATGTCCCACCGCCTGGATACCCTTGGTCGGGTTCCTGACCATACCGATCAGCGTCCTGGGCCTGGTTTTCGGCGGTGTCGGCATATTCGTGTCGGCCATGGGCAAACGGACTCGTCTCGAAATGCCAATCGCTGCCGTGGTGGTGTCGTTTGTGGCCTTGGTGCTGGCGCTGTGGGTGGTTTCGCCTGCTATTACGGAAGCGATAGAAGATGCTCCGCAACAGGCCCTCATGTTGGTAAACCCCGCAGCCCGGTCCGCAGCCTCCTTAGCCAACCTGAGGCAGTTGTGCGTGGCGGCGGAATGCTATGCAACCTCCCACAACAGGGCATTACCTCCCACGGATACTTGGCCGGATGTCTTCAAGAGCGCGTTTGATCTGCCTGAGGAAGTCCTTGCTGATCCCGCGAAGCCGAAAGGGGGGCGGGCCTACGCCATGAACGCCGCCTTGAAGGATATGCGTATGGGCGATGTTCCCGGGGCGTCCCGTGTCGTGCTGTTCTTCGAGTGTGCCCCCGGCACGCCGCCGGCCGGCGGCCCGAAGGATCTGTCGGCCAAACCGCCTCACGCAAACGCGGTGAATATCGGTTTCGTGGACGGCCACGTCGCGCTCGTCAAGCTGGAGGACCTGGGCCAACTTATCTGGGACCCGAAGGCGGATCCGCCCAAGCGAACGGACCGCGTTGTGAGCCCTACCGCAGACCCACCGGTAGGGCCTCGCCTCGATCCTCCCGAGCCTCCCGAGCCTCCGCGGGTGCGTCCACCCGATCCAGACGTGATCCGGCGGGGGGATGCCAGGGCCAAACTCCTGCCGCGCTTTGAGGCCGCCACGAACGAGGACGGCCTTCTCATGCTATTTAAAAATCTTCAGCTCTGGCGCACGACCCTTCAGGTAACGAGCAAGGATGCGAATCGCTTCACCTTCAGCGGAACCGGTTTTGACGAATCCGTCCTGCCTCCGAAGGACCTGACCTTCTCCGGCCGGATTAACGAAGAAGGGCATCTTATCCTGAACCTGTCTAACCGCTCAGGCGAACTGGTTTTCGACGTGTTCCTTGACACCGGCGCCTTCTCCATGGAAGAAGGAGCCGCTACCCTGACCCCCCTGGACAAGGCCCTGCGCGAGCAGACTGCCAGGCAACAGGCGGAGTTGGCGCGCATCCTAGCCCAGCCGATTCCGGACCCCATCGTCACGCTATACGACGGCAACAAACCGGCTGACCTAAAGAAGATTAATAGCCTCAGACCTTCTTTCGCTGCCGCAGAAGTAACCGATACCCGCGCGCTCGCCTGGGTCGATGGCCAACTTGACACTGGAGACGAGTATCGCTATGGCATCGGGACATACGCGGTCCGCTACAAGGAGCCTCCGAAAACCAGGTCAATCGGTCTGGTGCTTCTTGCTGGCTACGACGTCCCGACACTATCCGTGACGATAAACGGTCAGCGCAGAATTCCTCTGCCGTCATGGGAGAGCCGGGGGGGGCTGAGTAGAGTTGTGCTGATTGAATTACGGTTCCGCGACGTGGTTGAACTGGTCGAGCTTCGGTTTGACGTGCTGGCTGGACGACTTCCCCTCTACGAGATCGTAATGCTGGATGTGGAGGGCAAAACGCCGCCGGCGGAAGGCAAGTCCGACAGCAGAGCAGCCGGTCAACTGAACTTGGCACGCGCATTTCTTCGTAACGGGCTGACCGAGAAGGCGGCCACTATTCTCAGGTCCATTCTTAGCGATTATCCGGGAACGCCTGAGGCAGAGCAGGCACAACAAGAACTCGACAACATAGAGCAGATCTCCGAGGAAAAACCACAGGCGCCACGTGCTCCACCCCCGCGCCCGCCACCGACGCCAACGCCTCCCGCAGAGCGGTCGGCCGTCCCACCCGCCCTCATCGAAGCCAACGCCCAGGGGCAGCTGGAGGACGCCAAACTGTTCGAGCAAAAGGCTGCGGGCGACCTCTTCCGGCGCGTCGAAGTCCTCCGGGCCTATCAGGACGTGGTGGATACCTATCCCGGCACGAAGGCGGCCGAGGAGGCCGCCAAGGCCATCGAGCGCCTGCGCCAGGAGGAGAAGGCTCCGAAACCGTCGCCGGCGGCTGAGACACCCGCGCCAGCCAAAGAACTCAACAATATAGAACAGGCCTCCCAGGAAAAAACACAAGCACCGCGGCCGCCCGCCCCCCCCCCCCCCCCCCCCCCCGGCCACCCCCCCCCCCCACGCCCCCCCTCCTCCTCGTCCAACCCCGCACGCCAAGCCGTAGGCTTCTTTGCCGTCGGCGGCGGTGAAAATGTTAAGAAGATCGTCTATGTTGTGGACCGCTCCGGCTCGATGAGCGACTCCATCGACTACGTGAAGTTCGAGTTGAAGCGTTCCATCGGGGAACTTTCCGAGGAAAAGGAGTTCGACGTCATCTTTTACTCGAGCGGAACGCCGGTCGAAATGCCCACGCAGCGACTGGTGAACGCCACGGAACGCAACAAGCAGTCGGCTTTTGAGTTCGTCGATTCGATTGTTCCACAGGGCGAGACCGACCCGTCGAAAGCCTTGGAGAGGGCCTTTGCCTGCGGGCCGGAACTAATCTACCTCCTGACGGACGGCGAGTTCGACCGGGCCATCATCGACCTGGTGCAGCGCCTGAACGTGGGCAAGAAGGTGACGGTCCACGGTATCTGCTTCCTCTATCGGACCGGGGAGGCCGTCATGAAGACTATTGCCGAGCAGAACGGTGGCAACTATAAGTTTGTCTCGGAGCAGGACCTTGCACCTCTGAGCAAATAACAAACTGGTGCTGGGCGGCGGTAACGGGCTGCAATCCAGGCACCAGAACCGGTGGTCCCGGCGCGCCGGGAATGGCTTCGTAGAGTGCGCCGCTCGTGCTTCGTAGCGAATAAGCGTCGCCACTCTCTGCTTCGCCCTGCATAGCGGGCTTCGCAGAGCAGGGTCGCAGAGCAGCATCGGCGCAGAGTCCGGTGCATTGCACAGATTACATCGCTCGGGCGGTCGGCAATTCGTCCCACCGCGTGGTGTACCGGGGCGAGGCGTGCTCGCGCCGCATGTGCCACGGTCGCGCCAGGCCCGAGGTGGCGTAGCGGAGCGTGTCGGGACCCAGGCGACGGTTGACGCCGTCCAGGACCGCCATCAGCCGTTCGGACCGGCCGCGGTCGTACCGGGCAAACAGGCACTCCGTCAGGCCCGCGCGCGGTTCCAGACCTCCCAGCATCACGCCGGCATTCTGATACGCCAGGCCCTCCCGAAAGATCGGCCGCAGGGCCGCTAGGGCCGCGCGAATCAGTCGGGCGGTGTCGTCCGTCGGCGGGTCGAGCGGGAAGGTGGCTTGGTTGGCGTAGGGCGACGCGCGGAACCGCGACGTGGCCACAAAGACGCTCATCGCTCCGGCCACGCGCCGATGCCGGCGGAGTTTCTCGGCGGCGCGCGTGGCGTGGACGGCCACGGCCTCCTCCAACTCCTCCCGCCGCTGGACGGGCCGGCCGAATGAGCGGGACCGGATGATGCTCTTGGCCGGCGGGACGATTTCTTCCAGCGCGAGGCACGCGAGGCCCCGCAGTTCCAGGGCGGTCCGTTCGCCGACGACGCCCAGGAGCCGCCGGATGTGGTTCGAGTTGGCGTCGCGCAGGTCCAGGGCCGTTGCGATGCCGACGCGTTTGAGACGCGCGGTCAAGCGCGAGCCGATGCCCCAGATATCCTGCACGTCCAGGCGGGCCAGGGCGGCGGCCTGATCGCGCGGGTCGGCCAGACTCCAGACGCCCCCGGCCGCCGGGGCGTGCTTGGCCAGATGGTTGGCCACCTTGGCCAGCGTCTTCGTGGGGCCGATGCCGATGGAGACCGGGATGCCCGTCCACCGCAGGACCGTGCGGCGGATCGCTCGGCCGCACTCCGCCAGGCGGTCGGCAGGCGCGCCGCCGAGGTCCAGGAACGCTTCATCGATGGAATAGACCTCCAGGTGCGGCGTGAAGCGGCCCAGCACGGCCATGATGCGGGCCGAGAGGTCGCCGTAGAGCGTGTAGTTGGAGGAGCGGACGACGATGCCGTGGCGGGCCACCAGGTCGCGGATCTGAAAGAAGGGTGTGCCCATGGCGATGCCCATGGCCTTGGCCTCCGCCGACCGGGCGACGACGCAGCCGTCGTTGTTCGACAGGACCACCACGGGCCGGCCGCGCAGGCGAGGGTCGAAGACCCGTTCGCACGAGGCGTAGAAACTGTTACAGTCCACCAGGGCCAGCATGGTCTAAAGTCCGTGGATGACGTGCCGGCAGACGCCCCAGACGTGGAGGTCCATCTCCTCGGTGATGGCCAGGGGCGGATGGGCGTTGCCATCGGAGACAAGGTACAGGCGGCCTCGGTGCCGGCGGAGCCGTTTGACGGTCAGTTCGCCGTGAACGACCGCGATCACCACGTGGCCGTCGCGGGGTTCGATGGCGCGGTCCACGATCAGGAGGTCGCCATCGTGGATACCTGCCCCCACCATTGAGATGCCGCTGACGCGGACGTAGAAGGTGGCGGCGGGGTGCTCGATGAGGTGCTCGTGGAGGTCGAGGTGACAGTCAATGTAGTCGTCGGCGGGGGATGGGAACCCCGCCGGAACGCCGGAAGCAAACAGGGGGATCCGCCGCCCGCAAGGGGTTTCTGCGACCCGACCGAGGATTTCCACCTGATTCTGGGCCATACGGGTAGCATAACCGTAACCCTAACAAAAGCCAAACAAAAAACAGGCTGGCGGTCCGGCGCGGGGCAATCGTTCCGGCCTACCCCCCTCTGCAACGCGCGGAGTGGGGGCGGTTCGACTGGGGGGCCTGGCTCCGCCCCGTTTCTTTTTAGGGGGCCGAAGATGATCGGCCCCCCAGGTTCCTTTGTGCGCCGAGCATGTTCGACTGTCGGGAGGTGCAAGTCCTCTGCCCAACCTGATGGAGGTGAAGGGGAAGCGACTCGCAAGGGCGACGCCGCGAGGTGTCGTCTGAAGGAAGCGATAGCGAACCCGTGGCCCGATGGACAAGAACCGGATCAGAGGCAGGCGTGCCGGGGCGAGCCGGCAAAGGGGGGCAAAGCCCATATCCATCAAGCGGCACGGCTGTAAATCCGGCGGGCGTGCGAGGAAGGCGGTCGAACTTACTTCGGGAGGTCTGCCGCGTGTCCCGGAATCGTGACTGAGGAAACCGCAAGGCAACCTGACCGCGCGGCAGAAGTCAGCAGAGGGCGTAGTAGGCCGGTGCTGTCGGTCTGCTCGAAGGGGACACTGGCCCGAAAGGGCAGAAACGGCTCGGCATCGCAGGACCGGTAACACCCGGCCGAAGGCCCGAACGGGAGGAGAGGTGAGTAAGCACCGCGTTCTCGGTTACGGCAGGACAGTTGACCCGACAGGGTGTTACGCGGGCGTGCGACGAGGTGAAGCCTCCGAACCTCCCGCGAATGTCATCGCCTGACTGGCGACACGGCCGCCGAAAGCCCGGCTCGGCCGTATGCCGAGCCTAACCGTCCGAACCGCCGTATACGGACCCGTACGTACGGTGGTGTGGGAGGGGGAGAGCCGCGAGGCTCCCCCCTATCCCGATTAGGGGGGGTGATGATTGTCCTCTCGGTCCTCTTTTAGGGGCGTGACGAAACTCCCCTGTCCGCCTCCCTTTTTAGGGGTGGACAAAATATACTACCCTTTGTTTGGGAAGAAGCCTAGTTGTTCACATGGGCACATCGTCCCGGAATATACACACAGTGCTTGACGCTACTCCCCGGCCTTGGGCTATTGCCAATCGTTTCTTGCGGCGGCATAATGCCGTTGAACTCAGAATCGGTGCATGAGCGTAGCAGGGGGCAATTTGCAGTGCCCCTGAGCAGATGCGCGTGCTCTGACTGGTCGTGGGGGCTTTATGACGCTTCTTGGGGAAGGCCAGAAGATCCGCGAGACTTATCAAGTTGAACGATTTCTTGGGGAAGGTGCTTTCGCAGAGGTCTATCGTGTGCGCCATCGTTTTCTCGGGAGGCAGGCCCTGAAGGTCTTCAAGGCACCAGGGATGACGCTTGCTGAGATTGAAGAGATGCTCGGCGAAGCGATTGTGTTGTCGAGCATCGCGCACCCCAACATCATCCGCGTTTTTGAGGCGAATGTGGTCGAGCGCCCGGCAGGCACTTACGGCTACTTCACGATGGAATGTGTTCCCGGAGGAAGCTTGGACAAGTACTGGCGTTCCTATCGGGGCCGTCTCATGCCGGTCGAGGAAGCCGTCGAGATCATGAAGCAGGTCTGTGCCGGTCTGGCTGTGGCGCATGCCGAGGATCCCCCTATCGTGCACCGCGATATCAAGCCACAGAACATCCTCGTGGGCTACGACGCGGTCGGCATGCGTGTGCGGGTTAGCGACTTCGGCCTGGCCAAGCGTGTCAATCCACTCACCCTACTGGCCAGCTCGCGCGGGACCTTGTCCTTCAAGCCACCAGAGTCCTTCGAGAACATGGACTCGCGTGCGGCTGACGTTTGGGCGATCGGCACCACACTGTACCTGCTCCTGACGGATGCCCTTCCGTACCCGTCCCTCGACGAGAGAAACTTGTCGGATGCCAGCCGTTTTCTTCGCCCAGTGCGGCCGCCGAGCCTGTACAACATCCGCGTTGACCCGGCCCTTGAAGCCATTGTCACCCGCTGTTTAGCGAGGGAGCCGGGTGCCCGCTATGCTGATGCGAGTGAGCTCTTGGGGGACCTTTCGCGGTGGTGCCCGGGAGTATCGGGCGCCGAGTCTTCGTCGGCAGGCACCTCATCTGGGAGCGCCAAGAGTGCTTTGGGGACGCCGAGTCCCGTTGATAAGGAGGCCGCGCTGGCTACCGTCAGGGAGGCGATAAGGCTCTCTAAGGAGCCGGGCAAACTCATGATGGCTGCGGATCTTCTCGAAGAGTGTCTCACCAAGCATCCCGATCTTCGAGAAAAGTACGAACAGCAACTCAGACTCTGGAGACGGGGCATCTCCATGTGACGGTGCGCTAGGGGGGATTATGACCGAGAGCACGCATTTGCCTTCAACTGTGGATTCTGACTGCGAGGCGCTCCTGGAAGCCGCCACGCCGGAACTGTACCGGCAGAACGCCTTTCGGATTGCCGGCCTGCCCATCACGGTGGGCATGGGCGAGGTCAAGCGCCGGGCTCAGAGCCTGAGCCGGGCAAAGCGGCTGGGACTCAATGCACCGCCAGGTAACGGCGGCTACCTGCCACTGCAGCCGCCCCCGGACGAGGATACCGTCGGCCGGGCTGTCCAGCGCCTTCACGGCCCGGAATCACGGCTGATCGACGAATTCTTCTGGTTCTGGCCGGAGGAATTAGGCCGTGACGAGGACCCCGGTCTTGCCCTGCTGACGGAAAACCGTATCGATGAGGCTCAGACCTTCTGGCGACGGCGGGAATACGAAGGCAGTTCGGCAAGGACTTCCACCCACAACCTTGCTGTGTTGAGCCATCTGGCAGCACTTGACCTTGAGCACAGGGCGGTGAAGCGCCCCCTCAGTGAGAAAGCGGTCAAGGTGCGCGACAAGTGCTGGGACGAGTCTTACCTGCGGTGGCGGCGACTCTTGAACGACGAATGGTTCTGGAGTCGTCTGACGGCACGGATCCGCCAACTGGACGATCCACGTCTCACGACCGGCACCGCGAGGCGAATCCGCAAGTCTCTGCCCAAGGCTATCCTCCTCATCAACGCACGGCTTGCCGTCCGTGCCGCCGAGAAGCAGAACCGCGCAGAGACCACCCGACACGTTTCGCTCATAAGGAATTCCGGGTTCGGCGACGGGTTGATCGATGAGACCTTGCGCAATGCTCTTGGAACGATCCGGCAGAGAATCAAGGGCATGTGCGATTCTGTGTCGGCCTCTGCCAAGGAGAGTCCGGATACCGCAATCCGCGCAGCCGACTCGCTTCTGGAAGATGCCGGTCCTTTGCTTTCCGCTACGGACCTCTTGCTGCCCCCGGAAGATCCCGTTGCCTGTGGAGTGCACGACAGGGTTGCCGAGGCGGCGCTCGAGTGCGCGATTGTCTTCGCAAACAGGACGGCAGACTGGGATGCGAGCCGTAGGTTGCTTGAGGCTGTCTACCAAGTGGCCTCATCGGGGCCAGTGCGCACGCGTGTCAAGGAGAACCTCGACCTGGTCGGGACCCACGCCAGCCAAAAACGCAAATTCGAGGAGCTCAAAGAGCGGGTCGCAAACAACGAAGCTTATTACGTACAGGTCCCCGGCCAAAGCGCACTTGTTCCCCCCATGTGCACATGCTGCCTCGAACCGGCTGACCTTCAGCAGACAGTGAGCTGCTCGTGGGAGGAGAGGGCTGGCTCCAACAGGGTGATTAGACACACGAGATCCTTTGGATTTCCGCTGTGCCGTGCTTGTCGGAAACACCAAGATGAGCTGAACCGAAAGCAGTGCCTTCTTGTCATCCTGGCAGTGGCGACCTCCCTGGTCCCGTCATACCTTGTTGGCTCAAACATGGGTCAAATCAGTTGCGGTGCGTTTCTCTTCACCGGCATCGTATTCTCGGCAGTGGCCGTGGCCATCTTTTCGCTGTTGTTTCGTGTGGAGGTCCTTGACACCTCGCACGCGTCGCGTGGCCCGGCGGTTGAAATGGCAGCCGCCTCCGAGGGCGAGATTACCTTCAAATTCCTGAATCCTGTCTACGCCCATCTTTTCGCGGAAGGAAACGGCAGGGAAATAAAGGTCAAGAAGGAGACAAAACACTCTCACGGGAAGTACCTCATCAAGGGCCGTTCCGCGTTCGGGATCATTGCATGGGTGCTGGTGTTGACACTCGTCGGTCACGGGATCGTCTTTGCTGTTGTGAGAGAACAGTGGACGGGAAGAGCGGCCCAAGCCACTGGCGGCCGTGGCACTCCTTCGTCCTCGTATAATCCCCCTTCGGCCTACGGAACGCCTTCGACAACGCCTTCTCCCAAGTCTGCTCCAGACAGCTACGGCCTACGACTGCTCGAGTCTCAATTGGAGCAGAGCCGGGCTCGAATCCTGTCTATGGAGGCCGAGCTTAGACAACTCGACTCTCAACTTGAGACGCTCTCCTTACGCATCCAGACCTACCGGGCCAGTATCGACAGTTACAAATCGCGTATTAGAATAGGTCTGGGTGTTGACGAAGCGGCCTACCGCGCGGCTGCTGACAGCCATAACAGGCTGGTTGATGAGCACACACAAATTCTGAACAAAGCGCTTGCCAAAAAGGCGCAAATGGAGGCTGAGATCGCCCGCCACAACGACATGGTCCGTCGCTACAACAGTGGCGTGCGATAGCAGGGCGAGTGCCCGAAATCATCTTTCAGGCAAAGTGTAACGAAGAAAGACAGGGCGAACGCAGGTGGGCAAGACAGAACAAGAATACCAGGTGCTGCTGGAAGCCGCCACGCCGGAACTGTACCGGCAGAACGCCTTTCGGATTACCGGCCTGCCCATCACGGTGGGCATGGGCGAGGTCAAGCGCCGGGCTCAGAGCCTGAGCCGGGCAAAGCGGCTGGGACTCAATGCACCGCCAGGTAACGGCGGCTACCTGCCACTGCAGCCGCCCCCGGACGAGGATACCGTCGGCCGGGCTGTCCAGCGCCTTCACGGCCCGGAATCACGGCTGATTGACGAGTTCTTCTGGTTCTGGCCTGAACAACCAAGACTGTTCGAGGACGGAGCGCTGGAGCACCTCAGGGGTAACCGAATCAATGAAGCCCTCAGGCTTTGGTTGCGGCACGAACAAGAGGGAAGCGAAGCCAGGGTTTCAACCCATAATCTCGCCGTGCTCTGTCACTTGGCCGCGCTCGATATCGAGCACAAGATGGCGACAAGGGGTGTGAGCGACGAGAAATGTAGGGCGCGCGATGTGTTCTGGCAAGAGGCCTTCCGTCGCTGGGGGAGACTTCTGAAGGACGAGTGGTTCTGGAGCCGTCTGACGGCACGGATCCGCCAACTGGACGATCCACGTCTCACGACCGGCACCGCGAGGCGAATCCGCAAGACCCTTCCCAAGGCCATTCTCCTCATCAACGCACGGCTTGCCGTCCGTGCCGCCGAAAAAGGAGACCGGTTGGCTGTCGAGAGACACCTGGGGCTGGTGCGGGCGTTAGGGGTTGGTGAGGAGTTGGTCGAAGAAGTCGTGCGGGAGGTGCTCCAACCCGCACGCGAACAAGTCAAGATGCTCTGCGCCTCGGCGAGAGACCGCACGGAGCAGAATGCACGAGGAGCAGACCAGGTTGTCTGGAAATTCCTGGAAGGCGCCTGGTCCTTACTGGCAACGATTGACCTCGTGATGCCCGATGGACATGCTGTCCGCGACAACGCGCACAACGAAATCGCGGCCACCGCCCGAGATTGCCTAGTGGTCTACGGAAACGAAACAGAGGACTGGAAGCAGTGTCTGCGCCTTGCCGAGGCATGTCTGCCGTTGTCTGAACAGACGCAGGTCCGCCAACTTTTCGAAGAGGACATGGAGTTCCTCTTTACCCACCTTTGCGGAGAGGCCGCGCAGGAGGCGACGGCCAATGTGCGGCAGGCCTACCAGCCGATTCGGCGTTTGACAGAAGAGGCTTGGCCCCTGCTGGAGGCGCTCGACCGGATCCTGCCCGAAGACCACCCTCTCCCCGCCAAGGTCCATGACATGGTGGCGCTTACGGTACGCAACTGCACGGTGGCTTACGGAAAGGAGACGGAAGACTGGGGAGAGTGTCTGCGGCTCCTCCAAGCGGCCTTCCCCTTGGCTGCAGGGTTGTCCGTTTTCACCCAATACCAGGAGGACATCACTGCCCTGCGCGGCCTTGCGGAATCACGCCAAAGGGCGCGCCCCGCATCGGTGTACCGTGTTCCAGTCCCAGGGCTGGGCCACAGCCAGACCCGAAGTCCGCAGGCAGCGCGGGCAAAATCTGCCGGCACAGCCAAGGCCGCGAAGAGGAGTTCTCCACGCGTCCGGACCAGCCGCCTTGCCATCGCAAGTTTCGTCCTTGGCCTCCTGAGTCTGGTCACGGTGGGCATCACGGGTATTCCGGGCCTTATACTGGGTATTTCGGCAATGGTGAGCATCCGAACGAGCCGTGGCAAAGTCGACGGCATGGACCTCGCCGCGGCCGGCGTGGTTGCGTCGGTTATAGGTCTCCTGATCCTCTGGGGAACCATAATCTCAAACCCGTGATGGTGCGCAAGATGAGAGTCTGGTACAAAACAGGGACGTGAACGAAGGGGATGCCCCGTGAAAAGCCCTGAAGATAGTGTCGAGGCCGCCGATCCGCGCAGTCGTTCCCAAAGACCGGCAAGCGTGGCCCATCGGTTGTTCGGTGATCTGCGCCAACTTCTTTTCGACCCGGCCTTCCGCATTCGTTCGCCGGAGCTACCGGCCGCGCCTCCGGCCGTCGAGACGCGGGCAGAGCCGCCTGAAGAGAAACCGCAGGACGCGCCGCAACCGCCACAGGCCTCCGCTGCCGAACGGTCAAAGGACCTTACCAATCTGGTGGCGGTTCTTGCGACCGGGCTCTGGCGAATCCGGCAAAGGATCTTGAAGGAGGGAAACGGCGAGCCGCCGGAGGAATGGCGGCGGCTGTACCGGTACGTCGAGTCCGCCTGGGACGCCCTGCACAGTGCTGGCGCCGAGGTCCGCGACCATACGGGGGAGCGCTACGTCACAGGAATGGCCCTGCGGGTGCTCGCGTTCCAGCCCAGGGAAGGTGTTGCGGGCGAGACCGTGGAGGAAACGATCAAGCCGTCCATCTTCTTCCGTGATAGACTGATTCAACGGGGCGAAGTCCTCGTGGTCACGCCACCCAAGGAAAAGGAGCTCGCCCCGAAAAACATGAGGGAGGATTCCACCCAATAGAGCGGATGATGCAGGTTGGGGCACGGCACCCACACAGAGGCAGGATGGTGCAAGGAAAGGGAATCGCGCATGGCACGGACGACAATCGACTACGGCATTGACCTGGGGACGACGAACAGCGAGGTCGCTGTGCTCAGGGACACGCGCCCTGAAATCATCCCGAATCAGGATGGAAGGTCCTTCACGCCCTCCGCTGTCTGGATTGACAAGAGAGGGAACCTCCATGTCGGCCACCAGGCAAAAGCGCGAGTCGTGGACGATCCCGACAACGCGGCGGCCGAGTTCAAGTTGCAGATGGGATCAGGAAAAGCGGCCACCAAGGTCTTTGCAGCCACGGGGCGCCAGATGCTCCCAGAGGAACTCTCGGCCGAGGTCCTGAAGTCTCTTAGGGCCGACGTGCGCAACAGCACCGGCGAAGACCTGCGGGCGGCGGTCATCACTGTGCCGGCAGCCTTCGACCTTCCACAGTGCGATGCCACGCGCAGGGCCGCGGAACTCGCCGGTATTGAAGTCGGCACGCTCCTCCAAGAGCCGGTCGCCGCAGCACTGGCTTACGGTTTTCAGAGCAAGAGTGATAAGGTCTTCTGGCTCGTCTACGACTTCGGCGGCGGCACGTTCGATGCAGCCATTGTCCAGATACGAGATGGCATCATCCAGGTGGTCAACCATGCCGGCGATAATCATCTGGGCGGCAAACTCATCGACTGGGACATCATCGAAATGAAACTCATTCCTGCCCTGACCGCCAACTATAACCTGCCCGATTTCGGGCGCGGCAACCTTGATTGGCGCTTCGCGATGGCCAAACTCAAGGCCATGGCCGAGAAGGCGAAGATACAGGTTTCGCGGACGGAGGCTTCGTACAGAATCGGGTGCGAGGATCCATCTTTAACAGAGTATCTATGTAAGGATGCGGACGGCCAGGTTGTCGAGTTGGAATACGACCTCTCACCCGAACAACTTGCCGATCTGGCCGCCCCCCATGTCGAGCGATCCCTTAACCTATGCCGCAAGGCTCTGGCCGAGGCGAGGCTGTCGGGACGGGACATCGAAAAGGTCCTTCTTGTGGGCGGTACTTCTCTGCTTCCCTCGCTTCACCAAGTGTTGCAGGACAAACTCGGGATCCCCTTGGAATCCAGTATCGATCCTATCACAGTCGTAGCACTCGGTGCGGCCATCTTCGCGGGAACGCAGAGGCTCAAGGTCTCCGAGGCCCCAGCCCCCGGCCAGTTCCGCATCGAACTCGAATACGAACCCATCGGAAGCGAGATTGATCCGGAGGTCGGCGGACGCGTCAACAGCCCCGACGGGACGAGCGTCGAGGGATTCTCGATCGAGTTCATCGAGACCCGGACCGAGTGGCGAAGCGGCAAGATACGCCTCGCCAAGAACGGTGCTTTCCTGACCAAGGTCCACGCCGATGCGGGCCGGAGAAACGAGTTCCGCATCGAACTCTGCGATGCGACGGGTACGGTGTGCCAAACGGTCCCGGACAGACTCGTGTACACCATTGGCATTACGTCCACCAATGCGCCGCTCACCCACGCCGTGGGTGTCGCCATGGCTAATAGAAGGGTGGACCCGTTCTTCAAGAAAGGAGAGTCCCTGCCCGCACGGCGCATGCTCGTTCACGAGACCGCATATCCCGTCAGGAAGGGCCAGGAAGGGGATGTCATCCGAATACAAGTGGTTGAAGGCGAGAACATCATTCGCGACGACCGAAACCGGCTCATCGGCTCCCTCGTAATTTCTGCAAGTGACCCCCGGGTCAAGCGGGACATACCCGCCAGCAGCGAGGTTGAGATAACCCTGGCCATCGACGAGTCGCGGCTTGTGACGGCTAAGGCGTATGTTCCGCTGCTGGATGAGGAGTTCGAAAAAATCCTGACCTTCGAGAAAAAGCAGCGCCCCACGGCGGAACTCCGCGGCGATTTGGAGAAGGAACGTGCGCGACTCTCGGAAGTCGAGGGCAAGGCGACGAGGACGAACGCCCCTCAAGCACAAGAGGCCCTGGCGCAAATCTCGCGGGAAGACATCGTTGGCCAGGTTGAATCTATGCTCGCAGCGGCGGAGCGCGGCGACCAGGACGCCGTGACCGAGTGCGACAAGCGGCTCCAGGACCTCAAGGGAGCCATTGATAGAGCGGAAGATGCGGTGGCCTTGCCTGCCCTTGTGGAAACAGCGCATACGACGTTGGACCGAACCCGCGACGCCGTGAGCAAGTGGGGCGAGGCCGCAGAGAAGCAGCAGTTGGCCGAACTGGAACAGAAAACGCAGCCCGCCATCGATTCAGGCGATTTCGACATTCTCAAGGACCACGTTGAAAAGGTGGAAGCCCTGGGGACACAGGTCGTGGTCCGCCAGGCCTGGTTCTGGATCGGTTACCTGGAATACCTTGAGAGCGAGAAGGACAAGATGCAGGATCAGGCCCAGGCCGACCTGCTTTTCGCTCAGGGGCGACGCGCCATCAACGACAACGATCTGGAGGCCTTAAAAGCGGCTGTGCGACAGTTGATAGCCCTGCTCCCGTTCCCCGACCAGGTGGAGGCTCGTGGGTATGGGGGCACAACCATCCGGTGGGACCGTTAAGGGAAAGGCCATGAGAATACCTGAGGGTGTGGTTGGGAAAGGGATGCAGAGGCCGGATGGAAAAGATGAGTCTGCGCCGCCGACGGAAGGTCGTGCGACGCCTCGCTGCGGCATGGCTCTCGCTCAGGCGGCTGAGTTGGCGAGAACCGGTCGGTACGACGAGGCGGAATGCGCGCTGGCCGGCGCCGGCGAAGACCCAGGCCTCAAGTCGAAGGTGCTCGACCTCCGCGCGAGGATTCTCGCTCAGCGGGGCCGCTACGTCGAGGCGGAAGCATGCTGGCTAGAAGCCTTGCAACTGGAGCCCGGCAACAGCGACTACCGCGCGGCGCTGGATGCACTGGCACGTAACCGTCGATCCCCCGTCTGGCTCCGCCTCGTGGTCAATGGGGCCCTCATAGCTGTTGCGGCGGCGGTGGTGGTCTATATCGTTGAAACCGGGGCCCGCGACATGCGCGAGAGGCAAAGGGTGTTGGCCGAACAGGTGGCGGCCGTCCAGCAGGAACAGCAAACCGGTCGCCGGGAGACGCTCGAAGCCTTTGAAAATCTGAGGCGGCAAATAGAGGCAGTTGAAGCGCGTTTGTTGCAACACATCCTCGAGCTGCGCGGAGACCCCAGGGCATTGGGCAGGGCGGAGCCGGCTGAGCCAGGTGGGGGTAAGCCGGGTATGGCTTCCGGTGGCGCAGGAGTTCGACAGCCTTGTGAGACAGCTGCCGCCGTTTTGCACGAAGGCATTGACGCTCCTCAAGCGGAAAAGGGGCCAGGTGTGGCCTTAGAAAGCGGACGAGGATAAAATGCCAGACATCGACCCGCTGTTTCTTAAGTTGGACCAGTTGATCAGCCAGTCCCGACTTAATGCGTTGGCTGTGCTTCTCGCGGGCGACCGTCGCGAGCGGCTGGTTAGGATGATGCGATCCCTTGGTGAGCTGCCACAGGGGGCCTATCTCCTCGGGACCGGCCCCTCAACAGTCGGTATCATTAGGCTGTCCGTGGATGAGGTGGTCCTCGGGCGGGCGGCAACGCCGTTAGAGGAACCGAAAGAAGCAGTTGTGGATTATGTCGTGAACGACACGCTCTACTTCACGCCGCACGAAGTGTCGCGCGTCCATGCGAAGGTCATCCGACAGCCCCAAAACCAGTTCTTCTTGGTGGACATAGACAGCACGTGCGGAACATTCCTGAACGGTGAACGGCTCAGTCCGGTAGGCGAGGGTTATCCGCTCTCGCACGGCGATGTGATTTCGCTCGGCCCCTCACAGGTGAGCACTTACGTCTTCTGGGTTGTTAGTCCCACCTAAACTATGCAGACTTCCGCGTGGATCCGGCCGTGCCGACAGACAAGCTGAAACCAACTTGATACAGCGTTATCGAATCCTCAACCCGGTGTGACAGGCCCTGTCACTTCGCCTTCGGCCCATCGCGCGACCCAAGGGGAAGGTTTTCGGCGAACGCGTAGTCTTCAAAAGGCTGAGCCATAAAATCCAGGCACCGCCGCTCACCGAGCGGTGCCTGAGTAAGAGCACCGGAGGCAGGTAACAATGGGAATCGGCGAAGAGCTCAAGAAGATGGGCTATTGCTTTGAGTACGACTATGGCGACAGCGAGGACCGCACCGAGGTCTGGACCAACAAGGAAGCAAAAATGGCTGTCCGCATCGAGTGGATGAAGATCGAGGAGGTGAAACCATGACAGACGAAGAGAAAGAAGCACTGGCTGAGGCCATGGCTGAGTTGCTGCTCACGAACGGCAAGGTCATCTCGGCCCTTTACAAGGCAGTGTGCCACTGTCCGAACCTGGTTGTTGAGTACTGATTGGCCCTCTCCTT
>Ga0307378_10004511_pt1 | contig 19838 bp, 14 predicted proteins | sample UN1MG_FD_202238 | JGI IMG/M metagenome (GOLD analysis project Ga0307378, IMG submission 202238) | Soil microbial communities from Risofladan, Vaasa, Finland - UN-1 | ecosystem: Environmental > Terrestrial > Soil > Coastal area > Acid sulfate soil | place: Finland: Risofladan, Vaasa | collected... | reverse complement strand
TCTCGCTGGTGCCGGTTTTCTTTTTTTCCTTGCCAGTGCGCCTACAATAGCTATCATTCCCGCTATTATATAGAATATTATATCTACCCCAATATCTTCCATTCCTATCTGTTTCGGTATTTCTTTGCAGTGCCTGACTCTCTGGCGCTTTGTCTCTCCCTTTTCTTCCTTTCCCTGTCTCTCAGCTTTATCTCTTTCTCATTCTGCTTCATCCGTGCCTTCACTTCATCAGTCTGTATTTCATATTGTCGTTTTTTGTTTTGCTTAACTGCCTTTTCATATGCCTTGTCCTTCTGTTCTTCCCTTTTCTCCTGCTCCCTTTTTGCCTTTACGACTGCCTTCGGTTCACGCACCTTAGCCTCTTTTGGTGCTTTTCTTTTTTTCCCGGTAATCGATTTTTCCGTCCGCTTAACTGACCTTTTATTTGTTTGTCCATGAGCAACATACCCGGTTGCTACAGACAGGGCCAGTGTTAACACTATCAGTCCAATAATTCTCTTCATACAAAAAACACCATATAATATAATATTTCAGTTGCCGTTTCTATATTACATATTTGTAATTTTGGGCAACCTGTGGATTATGAATGACACATTTTCAAAATTAAGAATTTTTTTGGTATTTACATTGCTGACCGTTTGGATTGGATCGTGCAATAAAGAAGAATACGATGTAATCCCTGATGTAGCAGTCGATTTCTATATTGACCTTGATGATCCTCTGTTTGCCAGTCTCGGTGCCATCGGGAATTCTGTACTGATTGATGCCAATACAAATAACCTTGGTATGTATGCTGCGGGATTTGATGGTAATGGAATTATTCTTTACCGTGCCCAGCTGGATGAGTTTTTTGCCTACGACAGAACCTGTCCGCATGATTATGCCCTGAACCAGTCAAGTATACGTGTCAATGTTGATGGAATCTATGCCATTTGTCCTGAGTGTGAAACAAATTATGCGTTACCAGGTTTCGGCACTCCTGTTTCGGGACCTTCAAAATATCCTTTAAAGGTCTATAAAGCCAGCTTCAACGGACAGTATGTCCATGTTTATAACCAGTGATCCCTAGTATCTGTAATGCTCTGGTTTGTATGGCCCTTCTTTCTTTATTCCCAAATATTCAGCCTGCTCATCTGTCATCTCGGTAAGTTTTACGCCAAGATGCCTCAGGTGAATTCGGGCTACCTCTTCGTCAAGCTGTTTTGGAAGCCGGTATACGTCTATCGGATAATCATTCTTCCAGAGATCGATCTGTGCAAGTGTCTGGTTGCTGAATGAATTACTCATTACAAATGAGGGGTGACCTGTTGCACAACCAAGATTTACCAGTCGTCCCTCTGCAAGAAGAAAGATGGCGTGTCCATCGGGGTAGATATATTTATCAACCTGGGGTTTAATATTGATCCTTTCAATGCCAGGTGTAGTTTTGAGGAGATCCACCTGGATCTCATTATCAAAGTGACCTATATTACATACTATAGCCTGATCGTTCATCCTTGCCATATGGTCAGTAGTAATCACATCCCGGTTACCGGTAGCCGTAACAAATATATTTCCCTCGTTGAGTGTATCTTCGACCTGCTTTACTTCAAAACCTTCCATTGCTGCCTGCAGTGCACAAATTGGATCGATTTCCGTTACAATTACCCGTGCGCCATAGGATCTCATCGAGTGGGCACATCCCTTACCTACATCCCCGTAACCACAGATAACTACCACTTTACCGGCTATCATGATATCTGTGGCTCGTTTAATACCGTCCGCAAGCGATTCGCGGCAACCATAGAGGTTATCAAATTTCGATTTCGTAACCGAATCATTTACATTAATAGCCGGTACGAGCAATTCTCCCTCCTCCATCATCTGATATAATCTGTGAACTCCTGTTGTGGTCTCTTCTGATATCCCTTTAAGTTCCTTTACTGTCCTGTGCCATTTCCGGTTATCCTCAGCGAGTATTCCTTTCAAAGTGTCAAATACGACCGCTTCCTCTCTTGATGCAGGTCGTTCATTAAGTATTGAAGGATCATTCTCCGCCTTATAGCCCAGATGTACCATGAGTGATGCATCACCGCCATCATCTACGATCAGGTTAGGGCCTTTGCCTCCGGGGAACGACAGGGCCTTGGCTGTACACCACCAGTATTCCTCCAGTGTCTCCCCTTTCCAGGCAAAGACAGGTATGCCCTTTTCAGCTATTGCAGCTGCTGCATGATCCTGCGTTGAGAAGATATTACAGCTTGCCCACCTGACCTCTGCTCCCAGTTCTGCAAGTGTCTCAATAAGTACTGCAGTCTGTATTGTCATATGCAGTGATCCTGTTACCCTGGCACCTGACAGGGGTTTGCTGTCTGAATATTTTTTTCTTATTGATAGCAGGCCAGGCATCTCTTTCTCAGCGATCTCAATCTCTTTTCGCCCAAATTCGGCCAGCGAAATATCTTTTACCTTATAAGCTAATGTTTCTGTCAAAACTGTCATAGTCATATATGTTTATTTTCGTCGCAAAGTTACAAAAAATGCAGCTAACAGACAATTTGCTAACCTAACAGGTGAAGTGTATCCTCCTTATCCTTCTCAATCTGTCTGTAAAGTAACTCTGTATTGTCAAATTTTATATCGCCCCTCAGGCGATGTTTGAAGACAATGGTCAGATCCCTGCCATACAGGTCATCCTCAAGATCAAAAATGTTCACCTCAACGGTCATCTCCCCTCCCCAGTCTTCAAGGGTGGGTCTTGTTCCGATATATAACATCCCCTTATACTTCAGTGATCCAATAAGGACTTCTACTGCATAGACACCCTCGGATGGAATAAGTTTATAGGGATAAACCGGCCTTATATTGGCAGTGGGATATCCCATCTTACTGCCTATTCTTTTCCCCTGAACAACCTTTCCCTTGAGGAAATAATCATAACCCAGCAGGTAATTGGCCTCTTTCAACATCCCGGTTGTCAGGTAATTACGTATGGTAGTTGAGCTTATTGTAACATCTTTATCGGTAAGTGCTTCAATCCTGCTTACGCCGAAGTCATATTTTGCCGCCCATTTCTGGATAGTTTCATGGCTTCCCAGACCTTTGTGTCCAAAATGATGATCAAATCCCATAATGAGGTGATGAATAATCACTCTGTCGACAAGGATCATTTTCACAAAGTCACCGGCAGGAATCTTGCTCATCTCCCGGGTAAAAGGCAGCACCAGCAGATGATCGACACCTGCTTTATCCAGTAAATCTTTCTTTTCATCAAGGCTGGTCAGGAATTTCAGCTCCAGGCCCTCCTTGCTGAGTACTATCCTGGGATGAGGTTCAAAGGTGATCAATACGGAATCACCTGAGATACTCCTTGCTTTGGAGGTGACCGATTTTATTAAACTCATGTGACCCCTGTGAACGCCATCGAACATGCCGATTGTCACAACCGGCCGGGTAAAGTCAATATCGATATTTTCCCTGTGTATCTTCACCAATTCGTATCTGAACTGCAAAAATAATAATTAAGAAATTCCTGGAAAGGACCCGATTCAATTTTTCTTATCTTTAAAACCAGTCTATTCCCCGTAAAATGAAACATCCATTTTATAAGATTGATCCATGGCTTCAACCCTACCGTAATGTTCTGGATAGCTGGTGTGAACACTACAGGTTAAAAAAAGATGAATTGAGAGGAACGGGAACTCTTGCAGATTTCGCTTCAGGGCATCTGTATTATGGTATGCATAAAATTTATAATAAGCTGATTTTCAGGGAGTGGGCCCCGAACGCTTTACAGATATTCCTGATTGGGGACTTTAGTAACTGGGATGAAAAGGAGGAATTTGAGCTTAAACGAAAAAATTCTGAAGGTGATTGGGAGCTGGTAATGCCTTTAAACCGGATATGCCATGGCGATCTGTATAAGTTATCAATCTACTGGAAAGGCGGATCAGGACACAGGATCCCCTCATATGCTAAATACGTTATTCAGGACGATTCATCAAAAACCTTCACATGTTGTCATTGGATGCCAGATAAAGAGTATAACCTGAAACAGAGGGATTTTTCATCAAATAATTTGAATCCACTCATTTATGAGGCACATATAGGAATGTCATCAGAAGATGAGAAGGTATCTACATTCAGTGAGTTCAGAAAAGAGATATTACCCAGGATCGTCACGAATGGTTATAATACTCTTCAGCTCATGGCTATTCAGGAACATCCATATTATGGGTCATTTGGATATCATGTCTCAAATTTCTTTGCTGTGTCGTCGAGGTTTGGCACCCCTGATGAATTCAAAGAGTTGGTTGATGAAGCGCATGGGATGGGAATAGCCGTAATCATGGATCTCGTGCACTCGCATTCTGTAAGCAATACAAATGAGGGTCTTGGACTTTTTGATGGTGATCCTGGTCAATATTTTCACTCAGGTGATCGCAGGGTTCATAAAGCATGGAACTCTCTATGTTTTGACTATGGGAAAAATCACGTCTTGCATTTCCTGCTCTCTAACTGCAGGTACTGGGTGGAGGAGTATAGCATTGATGGTTTCAGGTTTGACGGCATTACCAGCATGATCTATTATGATCATGGACTGGAGAGAAATTTCACCAGCTATGAAATGTATTTCGATGGAGGGCAGGATATAGACGCCCTGGCATACCTTTATCTGGCAAATTGTATGATCCATGAGTTAAAGCCTGGCATAATAACAATAGCTGAAGAAATGAGTGGCATGCCTGGAGTGGCCTGCCCAATCGAACAGGGAGGACTTGGATTTGATTTCCGCCTTGCAATGGGAGTTCCTGACTATTGGATCAGGTTAATTAAGGAATCGAGTGATGAGGATTGGGATATGGATGCTATTTTTCATGAGCTCACTCAACACCGGCCTGAGGAAAGAACTATATCCTACTGTGAATCACACGATCAGGCACTTGTTGGGGATAAGACTATAATATTCAGGTTAATAGATGCTGAAATGTACTTTAATATGAATAAGGGCAGTACCAGTATGATTGTTGACCGGGGTATTGCACTTCATAAAATGATTCGCCTTATTACTGTGGCTACAGCCCAATCGGGTTACCTCACTTTTATGGGTAATGAATTCGGCCACCCGGAGTGGATCGATTTTCCACGCGAAGGGAACAACTGGAGCTGCAAATATGCCCGAAGGCAATGGAGCTTAACACTGAACAGGGATCTGAGATATCATCAGCTTCTCGACTTTGATATATCGATGATACACTTTATTGTAGAGAAAGGGCTCCTTAATGATGAAGCTGTTCATAAAATAGCTGCCCATAATGATAACAAAGTCCTTGTATTCCGCAGAGGCAGATACCTGCTTATCTTCAACTTTCACCCTACATCCTCATTCACTGATTATGCAATACCCGTAAAAGGAAAGTACAGGGTAGTATTTGATACAGATAGACCTGAATTTGGGGGTTTCGACCGCATTGACAGCAAAATGATTCATTATTCAGTTCAGGAAGGGAGAAGGGTCACAATTAATACCCCATTTATTCTGAAGGTGTATATTCCTTCGCGTACTTCACTTATACTTGAGGAGTTACCTGTAAAAAAGGTAACAACATCCCTCTAGACGATCCATTTCAAAAGATAGAAGTCCTGCCTGTGTGGCAGATCCTTATGCTTTGGGTATAACCTTAGCCCGTAGAAAAAGGTGCCTGCTTTTTCAGGAGTTATATTCAGCTTGTAAAGACTTTCACCCTCTCTTGAACTTGCAAGTTTAAGGTCTGAGCTGGCTACAAATTCATTCTGACCGCTTTGCAGCATCCGGGTGATAATAAACTCCACACCCACACTTTCAGGTGGTAAACTATTAATGTTCAGAATTACCTGGCCTTCATAACCTCTGCCTGATTTGTATATATTGTCTTCAGGTTTCTCCAGTTTATATGAGAGAATTTCGATTTTACTCCATTCACCCTTCATCCAGTTTTTCCAGGCTGCGATCTCAATTGCTTTACTGTAATCAGTTTCCTCAAGATAGGCAGACCGGTTATAAAGTCTCTTGTAATACTTCCTGCTATAGTCGTCGATCATTCGCTTCATGGTAAATTCAGGAGCAACCTGACCCATTGAGTTTTTAATATAACTTATCCATTCGACCGGCACTCCTTCACTATTCCGGTTATAATACGCTGGAATTATTTCATACTCAAACATATTATAGATAGTTTCTGCATCTATATCATCCTGAAGATCCTGATTTTCGAATGTTCTTTTAAGGGGCAGTGCCCAACCGGCGAATGCCCGGTATCCTTCCACCCACCATCCATCCAGAACACTGAAATGCAGAGTTCCGTTCATCACTGCTTTCTCCCCACTTGTTCCTGAGGCTTCAAGTGGCCTGGTAGGGGTATTAAGCCAGATATCAACACCGCTGATCAGATATTTCGACATTGCCATATCATAGTTCTCAAGGAAAATTACCTTCCCCTCGAAATCAGGCATCTGTGCTACCTCATATATCCTCTTTATCAGGTCCTGGCCTGCTCCGTCATTAGGATGTGCTTTTCCTGCAAATAAAAACTGAACCGGTTTGTCTTCATTATTTACCAGATCCCTGAGTCTATCCAGATCCCTGAACAGAAGGTGAGCTCTTTTGTAGGTGGCAAACCTTCGTGCAAAACCGATTGTGAGAGCATTGTCGTTTAGATGATTGCTGATGTTCAGAAGTTTTCGGGGACTCACATGCTTCTCCATCATTTCTGTCTGGAGCCTTTTCCTTATCCATACGAACAACTTACTTTTTAGATCCAGCTTAATATTAAAGATCTCAGCATCATTTACCGAGTATATTTTCTCCCAGTTTGTTCTGTCAGTCTGATCAAATTGCTCCTCCCCTGTAATGTCGCGGTAGAGTTTCTTCCATTCCGGTGCAAGCCATGTAGGATAATGAACGCCATTGGTCACATGTCCAATAAATAGTTCTTCATCGAGATAACCAGGCCAAAGGACATTGAACATTCTCCTTGAAACCTCGCCATGAAGTTTGCTTACACCATTCACCTCCTGCGACATACGGGTAGCCAGATAACTCATATTGAATTTGGCCTTCTGGTTGCCTTCAGCTCTTCCCAGGCTCATAAGATTATCCCATGAGATCTTCAGACGTTCGGGGTAATGGGGGATATATTTTCTCAGCAGATCCTCTTCAAAGGCATCATGCCCTGCGGGGACAGGTGTATGGGTAGTGAAAAGGGTTGATGCCCTGATCGCTTCGATGGCTTCCTCAAAAGCAAGATGACGCTTTTCTATCAGGTACCTGAGCCTTTCAATGCCTATGAATGCAGAATGACCTTCGTTACTATGATACAAATCCGGTTTAATGCCAAGAATCCTCAGCGCCCTTATCCCTCCAATGCCCAGGAGAAGTTCCTGTTTGAGACGATTTTCATAATCGCCACCATAGAGGTGATGTGTTACCTGCCTGTCTTCCTGCAGGTTCTCATCAAAATCAGTGTCCAGAAGATAGAGGTTCACCTTCCCGATCCTGGCTTGCCATATCCTTGCTTTGACATTTCTGCCTGGCCAGACAATTGTTATCGAAAGTTGCCTGTTTTCCTCATCCAGAACCGGACATACCGGAAGATCCGAAAAGTCCTCTGCTTCATAGATACACATCTGTTCACCTTTTGGTCCCAGTTTCTGTTTGAAATAACCATATCTGTAGAGAAGTCCGATCCCTGTCAAATTATAGTTTGAGTCACTCGCCTCTTTAAGGTAATCGCCTGCAAGTACACCAAGCCCACCCGAATATATCTTCAGGCATTGATGAATGCCAAACTCCATACTGAAATAGGCAATTCTCGGCATTCCATCCTTTTCCGGTCTGTCCATATATTTTCTGAACCTGTTGCAGACTCTGTCAAGTCCTTCCAGAAACTGGCTGTCCTCTGACAATACCTTGAGCCTCTTGTAATCAACCCTGCTTATCAGGACACGCGGATTATGCTCCGACTCCTCCCACAGGCTCGGGTCAACTCTTTTAAAGATCGCTTCAGCATCATTATTCCACGACCACCATAAGTTACATGCCAGCTCCTTTATGAATGATAACCTTTCAGGCACATCAGACTGAATTGATATATCCTTCCAGACCGGTACTTCATGAGGCTTTCTCTCAACAATTTGTTTTTCGAGTATAGCTGCCGAGAGCTCCCTTGGCTCCTTCCGCCTGGTAATTGTCTTGCTCAGTGCAATATCATAGGCATCATAATAGTACTTAACCAGGTTATCCCAAAGTGCGATACGTGAGATATTAAAGGCATCTTTATGTGCGGCCTCAACAGCTTTCGGATCCAGTTTAATTAATTCGAGGATAAGCTCACCCATCCGGAGAACTGTTTCATCCTCATTATCATCGGTGCGGTTAACCACCTTGATCCCATTTCCATGTTCTCCATAATAATCATCGACCCATCTGCCAAATCCAGCCAGAGTGGTGGTTATCGTAGGAATTGAAAACGCCAGGCTCTCAAGCGGTGTATAGCCCCAGGGTTCATAATAGGATGGAAATAGGGAGAGGTCAAATCCAATAAGAAGATCATAGTAGGTTTTATTGAATATTCCGTCATTACCATTAAGATAGGAAGGTACAAATATGACCTTCACATTGTTCTTCTTCTCATTCAGGAGATCATTAAACTGAAGTCTCCTGATAACCGGATCATTATCCCTGTCATGAAGATTATGCGTCAGATGATTATCTCCGGCAGGAGCAATACTGGAATTTCCGGAAAGATAATCTGTAATATCCTTTCGCGGTCCCTTATGATATGCAGGCACCATTATGAAAGCAACAATCTCCTTTCCGGATTTATTGCCGGCATTCACTTTTCCAAGTGTATCTATAAAAATATCAACTCCTTTATTCCGGTATTCATATCTGCCACTTGTTATGACAAGATAACTGTTGTCGCTTATCTTCTGACCTGTGACCGCGGCTGCGACTTTCAGCAGCAATTCCCTCGCTTCCCCCCTTTTCCTGTCATATAGCTCAGGGCCCGGGACGAAAATGTCTTCAAATCCATTGGGAGTAACAATATCCACTTGCTTTTCAAGAAATGCACCACATTCCCTTGAGGTTATTTCACTCACAGTAGTGAAAACGTCAGCTTCCTTTGCGGCAAGCTTTTCAAGTGATTGTTTGGCTACAACATTGAATTCCCTTGCTACCTGATAAACGTTGAAATCGTTGATCTTGCTGTAAAGTGGTCTCCTGTTGCTCGCAAGGCTTCTGCCAAGTACAGTTGCATGTGTGGTAAAGGATGTCGAGACCCAGGGAGCGTTGGATTTAAGATACAATACTCCCAATCCCGTCATCCACTCATGAAACTGAGCTATAATCTCTTGGTGCTCATGGTAATAACCCGTAAAGCTTTCAACTACTTTTGCTGCCGCATAACCAAATAATGCAGGCTCAATATAATCCCATGCACCGGTAATACTGTCAAGCTTATAGCTCTCCCAGAAGCGGGCAAATATTTCATCCTTCTGATCGAAATACTGTGTAAAATCAACCAGGATCACTACCGGACTGCCAGAGATCCGCCATCGCCCTGTCTTTACCCGGAGTCCTTCCTGAAGTGCTTTTCCTTTCCATCCCTGGAAAAGGGAATCGTCGGGGACAAATTCGGGATTGTCTTTTTCATCCCTCCAGACGTCCGGCCCGATAAGTATATAATTGTTAGCCAGTTTGTTAATTAAGTTGAGTGCTTTTGTTGAAATAACAGTATGAATACCTCCAACCTTATTGCATACCTCCCAGCTTGTTTCAAATAACAAGTCAATTCCTTTTTGCTCCATCTGATAATGTATTATTTTGGTTTTCTGGTGGTTGTCCTCTTTGCGGCGGCTCCTGTACCCTTCTTTACTTCAGAGCTGCTCTTCCTGGTCGACTGACTCTTCAGTTTTGACCGCAAGGTATGAATTTCTGCTTCCTGCTTTTCAATTTGTTCATCTTTCTTCTCTATTTTTTTTCTGAGGTTTGCCAGCTCCATATCAACTCCATTACCGGGACAGGCTGCATCCAGCCTCTCTTCAAAATCACTGAGAACATTCATATAATTCATAAAAGCATCATAGGGTGATTCATAAGGATTGAAGTAGGCATGGACTGCACCATCTGAGAAGAACTTTGTACACATATAATAAAAGTGGTCACTAGCCTGAAGATAATTCCAGTCGCGTTTCAACTCTTCATTATTGCATTTTGCCATCTTATCTGCCAGTTCATATAATTTGCCGAATGCTGCATCCTGCAGATCGTTGCCCAACCATGCTGTCAGATCTCTCTCCTCATCAGCCCAGGAGATTGGTGTTGGCACCTGAATAGCAGATACCGGCTGGAATTTATCAGCAATCTCTGAAGGGGTCATAAATCTGTACGGGGTCTTTTTGAGAATAATTCCCGGTAATGATTTCAGGAAATTAAAAATTCCTGTCCCGGCATCCTGGTGTTCGCCAAAAGTCTCATAATTGAGGAAAAGGTTTACCAGTTCAGCCTTGTCCCTGCCCTTAAGCCATCTTGCAAACTTATCAACCGTAAGAGGCCATTCAGACCAGTCCCTGTTCCCAAACCTGAAAGCGATATCATCACTCAGGCTGAAGTTCCTGAGCAGTACTTTCAGTTTTGGATTTACCGAATTGCAGTAGAGATAGTCCGGACTGCGCCATCCGAGAATATGTTTTGCCCCCTCTGTCAGTATCGATTTAAAACCCATATCGGCCACCCATTCTCCAATCTTATCAGAATAGACCATCTCGGTATTCCTGAAAGATCTTGGCGTATTGCCAAACAGATCCCTGATCCTGGATGAATGCATTGCTATCTGTTTTGTAAACTCCTCGCGATTGCTCATGCAGGCCAGCGAATGAGAATAGGTCTCTGCAAGGAATTCAACATGGCCCGTTTCAGCAAGCTTCTTGAAAGAATCAAGGACATCAGGAGCATATGACTCAAGCTGATCAAGAACCACTCCTGTAAGCGAAAATGAGACTTTAAACTCACCCTGATGTTTTTCTATCAGATCAAGTAAGATTTCGTTGGAGGGAAGATAGCATCTATCTGCCACCTTTCTCAAAATATGCTCATTGGTGAAATCGTCATAATAATTATGATCATTCCCAATCTCAAAAAACCTATACCTCTTCAGACGGAGAGGCTGATGGACTTCAAAAAACAAACAGATAGCTTTCATATTATTAATATTCTCCATTAATCGGTAAAATACCAAGGACACTAAAATAAACTTCCCTGACATGCCGGGCAGAATTTTCCCATTTAAAACTTTCAACCTCTTCCCTGCCTTTTTCAATAAACATTTTCGACAGGGCCGGGTATCTAAGTATTCCATGAATTGCATCAGCCATTGCATCAATATCCCAGAAATCCACTTTTACGGCATGAGTAAGTATCTCAGCAACACCTGATTGCTTACTTATGATTACAGGCACGTTTGACTGCATAGCCTCAAGAGGGGATATTCCAAATGGTTCAGATACGGAAGGCATGATATACACATCGCTTAACCTCAACATCCTGTATACATCCATCCCCTTCAGAAAACCTGTAAAGTAAAACCTGTCGGTTATCCGGAGGGCAGCTGCCCTGCGGATCATTTTTTCCATCATGTCACCACTGCCGGCCATAACAAATCGTACATCATCCATCTTTTGAAGTACCCTGTAGGCTGCTTCAATAAAATATTCCGGACCCTTCTGCAGAGTGATCCTTCCAAGGAATGTTACTATCTTTTGGGTGATTCCTTTTGGAGCATAGCTGTCGTAAACACCTCCGACAGGTTCGACAGCATTGTAAACAGTAGTAACCTTCTCAGGATCAATGTGATAGTTATTGATCACCGTATCCCTGGTGAGATTACTAACGGTTATTATCCTGTCAGCAGCATCCATTCCTGCCTTTTCGATATTATATACATCGGGGTTGACACTCCCCCCGCTTCTGTCGAAATCGGTAGCATGAACGTGTATCACAAGTGGCTTTCCCGAAGCTTCCCGCGCTGCTATCCCTGCAGGATATGCCAGCCAGTCATGAGCATGGATAATATCAAAATCATTTTCAGTAGCGATCACTGAGGCTACTACCCTATATTTTTGGATCTCTTCCGAAAGGTTATCTCCGTACTTTCCGCTAAAATCAAGCTTCCCCTCATCATTTGTCTTCACCAATATGCTGTTCCTGTGTTGCTCCTCCCTGGTCATTCTCCAGAACAGCTCAGGATCAGTATAGGGAACGATCTTTGACTCTACCTCAATCTTATCAATGGTTCGGCTTGATCCTTTATAGAATATCTGCTTATAGGCTACCTCGACATTATTGGCACCGATAAGTCTGATCCCACTCTTCTCCTCATCACCATAGGCTTTCGGGACTACAAACAAAACCTCCATTTCAGGTATTGAAGCCAGCCCTTTTGTGAGTCCATAGCTGGCGGTACCGAGTCCTCCGCTTATATGAGGAGGAAATTCCCAGCCAAACATCAAAACCTTCATAACTCAACAGAATTGTTCACAGTAATCTGGTCAACGATATCCATAATCCTTAATACTTCGGCAACACTCCAGGCCTGAGAAATTGCGCCCCCGGCAATATGAGGAGGATCTCCATCATATACCTCTGAGATGGTGCTTATTCCATTCTCGTTCATAACCTCTTCAAATCTGATGAGGATGTTGCTAACCTTCTTTGCCCCCTGTTCGCCATAAACACGCAGATAAGCCTCGCAAAACGGACCTGTTAACCAGGGCCAGACGGTTCCCTGATGATATGCCCTGTCCCTCTCATCCTGATCACCCCTGTAGATTCCGGTATATTCCGGATTCTTGGGTGAAAGTGTTCTTAAACCCCTCGGGGTGAGTAACTCCTGCTCTGCAGTGTCGACAACCATTCTCATCTGCTCCTTGTCAAGCATGCTGTAGGGAAGTGAAACAGCCATCAGCATATTTGGTCTGACATACATATTGGGCTGGAAATCGGCAGATACATAATCGGCCAGGTATCCTTTCTGATTATCCCAGAACATTGAAATATAGTTTCCCCTGATTTTTTCAGGGAGTGTTTCATACTTCCTGATAAATTCCCTGTCCCGGTTCATGCCAGCCTGTTCCAGTCCAAACATAATTGCATTATACCATAATGCATTGACCTCGACATTGTAACCATTTCGCGGAGTCACAGGACCGGAGCTTGTAACTGCATCCATCCATGTTAAGGCTTTACCAGGACTGTCAGCCAGAATTAATCCGTTTTCCTGCATGCCAATATTAAAGCTTGTTCCCTCCCAATATGCATCTATGACCGACTTAATATATTCAGCATACATTTTCCAGGTATCCTTTCCACCTGCTCTATAGTATTGCTGAACTGCCCATATAAACCATAGAGGCGCATCAACCGAGTTAAATGCCGGGTTATCCCTGTTACCCATATTCGGGAACAGACCGCCTTTCATTTTTTTTATCTGTGTGTCAATTACGTTTCGGCAGGTTACCAGATCACCATGGCTTAATGTCAAACCAGGTAAAGAGATGAAGGTATCTCTTCCCCAGTTTCCAAACCAGTGATATCCGGCAATGATATCAGTTTCATTATTCCGTTTAACAATGAATTGCTGAGCTGCATTAAGCAGGCAATTCCTGAAGTTATTTCTGGGGATCTTAATTTTTATCTCTCTGGTAAATTTCGCCTTTAACCCTGCAGGACTGGCTTCTTTAGTCGAAGCTGAAAACACTATGCTTTCACCTATATTCATTTTCAGTTCAAAGAAACCCGGGACAAAGAGATCTTCCTTAAAATCATAGCCTCTTTTTTGCTCCTCTATGTATTCAATCCCATAATTCCAGTCGGGAACCGGGATAAAATCAACCTTCCTTGAGAACTGCATGTGAAGAAATGGAAATTTATCATACATCCTGACCTTTACACCGTTCGGGATATGTTCAACCTTTCTGTTTGCATCCAGATTGGCAATCGTAAGATCATGTATCCCGCGAAAAGCCAGAAGTGGCCTGAACTGAAATTTAACCGCTATCGGAGACTCCTCAAGGGTGTAGCGGATCATCAGCTGGTCTGAATTGCTCGATAGTACCCTCTCCTGCTTAACCTTGACAGCCCCAACCTCGTATGACATTGATGGTACCGGATCTGCATCAAAATCCGTAATATACTTGTGTCCCCTGGGATTATAATATTCACCACCATATTTATGTATCCCGATATTGAATGTCTTGTTTCCCTGGACAATGGAAACATCCAGTGATGAAAGCAGAACATATTTTTCTCCCTGAAGCTGATCAACCGGACTTACCAGTAATCCATGGTACTTCCTTGTATTGCAGCCTACGATTGTGGTAGATGAATATGAGCCGGTCCGGCTGGTCCTGAGGATCTCTTTACCAAGGGAATATTCCAGATTTACTAACCTGGATTTGTCAAAAGTAATGTAACCCATAAAAAGTATAGTGTTTTTTCTGTTTTTCACCGGCGCCTTGCAACCCGGTGAAAAACAATATAAGTTAAAACTTATAATTCATATCCCAAAATAGGGGCAAATATTGATTATTGAATTGTCACGCAAAAGTATAACTTTGCTGCAACATAATTGTTTACTAAATGCAAAAAAGTGATTATTAAATTATTGCGAATGCTAAAAAAATCTCTTCCATTCATATTCCTGGTAATATTTTTTTCAGGATGCAAAGTAGAATCATTCACTATATCGGGTGAGTTGATAGATATTGAACCTGGTTCACTGGTTTATCTTGATAAGCTGGGTAGGACAACCCTGATACCAGTCGATTCGGTGAAAATCAATGAGTCCGGTGAATTTAAGTTTTCCGGGAAAATAACTATTCCTGAATTTTTTCTTCTCCGGACAAATAATGATAACTTCCTTACTACTCTAATTGAACCTGGTGAAAACCTGAGTATTAAGGCTTACGCAGATTCCTTTGCCTTTCCGGTTGAGATTAGAGGATCTGCCGGAACACAATTACTGGTTGACTTTGATAACAGGCTACAGGCGACCATAAATATGCTCCATGAGCTGAATTATGAATATGAAGAAAACATAAACAGTCCCGATCTTCCCCTGATCATGGAGGATCTTGACAAAAGGGCTGTTACCATTATTGGCGACATGAGTAGATACAGCAAGAATTTTATTGACAATAATATTGGCTCACTCGCAAGTCTTATAGTGCTTTACAAGCAAATTGTCCCGGGGGTTTACGTTCTTGACTCCAGAACTGATGGCGGTTATTATATGAAGGTTGACTCTTCATTATTTACCCTTTATCCGGAATCCGAACCAGTTAAACAGCTACATATCCAGTTAGAGGCTCTTTCTGGCGCTTTTGAAGCTCAAAAGACAGTGGATACCCTGTTTGGTATTGGGGCTGTAGTACCCGATATTTCGCTGCCAAATCCTGATGGAGAGGTGATAAGTCTTTATTCAACAAGGGGGCAGGTTGTCCTGGTCGATTTCTGGGCCGCCTGGTGTCCTCCCTGCAGGGCTGAAAACCCCAATCTTGTTAAGGTCTATGATGAGTATCATGGTAAAGGATTTGAAATATTCCAGGTTTCCCTTGACCAGACCCGCGAAGCCTGGCTTAAAGGGATCGAAGCTGATCAGCTTGGACAATGGATACATGTAAGTGATCTTAAATATTGGGAATCAGAAGTTGTGCCATTATATAATATTGAATCCATCCCCGCAAATTACCTTCTTGACCGTGAAGGCAGAGTAATTGCCACGGGCCTCAGGGGAGGGGCCCTTGAGGCCATACTAAAGGAAGTGTTAGATTAACAGGATAATAAGGCATGCCCGAATCATATAAACTGAATCCCCAGGATGAATAGACTTTTATTATTTGCTACCACGGTTCTGCTTCTCACAGGATGTGCCAAAAGAGAAAAAATTACCATTACAGGCAATTATAATGGTGATGACCATGATTACATCCATCTGACCTTGATTGATGTTCACATCCCGGTTTTTATTGATTCCGCAAGGATAAACAGGGCTGGAAACTTCAGGATCTCTTTTGAAGCAAAGGAACCTAATTTTTATAATATCGGATTTGACGATTCTGAATTTATTACTCTCCTTGCTAATCCATCAGAACATATTGGTCTTACATTCAAGAGAGAGAAACTACAGGATGAATATGAGGTGTCCGGTTCTCCGGAATCAGAAAAGATACGGTTGCTTGATATCAGGCTCAAGGAAACAATCAGGCAGTTGGACTCACTTCAGACTGCCTACAAGAATGCAAGTGAGCAGGATGATATTGAGGCAGCTGGTTCTCTTCTTGATAAGGAATACAAGAAGATAGTTGATAAACAACGCAGCCATAATATTGCCTTCATCCTGGATAACCTTACTTCATTCTCCTCTATTAAGGCCCTCTATCAGAAGATTGATGAAGAAACATATGTGCTTTATCAGCCAAGGGATGTCCAGTTCCTTAAACTGGTAACCGATTCCCTGAGTAAGTACTATCCAGATTCCAGGCAGGTAAAAGCACTTGCATTAAATCTTGACAAGGAGCTTAATGCTCTATATATTAATCAATTATCAACTATTGTCAAAGACCTGGAGCCATCTTATCTCGATGTAAATCTTTTAGATGTTAATGGCAACAGGATCAGTTTATCCTCTCTGCGTGGCAAGTATTATGTCCTTCTTAGTTTCTGGGCTCCCCAGTCAAATGAATGTGTAACCAACAATCTTCAGATGAAGGAGTATTACAGGATGTACCACACAAAGGGTTTTGAAATATATCAGATAGATGTCGGGGGCGACGAGGAATTATGGAAAAGTGCGGTAAACTTTGATGAACTGCCCTGGATCAGTGTCAGGGAAGATGATCCTTCGAACCCAAATACAGCTATCACCTTTAACGTTGCAAGTGTCCCGGCTAATTACCTTCTGGACCCCGAAGGTGAGTTTATTGGGAAGAACCTGTTTGGCAGGAGCTTACAGATAAAATTATCTCAATTATTTGACTGACGTGAGTCCGAAGGATAAGATATATTTCGCATCCGATTTTCATCTTGGGCTTGGACCGGCAGCAGATGCCAGGAAAAGAGAACTGCAAGTGGTAAAATGGCTCGGCCAGATTCAAGGTGATGCAAAAGTTATTTATCTTGTTGGCGATCTGTTTGATTACTGGTGGGAATTCAAGAAGGTTGTTCCAAAGGGTTTTACCAGGTTTCTTGGAAAGATCTCCGAAATTACTGATGCCGGAACAGAGGTTCATTTTTTCCCGGGGAACCATGATATGTGGATAGGTGATTACCTGTCGGCAGAGTGTGGGATGATACTGCATGAAGGACCAGTAACAGTATTATTGAATGGTAAGAAGTTTCATATAGCACATGGTCATGGTCTGCCTGCTGACAGTAACGCCTATAAAGTTCTCCTGTGGATCTTCAGAAACAGGTTCATTCAACGATTATATTCAGCCCTTCACCCGCGATATAGCGTTGCACTGGGCCAGAGGTGGTCAAGCAACAGCAGACTTGGCAAGGGGTATTCACATCAGTTCAAGGGAGAGGAGAATGAATCGCTTTTCATTTATGCCAGGGAGATCCTCAGAAATGAGAAGATAGATTATTTTGTATTCGGGCACAGGCACCTTGCTCTCGATCATCAACTTACGGAGGGTGGCAGGCTAACAATACTTGGTAACTGGTTCAGTGCACCATGTTACCTTAAATGGGATGGCACAGATCTGACTTTGATTGAATTTACCTACCGTTAATGTCGACAAGTACGCTCAGAACATAATAGGAATAATCACCGCTCACCTCTTCAAACTGATAATCCAGTTTATGCCCTGATTTCCTTGCAATATCAATCAACCCCATTATCCCTGTTTTTTCAGCCATGAGTTCATCACCTGCAAGTGATATGCGGTAAAATTCCTTCAGTCCTTTCTTATCATACTTATTAACGGTATTCAGCTTTTGTCTCATCAGGGGGATTTTATCATTCTTAATAAGATTGCCTGTTGTAAGCTTCATTCCCTTCTTTTCAGATGAGATCATTGCAATTGGCATTCCCAGCTTTTCTTCCACATCAAAGCCCGGATTATGTTTTGATATGTTCTGCAGGCTTTCTACCATAATACTGAATATCTTCCGCCTTGCCTTCTGCTCAATATCCTCTTCACTCATCCTGGTCTCTGTAAAGGAGAGTACCTGTTTTTCAATATCGGAAGTAAGATGGCCGGACCATACCATTGCAATGCTGTTGTCGGCCATCATTTTTTCCAGAAGGAAAATATTTTTCCCCGAGAATCCTAATCCCTGTTTATCTTCGCGCTGGCTCTTTCCGGCTTCATCTACAGATTTGCTCAGGATGAAATAACGCAAATTATCGTCTATTTTTACAAAATCATAGTCGAGCTTATTCCCTGTTTTCTTCGCCATCTCAATAAGGCCAAGCCCTGCCCCTCCCTTTGAGCTGAATGAGGCCTTGCTGAGCTTCTTCCTGTAGAGTTCCCTTACCTGACCCGGATCAAGGTTATTCAAAAGATCCAGCTGCTCCCGGAGCCCGGGTTCATCTTCCTTCCCAATGACGTTACCGGTAGTAACTGTATAGCCATAATCAGTTTTTGAGTAGACAACAAGCGACATTGTTGAGTATTCTACACCATTACTGTGTCTCGATACATTCTGAAGGCTTTCCAGAACAAACATGAAGAGTCTCTTCCGTCCCATAAACCCAAATTCCGAATGTTCCATTTCCTTCTCAAGAAGTAATAATAATGCTTCGGAATTCTCATTGGTGACCACACCACGATATACAAACATGAGGCGGTCTTCCATCATTATTTCCCTTACCTTTCTTAAGAGCTCCATGAGGACTGCAGTTAACGGAAGGTTAAATTGCGATTAATAAAGGTAATAAATATAAGAATAATATTCAAGTTGAAATCCCTGAGGCGCGTAAAAAGAAAACATCCTGTTGCCGGAGGGGGTAATGAAACCAATGTCCAACCTTTAAACCCAAAACACGATAAAACCTGACAACTCCGGACAGGATGTTAATTATAAACAATAACCATGAGTAAAAGTTCAATAATAAGGCGAATGGTGTGTGAATCGCGAATCTGTTAACCTCCTGTCAGGATTGAGGTGTGGTATGAATAAGAAATTTACCATAACCCTCTATACGTTTATCTTTTATTATTCATACATTTATTTGATCAATTCAGTTATGCTTGCATACTGTAAAAACTTATTCATTGTGAAACGAACATGAAAATTTTAAACAGATGAAAAAGATAATATTAATTGCTTTTGCAGCGATTCTCTCTTTCCAGATTGCCATCTCTCAGGAACTGGGTTTCCGGGTTGGAGATATTGTTGGGAACACAGTTGCAGCTGATTTCGTATTTGCTTTCAAGACGGGCCGGATACACTCTGATATATCCTTTGGTAATGGGGTAGGCGTGGAAATACTGTATGATTTCATCTACAGACCTCTCGGAAAGGAAGCGCTCTATTTTTACATTGGAGCAGGAGGCTTTGCCTGGTTTGGCGAACCCTTCAACCTGGGCATACCGGCGGAGATCGGTCTTGAATACAGATTCCGGCAGGCACCGCTGGCACTCGGATTTGACTGGCGACCTGCTTTCAGGATTATTGAGAACACAGATTTTGTTCCCGACCGTTTTGGACTGAATTTCAGGTTCGTTTTCTGAGCTGTCTGAATTTTTACTTCAGCATCAGATAATCCGTCCCTTAATAAAATCTATTATTTATGAGTATCCGGATTATTATT
>Ga0307378_10004509_pt1 | contig 19840 bp, 18 predicted proteins | sample UN1MG_FD_202238 | JGI IMG/M metagenome (GOLD analysis project Ga0307378, IMG submission 202238) | Soil microbial communities from Risofladan, Vaasa, Finland - UN-1 | ecosystem: Environmental > Terrestrial > Soil > Coastal area > Acid sulfate soil | place: Finland: Risofladan, Vaasa | collected... | reverse complement strand
GTTGGGTCGGTTCGCGGTAGTTCACTACAGCTTCATGGGCCACTTCCTCGCCGCTGCGACCTTGATGTTAGGGTGGGGTGGGTTGGATCGTGAATACTCCAGATTAAGAAAAAACAGAAAGCATTGTCGGAGGATTTGAGCGACATTGGCTCAATCGTGTTCGATGGTGATGAGTTTGTTTCGGGACTTGTGACCCCGGATGATCTTCACTCTTGAGACGGGAACGCCCAAAAACCTGGCGATCAGCTTACACACCTCTTGATTCGCTTCTCCCTTTGATGGTGCGGAAGTCACATGTATTTTATAAGTATTCTCATCAATCTTTGTGATCTCCTGCTTTCGCGACCTTGGATGGACTTTGACACTCAACCTTTTCGTCTTTTTTGTTTCCATATTTGAAACTGCTTTTATATCCAGTGAGGCAGTTTGTGCGTTGTGAAACTCAGAATGTGTATGTGTGTTGTGTGTACTGCATGAGGATTTGTCTCGCATAGAGCGAGAGAGAGCTCACGAGAAAATTATCGATAAAAACGAGGATCAAGAAAACGATCATCGGGCTGATGTCAAGCCCACCCATTTTATATGGGGGGACATACTTGCGTATGGGTTTGAGCACGGGCTCGGTCAGGCGATACAGGATCACTGTGACTTGATAAAGGGAGGGGATCCGGATCCAGGAAAGGATCACACGAAACAGGATGATAAACATATAGATCCTCAGGATAACATGGAGAGTGTTCGCAGCGGCCAGCAGAAAATTCGCAAATAAAATCATTTTATTTCACGAGTCCTATATGAGTACTAATGGATTCCTATTTGACCTGGATTGTTCACTAATCGACATTTTTTATGACCATTCCAGGTTAGTTGAGGATCGTCCTATATTTATCGAAAAGCTCTTTAAGCTGTTCTTTGGAAACACTGTACGCCACAAGATAGAGCGATAGGGTCGATCTCATCGGATCATTGGACTGCAACCGGACGAATTCTCGGACCAGGCCTTTCTTCTCTCGCGCGGGAATTCTGACCTCCACTTGTTCGGTTTTCCCTGCTGCGACCTTTAGCGGAGGAGAGAGCTTCTTTCCCTGGATGAAAAACTCGGCATCTTTATGAAAAGGAGTGACGGTGAGCTCTAATTCCCCTTTGTTACTTATGTTAAACTCTGTACTCAATTCCTCTCCCTCGAGAACCAATCCCAGATCCGTAGTATACGAATCGAGCTCGATCTTAGGGCTTGGAGGCACTTCGATCGATGCGGAGATCATCAATTGTTTCACAGACTCTGATGGATCGTTCGACTCCACATAGATGAATTTGTTCTGTTCTCCATAATAGCCCTGTGTATTGAACTTGGCCTGGATCTCTCCTTTTTCTCCGGGATTGAGTTCCTTTTTGCTGAGGATAGCCGCCGCGCACCCGCATGATGTCCGAACCCGACTGATCACAAGAGGTTCATCCCCGACATTCTCGAAACGGAACGTATGTGTCAGGACTTCGCCCTGTTTTTTATTCCCGAAATCCCACTTCAATTCCTTGAATTGGATCTTAGGTCCTTTAGCCGCAAAACAAAGATTCCCGGACAACACAAAAACCAAAACCATAGCACTGATCAGCACTAACATAGCTGCTGTGTGTATTCGCCGCATTTTTATCTCCTTCAGAGTTTTATCTATATTAACACTTTTTTAAAAACCTTAGCAACCCTATCGTCCATCTCGCCTTCCTGGCCTGCCAAACGATAGAATGCCCGGACCCAATAACGAGTCAACTGATTTAGTCGCGCTAACCACCGAAAAAATAACCCCCGGGCAGACCGCAACGAAACGCACAAACAGAGAATCGTACACACGCAGCAACTCAACTCTCAGTTATAAAAAAGAGGAAAAGAAGGAAGAAACCTTACTCAGAGTAAAAATCCCTTTATATAAACTTTCGGAAACGGTACAATTACCATGACAGGCATCATGGGTTTGGCAAACTTGAAAAATTCATCAGAATGGAACGATGGGGAGGCGAACAAATTGAACAATCGCGACATCATAAGAATCGTTTTTGTCCTCATCTTCATGTGTGTTCTATTCTTTCTCTGTGGCTCAGGTTCATGGGCACAGGAACCTCGGACCCAGCTTAAAGTTGTTTCGGAAATCGCCAATATCAGACAAAATCCTGATATCGGGAGTGCTATCATCCAGCAGCTGCCTCAAGGGACTGTCCTCGAAGCCACCCAAAAACAGGGAGAATGGTATGTCATACAACTGAAGCTGGATGAGGAAAAGATCTTATCAGGATTTGTGCATGAAAGTCTGGTCACTGTTATCGGAGGGCCGGCTCCCGAAGAGGTGAAAATCGCAGAGCCTGTTAGAAAGGAGCCCGTTAAGGAGGAACCTGTTGAAGTCGAAGAGGTGGAGGAAGTGCGCCCAGTAAAAATCCAACCTCAGGTCCAAGAATCTCTGCCTGTTACTCCGGAATACTCCAGATTCCGAGTATCCTTCTCGGGCGGCATGAGCTATGTGCTCGGTGGTGACCCGAACGAAGGGGCCATTGGATTGGGCGATTATTATGCGGCCTCCCTCGGTGAATCCGGGAGTGGCACTGTCTCCCCTTTACGCACGGGATACATCTTTGAAGCGGAGATGAATTTTGCCCTATCCTCCAAGTTTTTTCTCAACTTTGGGGGCGCTTATCTCTCCGGCAAAAAAGAAAGCCGCAAAAAGTTTCCCGAAGGAACATACATGGAGGCCTACACAACTCGTCCCAGTATCCGGTCGGTCCCAGCGAGGCTTTCCATCAGCTACTATCCCAATCCGGTTTTCTATATCAAACTGGGGGGAGAGTATCATTTTGCCAAATGCTCGTATTTTTACCGGTATGAAAAGGCCGATTTCTGGCAGGAATGGAAGGGCGATGCCAACGGTCAAGGATCCGGAGTTTTTGGGGGATTTGGGATCGAGGCAAACCCAAGCGGAAATGTGAGATTCTTCTTAGAGACGCTGGGGCGGTACTGCAAAATCACAAACTTCAGCGGGACGGACGAATACAACGATTCGACCGGTTCTCAGTCCACAGAAAAAGGCACACTTTACATCTATCAAGGCCACGTCAGTGAAAACGAATCCTACCCCTTGCTTTACATCCGGGAGAGAAAGCCCTCTGAGGCCGGTGTTTCAGATGCAAAAGCGGCCACGATAGACCTGTCGGGATTTGAAGTGAGAGTTGGGATCCGGTTCAAGTTTTGATCTTTTTCAAGAGAGCCACATGCTGGGCATGGATCCCCCGGAATAGCGGGACCACTTCTATGCATTCGAATCCTGCCCCCTGGACCTCATCACAAAACTCCGCCCTAGAGATCATCTTTATCCGTGTGGGGCTCTTCTTCAACTTTCGCCTGAACCGTCTCTGGAAACGATGGAGCGCATTGACCTGGTAGTAGGAGAGGATCACACACCCGGAAGTCACTCGAGAGAAAAAACCGAGGATAGCTTTTCGCTCTGCCGGGTCATGGACATGATGCCAAAACCGCATACACAGCAGAATGGGGAAGGTTTCTTCCTTGAAAGGCAAACCCTGTTTTGCATCCGCGACAACTCCCCAATCTTTTAATAGCTTACTCTCTTCCCTTGATTCTCGCGCTCTTTTAACCATGGAAAACGAGTAATCACAGCTGACCAAGCCCCACCCTCTTTTGCGGAACAGGCCTGAAAACCGTCCGTACCCGCATGGGACATCCAATGCGTTCCCCGATTCGGGAGCAACCCGTTCCAGGATCCTCTCTAGAATGTGTGCCTCTCTTCGATGGACGAGTCTTTGGTCGACTCCTCTGTACCTCTTTCGTTCATACTCCTTCACCTCATGCTCTTTAAAAGCAGTCGGAGAAGATGAAGACACAGAAGCTGTTCCATCTTTCAATTCTTTTTCTCTCATTTTTTCACAGCATCCGTTTGGCTCGCCCCGCCCGTCCCACTTTTCTTTTTCGCATGATCCACCTCACAAAAGACATACTTGGGGCTCCCATCGATTAAAATCCTGTTATCTGTTAAAGACTCGTCTTGGCCGTCACGACCGACGATACGTTTGACCGGAAAGGGAAAATCAAGCTCGAAATTCGGGCCGGGTGTCCAGCACACCACAAAATTCTCGCCATCCTTCGTGAAACTAAACAACTTGGCATGCGGATGATCGATCTTTCTGACAAAGGTACTGCCGTCAAGAATGGCCACCAATGTCTTCAGAGCAAAAAAACTCGGCCTCTTTCTCCATCCCCCCTCGCGATTGTCGATGAGCCCATATCCCGGCGCAACGAGCTGCCACCAGTAAATCCTCTCCACAAAACCACTGGCCAGAGTGAGGATGTTATACCTCACAAGATAATCCGCCTGCCTCTCTTCAGTGACGTTGGGCTTGCCGGATGCAGGAGAGTACTCCCCCATGCCCTTCAGTGGCCAGTTGACTTCTGTTATCCACAGGTCTTTGCCTTTCACGGCGCTCACATCCACAGCCGCTTTCAAGAGAGCGACTTTGGCTGCTGTATCCCATCCAAACTGAGTGTTTTCCGGCGGGCCGACTTTATCCACATAGAGCAGTGAGCTCACCTTGTCGAAAGGAATCTCCTTTAACACCGGAGGGTAAAGATGGAACTCAAAATCGATCACAGCTGGTCCTACGATTTTCACGTCATACTTACCGGCCAGTTCTGCAACAGGCCTGGCTAGCTGGAGATACTCCTTATAATTCCACACGCCCCATTTTGTCCTGTTCCACGCATGCCCGACCTCAAAAAAGGCACATTTTTTTCCGAACCGGACAAAAATCTCCTCGACGAAGTCTTTCCATCGTAATGGATCCAGGACATCGTCTCTCCGCTGCAACAGAGCCCCGGTCAATTCCACCCTGTTCTCAAGCAGAAGGTCAGCGAACTTTTCACATGAAGAGAGTGTGTCTCTGTCCCATGAGGGGAACCGGATAAGGCTTTGAGGGATGCCCAACTCCGTCAAACACTCAACCATAGCCTCATTCCTTGACTCATGGGGGGAGAGAGAGAGACCAAAGGGACGACAAAGCCTCACCGACGTTTTATACATCTCCCGACGATACTTCCGGAAAAGCGGCCATCCTGCGGGCAACTTGCGGAAGTTCTCGGCAAAGAGAGAGACATAACTGCCAGCATATCTGAAATGATGCCAGAACCGTTGCGACCGAGATGCAATATTATGGGGTTGGTCAGCATACGGATTCCAACGGAACGTCTCACGCATATTATTGGATCTTTAATCTCTGGGCCAGTTTCTTCAACTTTAACAAATCTTTGAGTCGGATGTACGCAGTGAAGCTGGATTTATTCATTCTGTACCACAACCAATGCACTCGCTTGACGGGCGAACGAAACAAATACTCCGCTAAAAAAAAGCGCTGCAATTCCGGAGGGACCCCCAACCGGATGAGGCTCTTGATTCCCTTGAATGTGCCGACACGCCTTCTACAGCGAATCCGATTCGTATCCAAGAGAAAAAACCGGAATGGCTCGCCATCCTTTCTTTCCACCAGGACATTGCCATCCGAAAGGTCGCGATGGAGGATCCCGCTCCCCGCACACCGCGCGAGATAGCTGGCCAAGTCCCTGAGGAGGGGAGTCAACTCCTTATGGGGGAGCTCCCGGAACAGCCCCCGAACCTCCTCGATGTTTGGGACGTATTCGGCGATGAAATAACTCTGCTTCAGAAAAAAGGATGGCCTGCACTCGAGATACGCCACGGGAAGAGGCGTCAGAAAGCCTCTTTCAACCAGTGCAAGGCTTCCCCTCCAGGCCTTCTGCGCTTTAGAAGGAAAGACAAGGCTCTTCCACTTGTTCACGCCCAAAGTGCGGAATTCTTTGATGACGAGTTCTGTGGTCCTTCCTTCCTTGGCAGGGAGAGCAAAAACTCCCACCCTGTTTCTCGACTCTTCCAAGATGCGGGCCTCTTCGAGCAGCGCATTACAATCCTTTAAGGCTTCCACGATTGTGGGCTCGTCATAATCAGAAAGTATTCGGCCCGTGAAAGGGGGAATATCGAGCGTATGCTCCTGATCCACTGTCATGGCTATTTTCTCACCAGAATCACGTCTCTCTCTATGTGCCATCGCTTCTAACAATACCTCCCTATAAATATCATCCTCATCCTTCCCCTGTCAAACTCCCCTTCAAGAAAACACAGGCAAATGAGCAATCCATTGACGGAGAAACTACAGATAAGATAAGATGGTAGCCAGGAGAAAGAACATGGCCATCGAACAACAACTTCTTGATATCCTGGCCTGCCCGGTCTGTCGGGGAGATATAAAACAAACCACTGATGAGAAAGGCCTCAAATGTGTGAGTTGCTCCCGTGTCTACCCCATTAAGGAAGACATCCCCGTTATGCTCAGCGATGAGGCGACCATTGAGCCAGAGAGAGAAACGAAAGATTGATCCATCCAGGATTCAAAGGATCCTTCTGATCCGGCTAAGGAGGATCGGCGATGTCGTCATGACAACGCCCGCCATCACCGCTCTCCGAGAGGGCTTTCCCAAGGCAAAGATCACCTATGTCATCGATGAACCCTACAGAGAACTCGTGGAGGGCCATCCCGACTTGGACGGAGTTATCGTTCTTCCAAGAGATCTGGGATTCAAAGAATTCCGAAAACAAATGCTCCAAATCAGGCGGGATGCCTTCGATGTGGTCATCGATTTCCATGGTGGCCCAAGAGCCTCGCTTTTGACGTTCTTTTCCGGAGCACGCCTAAAAATCGGATACAGAATAAAGTACAAAAACCTAGTCTATGACATAAAACTTCCAAGAGAGCCCGAAGAAGGGTACTTCCACAGCGTGGAAAATCACATCAATTTGGTCAAAGCCCTAGGAATCGATCCTCCCTCGATCCCTGCGTTGTCGCTGCCCCCGCCCACACAGTCCGAGGCCGAAAACATCCGGCGATTCATTCAAGAAAACGCACTCGAAAACACAAGGATCATCACTCTTCATATCAGTGCGGGGAATAAATTCCGTGATTGGGGGACTGAGAGGCTCGCACGACTGATCACGCTTCTCTCACAGGCCACTCGAGTAAAAGTCGTTCTCATCGGCTCAGGAGAAGACAGGCATTCTGAAGAGGAGATAAAAAAGACAAGTGAGGCTCCCTTTCTCTCCATGGTGAACAGGCTCAATCTCCGTGAGTTGAGAGAGATTATATCGCTGTCGACGCTCTTTGTCGGCCCAGACAGCGGTCCCATGCACATCGCTGCAACCACGACCACACCGATCGTAGCCTATTTCGGGCCCACACTGCCCGCTCACTTCGGACCGTGGAAGGCGCGATCCACCTTGCTCGAGAAAGACTTCGACTGCAGGCCCTGTCGACAACGCCAGTGTATCCACGAAGACTTCCGCTGTTTGCGGACTATCTCCCCTGACGAAGTCTATAACGCCTGCCTCCCCTATATCCAAGTTTGAGTTTTTCGGACGGGTGTTATATCATTCTCTTTCAAAAAGATCGGTAAAAATATGATGAAGACTCTGACCAGATTACTGCCTCTTTTTATCACTCTCTTTGTGTTGTTCTCCATGGTGTCGATCTCCCTGAGCCAGATCTTTTTGACCCTTGCTTTTGTGGTTTTGTTGATTTGCGTTGCTAAAAAGCAAATAAAGATCAGCTTTCCCCCTTTTTTTTGGGGAATGATCGTTTATTGTGCCCTCTCCATCCTGGCATCGTTTTTCTCCGTCAATCCAGGAGTCAGCCTGATCGACTCCAAAGACCTTCTTCTCTTTCTCATCATCCCCATTGTCTATATGGGTTTGCGGCAGGCGAACGAAATCAATAGAGCGAGCTTGGCCCTCCTGGCTTCCGCATATGTGAGCATTTTCTACTCTCTGTTCACCTACGTGTTCAAGGCTGCCCCCGGAGAAAGAGTCCAGGGTTTCATGGGGCATTACATGACTCAGGCCGGCGTTATGCTTCTGTTCGGCGCTTTAGCACTGAGTATATTCATCTTTTCGCGCGACAAGACCCGGTTTTTCTGGGGACTGGGATTTCTTCTGTCCGTGCTCATCCTCATCCTGACATCCACGCGCAGTGCTTGGATCGGGATGGTCATTGCCACATCGGTGGTCCTCTTTTTCTACAAACCCAAGACCCTGATCATCGTTCCTTTAGCAGCTGCATTCATTTTGCTTCTCAGTCCCAGGGAGGTAAAAAATAGAGCTCTGAGCATATTCAGCTCAAGAAACTTTTCCAACGCTCAAAGGCTCGAGTACTTGAGTGCAGGAATACAGATCATCAAAGAATATCCCATCTTCGGGACAGGTCCGAATACTGTAGAAATGGAGTTCCAAAACCCCAAGTACGGCCTTTCTGAAGAGGCCAAACAGAATGTTCATCTTCACAATAACATCCTTCAGATCGCGGCTGAACGAGGGATCCCCACTCTCCTGGCCTGGTTCGTGTTTTTGGTTTGGCTCTTTATTTCTCTTATAAAGATTGTCTCGAACAAAGATCCAACACTTTTCCCTCTAACCGTAGCTGCGATCGCTGCCTTTCTCGCCCATTTTGCTGCCGGATTTTTCGAGTACAACTTCGCCGATGCGGAGGTCGCGGCCCTGTTCTTCTACATAATGACCATTCCCTTTGCCCAAGCCCGCAACCTGGGAAACTCGGACAATTCTGCCTCTAACTACAGCCCATGAAAAAGAGAAAGGTCCTCTCGGTCTTCCTGATTTTGATAACGGTCTATCTCGTCTGGTTAGCGTTCCATCTTATTCCCTTCAAATCCTACACAACGGTCCCCCCAGAGGATTCGTCTTTTGAAGTGGCCGGCGTATTTCACATCCACTCCACACACTCCGACGGGAAGAGCTCCGTAGAGCATATCGCCGGATATGCATCCGACAAATCTCTGGATTTTATGGTTGTCACCGATCACGGAAGCCCTAATTATGAATCTCTCGCCAGCGAAGGATGGAGAGAGGGTGTTCTCGTACTGTGTGGGTCTGAACTTTCAGAAAACAGAGGTCATCTTGTTGCAGTGGGCTTCAAAACACCTTCTTCACCATTTTCCTCCACCGCGGAAGAAGCGGTTCATCAGGTTCGTGTTTTGGGCGGTTTTACGGTCATCGCCCACCCATATTCGAAGACGCATTGGAGTTGGGGCCCCGCAGTGGATTATGGCGGTGTCGAGATCTTAAGCGCAGATAGCATGTTACGACAAAGCCTCCCCTTGTCCTTGCTCTACCTTCCTGCTCTTCTTATCGATCCCAAATTCGTTTTCCTCAAGGTGCTCCAGCGGCCCAAGAAGAACCTCTTGAAATGGGATTCTCTCAATGAGCGCCAATCCATTTTTGGTTATTACAGCGTCGACGCCCATCTCCTCTACAGTGCGCTATTTTCCTCTTTCCACCTGCACATTCCTCTTTCCAAGCCCCTTTCAAAGGAGTTTGAAACGGCCAAGCGGCAAGTGTTGAATTCCTTGCACCGTGGCAACTTTTACAACGCAGTGGAAGCGGCGGCTCAAGCGAAGGGGTTCCGATTTTGGGCGAAACAGAGGGACAAGGTCTTCCCGATGGGGAGCGTTATTTCAACCGAGCCACAGACCACTTTGTACGCTGCACTGCCCATAGGAGTGGAACTCGAAGCGCGACTTCTTCGTAACGGGACCCCAGTGTTTCGATCTCATAAAGGAACATGGTCCTATCCGGCAACGAACAGGCCGGGGACATACCGTGTGGAGGTGTATTTGAAGGAGAGGACCCCTATGACAAACGATTTTCCCTGGATCCTATCCAATCCGATATTTCTCAAGGAGAAAACAAATGACTAACGTGGACACAAAAAGGATAACAGACATCGTCCAGAACTTCACCGATAAAAGAATCCTAGTTCTGGGAGATCTCATGCTCGATAAATACCTTTGGGGGAACGTGGGTCGCATCTCACCAGAGGCTCCTGTGCCTATCGTCGAGGTTCATAGAGATACGTCATGCTTGGGTGGAGCCGGGAACGTCTGCCAAAATCTGGAAAGCCTGGGTGCATTCCCTATTCCTGTCGGAGTAGTGGGTGACGACCAGGCCGGTGACTGGATCAAAAAAAGTGTCCCGGACAGCTCGGGCATCTTTGTTGACAAAAAAAGACCCACAACAGTCAAAACGCGCATTATTGCCCATCATCAACAGGTCGTCAGGGTCGATCAGGAAGAAAAGAAGCCCATCTCATCCGAGATGGAGGAACAGATCCTCAACTTTATCCGGGAAGACGAGTTTAATGGCATTCTCATCTCAGATTACAACAAGGGTATTCTCACCAAGTCCCTGATGCAAAAGCTACTGCCCTACACACATAAGAAGGGGATATCTGTTTTTGTGGACCCGAAAGTCGACAATTTTTTCTCCTTTTCTCCGGTCACGCTCATCAATCCCAATCACACTGAAGCAGAACAGATCGTCCATTTTGCATGCGATACAGACGCCCAGGCGGCGAAGGCCGGAGAAAAGATCCTATCCCGGATCGAGGCAAAATACATGATCCTTAAAAGAGGGGAACGCGGTCTGACAGTTTTTGAAAAGGGAAAAAAGGAGATCCACATTCCCACGATAGCCAAAGAAGTGTTCGATGTCACCGGAGCGGGCGACACCGTTATCGCCACAGCCTCTCTGGCTCTTCTCTCGGACGCATCGATTCTGGAGGCAGCCATGTTGGCCAATGCGGCTGCCGGTGTCGTCGTGGGAAAGATCGGCACCGCCACTGTCACACCCGGCGAACTCATCAACGCGCTTCATCTATGAGCGTGTTCACTTTTTGTTCCGTTTTTCGTTCAATTCACAAAAAAAACGCGTATAATGGTAGTGTTTCTGGATGCGGAGTCAAAACAAGACAGAAATGGCGATAGCGAGATAGACGATGTGTGGCGTTATAGGAATCTACGGGAACGATTTTGTGTTTAATGATCTCTATCAAGGATTGTTGGCCATTCAGCACAGAGGCCAGGATTCCGCAGGGATCATAACGTACGACGGACGTTTTCATACGAAAAAGGGAAACGGTCTCGTTAGGGACATCTTTACAGAGGAGCACTTCAAGCGTCTGAAGGGAAACATCGGGATCGGCCACACCCGGTATCCTACAATAGGCGGTTACGGTGGCGGTGATGCACAGCCATTCCTTATCAATTCTCCGTTCGGGATCATAATGGCCCACAACGGAAACGTCATCAATTATAAAGAAATCAAACAGGTTCTTTATAACAAGCACAAACGCCTGCTCAATTCCGATAACGATGTGGAGGCCATCTTAAATATTTTTGCGCAGGAACTTGCAGAGCAAAACATCAAAGAACTGATGCCCCAACACATTTTCAATGCTGTCCAAAACGTCTATAAAAAAGTCCGGGGCAGTTATTCTGTCGTGGCCTATATTGCAGAGCAAGGCATCGTGGCCTTCCGCGATCCCTATGGGATCAAACCCCTCATTTATGGGACTCGGGACGATGGCCCCATCCCTTCGTATGCTGTGGCATCGGAAAGTGTGAGCTTGAACATCATGAATTACGGGAACACCCAAAATGTTGAGGCTGGTCAAGTGCTGTTCATCGACAGAAATCGGAATATCCACACAAAAAAACTTGTGGATTGTCCCCACAGTCCTTGCCTGTTTGAATGGGTATACTTTGCCCGTCCTGATTCTTTCATCGATAATGTCAATGTTTACGATTGTCGTGTTCATTTGGGAAATTTTCTCGCAAAAAAGATCAAAGCGATGAATCTGGACATCGATGTCGTTGTTCCTGTTCCAGATTCAGCGCGGGATGCGGCTGTCGAGATCGCTCGTTTCCTCCAACTGCGCTACCGGGAGGCCCTCGTTAAGAACCGCTATATCGGACGCACATTCATCATGCCCAACAACCAGTCCAGAAAATCTTCTATTCGGCAGAAACTCAATCCCATAGCCTCCGAATTGAAGGGTAAGAATGTGCTTCTCGTCGATGACAGCATCGTGCGGGGGAACACATCCCGGGCTATTATCGAACTGGTTCGTGAGTGCGGGGCGAAGAAGGTTTATTTCGCGTCATACTCTCCCCCCCTGCGGCATCCCTGTGTCTATGGCATCGATATGCAGACCAAGACCGAGTTTATCGCCAGGAACGCAACCGTCGACCAAATCGCCAAAAAACTGAAAGCGGACAAGGTCATCTACCAATCTTTAGAGAACCTCGAGAAGGCTGTTAGTCTAGGGAATAGGAAACTCCAAACGTTTTGTGGCGCCTGTTTTAGCGGAGTCTATCCCACCGGAGATGTCACGCCCGAGCTACTCGAAGAGATCGAATCTGAGCGAAAGATCATCCAGGACAATCAACTGGAGCTCAACCTCTGAAGGAGGAACACCCGAGGATCCCAGCCACGGCTGTGCCGAGATGATCCGAAAAGTCTATGAAGTGGCCCCGCTGATTTATCCATCCTGCGGCGGCCTGATGAAAGTCATCGCCTTCATCACCGACTATGCCGTGGTGGATCGCATCCTCGATCACCTCAAGCTCACATTTGTCGCAGACAAGCCTCCTCCTCCTCGCATCGCCTATCAAGAAGTTCTGATGGCCGCCGAGACCAGTGGTGAATATTTTTCATAATCTTCTCTTTGCCCGGAAGGAGAGGTGTGGGCGATTTGGGGCGTTTTTGAGCGTCCCCGCACCTTTTTGGCCTGCCACAAGAAACTTCCGTCTCTTTTTGACATTTTTTTGAGCATTGATTTATAATTCCTTACGATAGTTGGATGACAAATCGAGGCAAAGACTCACAATCAGACATCACTCGCGAAAAGGAATTTCTTGTCCTTTGATGGCGACGCCAATATTGTCGATGACGATGATTATCATTAGGAGATATTGCAATGAGAAGATTGATAAGACGCCCAACGCATCCGGGAAATATTATTAAGGAAGATAATCTATTGCCTTTATCCGTTACAATCAAGGATATGGCAAAAACTCTATGTGTTTCAAGAAAAACGTTATCTAAAATTATAAATGAAAGAGGTGCTATCATACCTGAGATGGCTTTACGATTATCCCGTGCATTCGACACCTCTCCCGAATTTTGGCTTAATTTGCAGAAAAACTTTGATTTATGGCGAGCTGAAACAGAATCAAAAGATTGGAAGAAAGTAAAACCAATACCACAACATATGCTTCATACTAATTCATCGCCTGACGGGGAACAAATCGCTTGAGTGAACAACAGAGGATGTGCGGCTCGCTCGCTGCTACTCAGATCAACCGTATCCATCCATGGCATAATATACAAATGGCAAGGAAGGTAAATGAACACTGATCGATCATTTATTACAAACGAAGAAAATCAAAGTCTTAAAGAGCGGTTTGAAGTACTTATTAAAGATACTTCATTTTTTGACTGTCTTGTGGGTTACTTCTATTCCAGCGGGTTTTATTCTATCTACCATTCACTGGAAAACACAGAAAAGGTAAGAATTCTTATTGGAATCAGCACAATCATACAAACTTATGAATTATTGGAAAAGGCCATAAAATCCAAACAGCAACAAATTGATTTCTCGCATGCCGAAACCAAGCAGGAAATTGAAAATCTTGTTCAAAAAGAAATGGAGGATTCTGAGGACAATAGAAAAGTTGAAGAAGGTGTAAATAAATTCATTGAATGGATTAGAAGCGGCAAACTGGAAATAAAGGCTTATCCGTCACAGAATATACACGCAAAGCTCTATATTATGACATTTACTGAAGGCGACAGGGATATCGGACGCGTTATAACAGGCTCAAGCAATTTTACACGGGCCGGGCTAATAGACAATCTTGAGTTCAACGTGGAGCTGAAAAACAGAAGTGACTATGATTTTGCTAAAAATAAATTTAAGGAATTATGGAGTAACGCTGTAGATGTCAGCGAAAAGTATGTTCAGACTATTCAAGGTAAGACCTGGTTAAGTCAAAACATCTCCCCATACCAGTTATACCTGAAATTTCTCTACGAATATTTCAAGGATGAACTTAGCCAGACAGATGAAGTGTTTGTTAAGTATCTCCCGCAGGAGTTTAAAAAGCTTGAATACCAGGAGCAGGCGGTTTTAAACGCCAAAAAGATACTTTTGGAATACGGTGGTGTTTTTATCTCCGACGTTGTAGGGCTGGGGAAAACATACATTTCAGCAATGCTGGCTGGTCAACTGGACGGCAGAACGCTTGTTATCGCCCCGCCAGTGCTTTTGAAAAAATCCAATCCCGGCTCCTGGCCAAATGTTTTTTCAGACTTCAGAGTTTCGGCAAATTTTGAATCTATCGGCAAACTGGACGACCTGGTTAATAGAGGAACAGATAAATACACAAACATTATCATAGACGAGGTACACCGTTTCCGAACCGAAACAACAATTTCCTATGAGAAACTGGCGGAAATATGCCGCGGGAAAAGAGTTATCCTGGTAACTGCAACTCCTTACATTAACACCCCAAAAGATATCCTAAGTCTTCTTAAATTATTTCAGAAAACCAAAAAAGCACAATTCCCAATCTGCCTGATCTGGAAGCATTCTTTAGCAGGCTGGGCAAAAAACTTAAAAACCTGGACAGAAAGAAAGACTATACCGAATACATAAATACTGTAAAAGCAAACTCACGAGAAATACGCGATAAAGTGCTTAAATATTTAATGGTGAGTCGCACAAGGACCGAAATTGAAAATTATTTCAGCAAAGATATAGAAGAACAGGGTCTTAAATTTCCGGATGTTAAAAAACCGCAGCCGCTATTTTATGAACTCAATGATGAAGAAGACGTTATCTTCAACAAAACGATTGACCTAATTGCCAATAAATTCAAATATGCCCGTTACATGCCCATGCTTTATTATGAAGGCAAAATTACACAGCCTGAAGAATTAGCCCAAAAAAATATGGGCCGGTTTATGAAAATCCTGCTTGTAAAACGGCTGGAAAGCAGTTTCTTTGCCTTTAGAAATTCAGTGGATAGATTCCCGCATTCCTACGAAATGTTCATAAAAGAGTTGGATAATGGAAATGTATATGTGAGTAAAAAACACATAAACAAGATATTCGAACTGCTGGAGAACGATGATGACGAGGCGGTCCAGCGATTAATAGATAAAGGCAAGGCAGAAAAATATAAGGGCAAAGATTTCAGAAAAGAGCTCAGAATAGATTTGAAGCATGACCATGCCATCCTTATGGAAGTCAAAAAGCTTTGGCAGAAAGTAAGCCGTGACCCGAAGCTCTTAAAATTTACAAACGAACTTTCAAAAAATGCAGTCTTAAAAAACAATCATCTTGTCATTTTTACAGAATCAAAGGAAACAGCCAACTACCTGTTTAAAAAAATAAATGACAAGTATCCTGGCAAGGTTCTTTTGTTTACAGGCGATTCAGGCGAGTCTGTTTGTGACAAAGTGATTGAAAACTTTGATGCCAGAGCCCGTCACCCCAAAAAAGATTATCGAATACTTGTCTCTACCGAAGTCCTGTCAGAAGGTGTAAACCTGCATCGTGCAAATGTGGTGATTAATTACGATATCCCATGGAACCCGGTCAGGATGATGCAGAGAGTGGGACGTATTAACAGAGTTGACACACCCTTTGACACTATCCATACCTTTAATTTTTTCCCAACCAAACAATCCAATGACCGGATAAAACTGAAAGAAGCGGCAGAAGCAAAAATCAATGCCTTTTTAACCCTGCTTGGCGGCGATGCGGAGCTTTTAACCGAAGGAGAGCCCATAGGCTCACACGAACTTTTTAATCGATTGATTTCAAAGAAAACACTGGAAGGCGAGGATGAGGCAGAGGATAGCGAACTTAAATATCTTCAGGTTATCCGGGATATCCGGGAAAAGGAACCAGACCTTTTTGAAAAAACAAAACGCCTGCCCAAAAAAGCCCGCACCGCAAAACTGAACAGTGATGTGGCCGGAGCGCTTATCACATACTTCCGCCGTGGAAAACTGCAAAAATTTTTCATGGCGCAGGTTAAGAAAGAAGCCCAGGAACTGGACTTTATGACAGCGGCAGTGATGCTTGAAAGCAAGCCGGGTGAAAAAAGGAAAAAGCTCCCCGGAGAGATTTATGACCTTCTTGACAGAAACAAAGAAGCTTTTATTATCGCTACTACCGAAGAAATGGCTGAACCCCAAAAAAGGAGAGGACGCGACAGCGCCGCCAATATCCTGAGAATTCTCAAAGCAACCATGAAAAACACGCAGAAATTTACCGATGATCAGGAATTTTACCTTAAAAAAGTATTCACCCAACTCGAAGAAGGCGGGCTACCCAAGCAAACGGCAAAAAACACATTAAAAGCATTGAATGCGCTTAAAAATGAACTGATAAATCCTTTCAAGGTGTTGGCAGTCCTCCAGACCCATATACCCGAAAGGCTGCTGGAAAGCCATTATGCCGAGCAGAATCCGGCAGTATTCGGAAAGCGCGAAGTCATACTCTCATTATATCTGACTGGAGAATAGGTTTGATGAATAAAGAATCTCAATCGGTTGAGTATAAACAAAACTGGCGTGATGACTGCCTAAAAGTTATTTCCGCATTTGCAAATAGTGGAGGCGGAGTGTTAATCATCGGATTGGATGACCAGGGAAAACCTTCCGGGTTGAAGAATGTAAAAAAACTGCTTGAGGATATTCCAAATATAATCAGGGATAAACTTGGAATTATTCCGTCTGTGAAATTAGGAAAGAAAAACAAACAGGACATTATCAAAATTATAGTTACAACGCATTCTGTTTCCATCTCATACCATGGTAAATTTTATATAAGAAGCGGAAGCACTGTGCAGGAATTACAGGGAAAAGCGCTAACAGATTTCCTTATGAAGAAATCAGGCAGTACATGGGATGATGTTGTTGAAAAAAGAGCTGATTTTGAAAAGATAGATAATGATTCCATAGAAAAATTTAAAAAGTATGCCGTTGACAGAATTCCCTCAATTATTAAAGAAACAGACAATACCACACTTTTCCAAAAATTAAATCTGATTGATGGCAGAGATTTAAAAAGAGCATCTGTTCTTCTTTTCGGCATTGACCCGCAGAAAATTTACCAGCAGTCTGTAGTCAGGATCGGTAAATTCCTTTCAGATACAGAAATTCAAACAACTGATATTGTCAAAGGTAATCTCTTTTCACAACTAGAAAGCGCCATGGAAATCCTGCGGACAAAATATCTGGTCAGCAATATAAAATATGAAGGTATTCACCGCCGCGATATCCTTGAATATCCTTATGAGGCACTAAGGGAAGCTATCATCAATGCGATGATTCATCGAGATTATCAGAGCTTTTCGCAGATTCAAATTAGAGTCTATCCAGATAAACTTATCATCATGAATGCTGGTAGTTTACCACCTGAGGTTCCGGTGGAATCGCTAAAAACCAACCATCTGTCCAGACCGAGGAATAAACTGTTAGCGGAAACTTTTTACTATGCCGGTTTTATTGAAGCTTGGGGTCGTGGAACACTGAAAATTGTTGAAAAGTGTGTGGAACAGGGCTTGCCGGAACCGGATTTTATGGAAAAAAATGGAGTAATGACAGTTGTTTTTTATAAAGATAAATGGAATGAGGAAAATCTAAAGAAACTCGGATTGAATGACAGGCAGATTAAAGCAGTGATGTATGTCAAGGAAAATGAAAAAATAACAAACAAGGAGTATCAGGAGATTAATGATTGCTCTCGTAATACTGCCACAAATGATTTAAGGGATTTAATCAAAAAACATGTTTTGAAAGAGAGCGGTAAAAAAGGGGCTGGTTCTTATTATTTTATTGCACAATAATTGCACATATTGCACATCAATTGAATATTATTTGCACAGTAACACTATTAAAGGCGCCATAAAGCTAAAAGGCATTTAAGGAATAAGTATGGATAAACAGCAGGCACAACGAATTATCAGAGAAACCTTTGAAAGTTCTTTTGATAAAACAAGGTTTACCGAATTTATAAAAAATCTTCTTAACATGATTGATTATGCTCCCTTTAATTACCGGGGAAAATATATTCCCGACGCCTATAAGCAATCCATAAAAACACTGGAGCGTATCGGCAAGTTCAGCGATGGGGAAAACAACATTGATATTCTTGTAATAACTCTTCAGAAAGAGACTTCCCTTGAACGCGCCCGTACCATGCAGCGCAATTTTATCGCCTGGTACTTGAACGGCAGCCGGGGCGGGATTATGAAAGAAGCTGCTCTTGCCGCTTTTGTATCTCCGGGCAAAAAGGACTGGCGATTTTCGCTGGTAAAGATGGATTATAAGTTTGAGCAGACGAAATCCGGCCTGTCTGCGTGTGGAGACGCACAGGCATACAGGATGAAGGTGAAGGAAGAATTTACACCTGCCCGGCGATGGTCGTTTCTGGTGGGCGCAAACGAAAAAAGCCACACCGCTCAAAGCCGTCTGGTCAATATTCTGGCAAATGATGAACAGGCCCCGACTCTAAAAGAGATCGAAAATGCTTTTGATATTGAAACCGTCACCAGAGAATTTTTCCTCAAATACCGAGAACTTTTCCTGCGCACCAAGGAAGAACTGGACAGGGTTGTTAAAAATGATCCGAAAATCAAGGCGGATTTTGAGAAAAATGGCGTTGATACAGTCAACTTTGCCAAGAAGCTGCTGGGCCAGATTATATTTCTTTATTTCCTGCAGAAAAAAGGCTGGTTCGGCGTTGGCCGGGACAATGACTGGGGCACCGGTTCAAAACATTTTCTTCGGGAACTGTTTGAGAAAAAACATGCCGATTATAACAACTTTTGTTTCGTTTCAGCTAAATTCGGACCACTCATGATATTTTCTAAGCGATGGTTTGCGTATAATAAAATCACGCAAGGAGATATGCATGAATACCAAGAAGAAGCCAGGGCCTGAATCGATTGTTCGGGAGATCAAACGAAGGACCCGTCGCAAGTACTCAGCCGAAGAGAAGATCCGAATAGTCCTTGAAGGACTAAGAGGCGAGCAGAGCATAACAGATCTAAGCCGCAGGGAGGGGATCCATCCAGGTATTTACTACAAATGGAGCAAGGCCTTTCTTGAGGCCGGCAAACAGCGTTTGATAGGCGATATAGTCCGGGAAGCAGGCTCAGAGGAAGTGGGGGAACTTCGGTCTGAAAACGAGGCTCTAAAGCAGCTGGTTGCAGAGATGTCCAGGTCGTGTTCTCGTCGACGAAGACCGTCTCCGAGTTCCAATCGCAGCGATAGCGGTCGCCGCCCGTGGACAACGCCTCGGTTCTCTTTTTCAGGATCCTGAGCCAATTCTCGCCGACGCGCCGGACCAGGCCCTCGGGGGTGAATTGGGGCAGGGTGTCGACGCTCGTGGCGTACCAAACGCGCCGGGCATAGAGGCTGCCGTCGGCGTTCATATTGGAGGCGACGAGGGCCGCCCCGTTGTTGACGAGGGCCTTCAGCCCATCGAAGCTCCCGGCCGCGTTGGCGTCGGCGTCGACGTAGATCGTGTTGAGGTTGACGCCGAAGGTCAGATCGGACCCCTGGAGGTTCTTGATGGTGAAGCCGGTGCCGTCCGCGGCCGCGGCCGTGACGGCACCGAGGGTGCGGGCGAACTGGATGTTCTTGAGGTAGCGCGGCAGGGCCTTGTGGCGGACCTTGAGGCTGACGACGACCTTGCCGCCGAGGTTGACGATTGATAGCGGGTGGGCCAGGTCGACGTCGACCAGCAGGTTGGTCGTGGAACCCTCGGCGACGGTGATGGCGGGACTCAAGTCGATCTTGATCTCGCCCTTGCGGCTCGGGGCGACGACCGTGATCTGGCTCGGAGCGATCGG
>Ga0307378_10004508_pt1 | contig 19843 bp, 28 predicted proteins | sample UN1MG_FD_202238 | JGI IMG/M metagenome (GOLD analysis project Ga0307378, IMG submission 202238) | Soil microbial communities from Risofladan, Vaasa, Finland - UN-1 | ecosystem: Environmental > Terrestrial > Soil > Coastal area > Acid sulfate soil | place: Finland: Risofladan, Vaasa | collected... | reverse complement strand
CATGCAAATTCAGGTGGAGTACTTGGTCCTGGAGCCACTGAATGGTTAGAGTATCCAGATAACTATCAAATTCTTCAGGAGACAGTCGACGAGATAGGTGAATCTGGAACATCTGGTTCTGTAGTTATACGAGCACGAGATATTGGATCAGGAGGAGTCACCCTTTACGTATCTGCAGAAGTTGAACGAGCTATAACCGATGGAACGGCAAGAGTTACCATGATTTGGTCGGAGATTATGGGTGATGCTATCATTGCAGACGATTGTCAATTCTACGGTACACAGTACGATATATACGTAGCGGCTGGTGGAATCGAAGTACAAGCATGTACATACGATCACGCAAAGACGTCCGGTACGATTATTTCAGCAAGTGGTGATCGTTCGGCGTGGGACGTAACAGGCTATCCAACATTGCATGCTTCTGATATATACAATGCCGCACGACTTGTACATATGCCCGATCCAGTTGCGGAGAATGATATAGCTATTGTCAATGCAGCTGGTAACTGGGAAGTGTTAACTGGTCCTACAGCCGCTAATGATATTCTGATTGCCGGAGCTGATCCATACAATCCCACATGGACTGCTGGCAACGCAATGGGTAGTGGCGCGGCCAACCAGGTCGCGTATTGGAGCGAGGTAAACGTGCTGACCGGCGCGGCGACGCTCACCTACAATCCAGCGGCTAGTCCTAATCTGCTCCTCACGGCAGCGAACGCGGCGCATATTCCGTTGGTTGTGCGCCTTGCAGCAGTGCATACCGCCAATGCGTTTGAGGTGCAGAGTAACGGAGGAGCAATCTTAACCTCCATTAACAAAGATGGTTATTTAGGGATTGGAGTAGCCGCAGCTCAAGCCCTACAAGTAAATGGGAATATCTTTTTAAGTGCTGCTGATTCTAAATTATATCTTACTAACGGGCTCTACTTTTTTCAGGTCGGTGCAAGTACTTTGCAGATTGTTAATACAAGTGGTGCTGGTGGAATAGCTGAAAGTTTTAATGGTGACTATTCTCATACAACGGGCTCATCAACGGCTACTACAGCCGGAGTACTAGACCAGTTTATTTTAGCAAGAGCTTGTACAGGAGTCCCAGTTGCGGGGTTCGGCGTAGCTTACATTCTTAGAGCATCCTCCACTACCTCAGACAATCAGTTGATGGGAAGAATCGGGTCTGAGTGGATTGATCCCACCCACGCTACCAGGAAGGCCAGACTTAGATTAACAGTCTATGACACGACTATACGAGAGGCAGTTAGGTTTGATACTGACGGAGCTAATGTTTTAACCGCCTTTGGGGGAACCACAGTAGACGCTCTTACAATAGTTAAGACACAGGCGCCAGGAGCAACATATATCCCCCTGACCGTCAAAGCCGCTGCTGCTCAAACCGCCAACCTTACCGAGTGGCAGACAAGCGCCGCTGCGGTATTGGCTTACATTGATCCCACAGGCGGTGCACTATTCAGCGACAAAGTAAGGTTCACCCAGACCGATGGGAACGAGGCGATTGACTCCCTAGCCGACGGGTATCTCGACTATCTGGCGACCACGGCGCACAGGTTCAACAACGACATCTATCCTGCCGCAGACGATACCTACTACCTAGGCAAAAATGACGACGATACACCCTTCGCGTGGAAGGGAGTTGTCCTGAAAGACACCACTGACGGCAAATATTATAGAATTGAAGTAATTAATGGTACGATAACTGCTACGGATTTGACTGACTAGAGGAGATTGTAATGGCAGGATCATTCATAGTACTAAACGGAGACGTTACGGTTAAGTTTGAATATACATCTACACAAGAAAAAATACTAACCACTATTACAGATGCTGCACATTATCTGTGGGTTGTAGGATGGGGAGATCACGGAACGGAAGAGGTTCCGATTGAATTCGGGAACTTAACAAGTCAACAAAAATTGGACGTTGTAGATGCGTATATACGTAAGACCATTCTTGATATGGCAAAAACATACACAAGCGTATTCGCACAAGATGAAGCAAGAATATTAGCGGAACAAGAATCCGCTGACCACCACATATAGGAGGGTAGACATGACGGAGATTGATGTAGCAGTTCAGAAGGTATTGATTAGGGATCGAATTAAGTTGTGGAGGAATTCCGTATATCAGGCAGGATTAGATATGAAGGTTGCTACCGTACTTGAGGATGAACAAATGCAAGTTAATGCTAAGAGGGAGGTAGCACGGGGCATCACAGCAATTGATACCCTTGAAAAGATATTAGGAACATTGTAGCATAAAAAATCCCCAGGCTATCGACCTGGGGATTGCTATTCTTTATTTGGAAGGTTTTGGTTTGTCTTTCTCCTCGAACATTGCGTCCCTTTTAACCTTTGCTTCACATACTGGACAAATTCCGTGACTAGTGCCATCTACGGGATAGTTAGAATCTATCACGCAACGACACCACGCACACACGAGTTGTCCCATTTCATTCCTCCTTGTTATTCATACCTTACAGATTCTATTCGTGGAACACAGACGCTACAACCGTTAGTTCCACAATAGGCAATGATACGGGCCGTACTATCGAGGTATCCCTTACGTGCCCATACCTCAAGATCTCGTCCGTTACCCACGAATCGACACTTCGGATATGCGGTACACATATCCGTATTTTGTGCACGAAGAATTAATTCGACATCCTGATCTCGTGCAGTTCTATAACCATACCAACGACTTCTTAGATCAATACCTTTGGATTGGTCATCCACAAGAGAACATGCTGTCAGTTCTCTACACTTAATACAATCGTCAGGTGCTTCGCCACGTAGAATACTCGCGGCTTCATACACGGGTGGTGATGGTGACTGGATTGCTACCATCAAAAGACTGGTAAGTAGTAGTGACTTAAACCATAGGGTTAGCATCATTTATCCTTTGTGGACATTTCGATGGCAAGGCGGAGTAAACAATGTTCCGCTTTTGGAATGGTATCCGCCAGTAAATATTCCAATGCCGTTTCAGCAAGGGGCTTTTGCGTTTCCATGTAAGGAACACATTGTTCCAACAAGCTTAGAATTGTAGTTTCCTTAGCAATCGAAACGCTAGAAAATCCCTCATCCCGACGGAAGATTCTATTCCCTGTTATCACTCCCAGTAAACGCATTGCTGGGCCTGACTTCGACCAAATCTGCATACGAACTCCCGCAGATTTGGATATGTACAGGTTCATATGATCGTCTAACAAACCTGCTATCATCACTACTTCTCTATCAGTTAATTTTCTCATATCGTCCTCCTTAGCTTGTTAATAACTTAAACTTTCGCATGGAATTCCATTTCGATCTGCATCCAATCCATGTACGTCACGACCTACCACAAGTAGACAATACTCAAAACAAGCTAGTGCTTCGTGATACGTACCAAAGTCCGTGCAATTAAGCGTATTCTCGGAACAGACACATACAATAACCTGTACTGATGTCGCTATAGGTTTCGGAGTGTACGTTGGGGGTAAGGTAGACGTCGCTATAGGTGTCTGTATACTGGTTAAAGTAGCTGGAGTTGGTAGCCGTAATGTAGGCGTTAGCGTTCTGGTATTTTTTCGAGTAGTTGGTCTGTAGAATAGCCCACAACAAACGCAAAGCAACACCAAAATTCCCCCCGACAATCAAAACAATTCGTAACTTCTTGCTTTTCTTCTTAGTATTTATTTCTATCCTCATTATAAATCTCCCCAAGATTGTCCGATTTTTGTATCCGCCTTATGTTCAACAGACGGAAAGTATTGTTTAGCAGTGGCTACCATGATTTGTGACAGCTCCGCCGCGACGACATCCACAAGAAAATCTTTGACGCAAAACAGCACGCTGTCATGAACGGTTACCAGAAGACGAACGTCATTAGTGTACATATATTTCTTGTGTAATGTAAGAGCAGCAATGATAGTTACGTCCGACGCTGGGCCTTGAATCGGTGTGTTTTGTGCAGCGTGGATCGCTTCTATCTTATTGTCTTCCGTTATGACAGGGAAGTGACGTTTCCTTCCGAACGTAGTAACGATGATTCCAGATTTTAGAACGTCGTTGGCTACGTCTACCCGCCACTGAACAGCTCCCTTGAAATTTTCATTCCAGTTATCAGCAAACTGTCGTGCTTCTTCTTCAGGGAATCGTAACGCATCCCTTGCAATCTGGAACACATCTCCGCCGTATAGCCATCCGAATACGGCCCGTTTGCAGTACCAGTTTCGCTGTTCTTTTGTGAAATTATCTCCGTAAATTTTACGGGCAACCTCACTATGGAAGTCAGCATCTGGTTTGTTTAACACATTTCTCATAAACTCATCACCAGTAACATCTGCTGCGATACGTAACTCACATTGGCTAAAGTCAGCGTATACGATTTTATAGCCTTCCGGGACAATGAATCCTGAAGCAATCATACTTCCCCAGGCATCATCGTCCCGTGGAATTGTCTGGATGGGAGGATCGCTTGCGGATATACGTCCGGTTACTGTACCATATAGTTTATAGCGTGGATGTACACAGCCATCTGTTCCCATTGCAGCAATGAATTTCTTTGCATACGAAGATTGTAGCTTAGTGAGTGATCGGTATTCCCTCAACATTGTTAGGAATTCGTAGGCCTCCCGGGTGATGAATTTAGGCTTCCGTTCATTCAATCCGTACTTATCAAAATCAAGGGCCATAATCTTTGGGAGACTATCCCATTGTCTAGCCCATTTCTGTAAGTCTTCGTCAGGACGAACACCTAACTCCTCCAGAACCCTCTCCCTATGTGGGGATGAGAAAATCAAGCTGACCATTGCTGTACGAAACAAGTCGAGAAGTTTGTCCTGGGCTTCTTTCGCCGTGGACCTGGGCTTTAACTTCGTACCTTTGGAAATTGTCCTGACGGATAGGGTAGAGGGAAGAACGAATAGGTCGTAGATTATAGTACTCATCTGCATTGACGATGCGGGATTGAACTCGTCTAGAATTCCTTCCAGCGCTTTGACATATTTCCGACGTAGCTGGATTTCAGGTGGTAAGTCAGCTACCTTTCGACCTTTCCAGAAAGATGCTTCCCCTTTAACCAGTTCGTAATGATCGAATGCCATCGTAGTAATGAGGTCGGCCATTTTCTTTAGCATGGCATCAACTTCATACTGTAATCCCTGGTCCACCTTTTCAAGATGAGCTTTGTCAATCATGAAGCCCTGGATTTCAGCATCCACGAACATGGGAACTACAGCCATCAGCGGAAAGAGGAATGGTTTTTCCCACATATCCTCTTTACGTAATAGCCGCTCGAATTCAATTGCCAACCTTCGCGTACATTCCGTGTCGATGGCGTTGTATTTGTACAGTACTTTTGTAGGTATTTCACTGTACCTGGAGTTACGTCCATGTGAAAGATACTTTACGACATCAGCTTCATAGTCAGGCATATCCAGATATTCTGTGGCTAGTTGCTTTAGTCCGTGTGTTCCGCCATATTCCCACAAACAATAATGGGCAAGTAGCGTATCCATGTCACATCTAGCATTGTCTACGCACAACTGACCAATCAAAAATCGAAGATCAAACTGTGCGTTGTGCATCACGAAGCGTATATGTCGCCGCGTGAATACATCCACAAGAAATTGCCTAGCATCTTCTCGAACCATGTCCCTTGTAATTCCAGTCTCATCGTTAGCCAGAAATAGCAGCGGTTCATATATTTCTTTTGTGGTAATGATTGCAGCGCGATTCTCCGCATACGAAAACGAAATTGACAGAACGTAGTTTCGCTGGTGATCTATCTGATCCGTTTCCGCATCGATTGCCACGAAAGTATCGTTGGGTAGACCGTCGAGAACCGCAAGGAACTGGTCGTAGTTACTCACATTAAGCATTCCGATTGACGGATTTACTGGGTGCTGTATCGGACCTCGAACGTAGCGTCGTATGTCCATCAGGAATGAATAGGATTGTTTGACATCATACAAGACATATGCCGGATGTGCTCCAACGTATGTATTATAATGCCATCCCCGAGCTTCTGTATATCGTTGTCCGCTAAGCTTTGGAACTAGAATGTCCCGCGCTGTCGTCCCAGCTGCATAGATACAGGTATCTTGTGGAAGAAAACACAATTCCGCCTGTAAATCCACTCCACAAGAAAAAATCATTTCTGGTGTAATCTTGTTCCCTGGAGGTCGACACTTTACGATGTTTGTGAAATACACATCATGTTGATTGACACCTTCCATCCACAAAGCACGACGGATTACTCGTCCACTTTTACCAACGAATGGTTCTCCCTTTAGTTGTTCGTCAGCACCTGGAGCCTCACCAACAACACAATACTTTACTGCGGATATATCTCCTGATGGTAGTATGGGATTGAACTGTTCTCGTAAGGGACATGTCTCACATTTTGAATAGGGATTCATTATCGTTTCCTTGTGGGAATGGGTTTCGGATACTTTGCTGGTTCGTACCCTATAGGTGTACGTGATACTACAATGTGATCTACATAGAGAGTTTCGTAGATGATGTAGCCGCCTTGTCCGTCAGGAACCTTTTCCCTTATCGTCACTCGATCTGGTGGCATCTTTATTTCCTCCTTTTAAGATTGTAACATGTGCTACCCATCCAAGACTGGATGGTGTGATGTGAGCTATAGTTGGTTTGAGTTTAGGTTTTGTATCCATATTTTATTAAGACTCCTTGTGCCTGGTCGGGTTTGGTTAGGCTATATTTGAATGTATCATCCACGAAGTCGTACCATCCAAGGGGTGATAGTGCTGGATGAATCTCGTCTAAATTCTTGGGGATGGTATCAAGTTTAAGAATCGACATTGGGTTGTATTCCGTTACAAGTCTTGTCGTTCCCCAGTTAGCTAAGATTCTCCTGTTCATATTACATAGAATCAGCAATGCATCTCCGAAGCTTCGCTTATGTTTTAATGGTAGCTTAACGGAATTAGGTGTGATGTTTTTCCCGTCGGCTCCCAACGCAAATGCTAACGAAGTGTCCGCGAATTCAATGTCCTCGCGGGGTAATTCATTACACAAGAAATCTTGTACATCAGGAACACCTAGCAAATGTATCGGGTAATCAAAAGATAACATTTCGTCAAGAATCTCAGATCTTTTGTGAACTGTATCCCAATCCGCTGGAGATACGAATTCTATCCGCGGACATGGAACTGCCAACATTAGATCGTATAGGTTGAAAGGTCCGTCTGTAGTCCACCAATTCAACCACGCTTCGGTTGCCCGTAACACCGTAGCCGGACAGCTTCCATGTGTTACAAATGCGACTGTAGGTATACCAATACCTTCTTCTGCTATCTGCAATATTGCCTTTCTGGATCGAATCAATGTTTGCTTTGGATCCAAAATTACATCCGGCAATACTACAATGTTCGGCTTGATTCGTTTTACTACACGAATCCACGGTTCGTAAGCCATCATATGTCCTTCAAACGCACCGTTATCCATGATAACGATAGTTCCTTCTGGTCTGAGGGCATTCTCGTAAAATGCCACGTACTTAGGCTCAGAATACAACCAGGGAGAGATCACCATATGGTAATCTCCCCTGGCGTATCTGTCCGCATACGCTGCCACAGCTATATGCGCTATTCTCATTCGATCCTCCTATGCTTGAGCTTGAATGTGGACGTATGTAGGAATGCCGTTTAGATGGCATGTCATACATAAAACACTTGTGCTCTGACCTGGTGCGAGAAACGCTTGGACTATGCTATGACAGGTTGGACACACTGCCATTAGGGTGCGAGCAACGGGAAGGGGCCTTGCTCTCCTTCCTCTATCCTCACGGGGGTTTGGATATAGATCATTCTTGTTCTTAGCCATAGAATGTCACCCTATCTCCACATCTGGGACATACAACCGTATCCATTTCTCCAACGCGAACCAGACATGTTAAGGCATATCCACATGAACACGTTGCTCCTACGATTTTATACTGGGGTTTGTCTTGTTCCCTCAGTCTCGGATCGGGATGATCTCGCCTTCGCGTTGGTGTTACCATTGGATTTCTTCTTCACTGATTCGAAGTTTATCCACGAGATCCGAGATACCCTCATGGCAATTCGGTTCAACATCATCCTCGTCAGGGAATAAGTGTGGGGGATGGTAGTCCATGCGGACTATCTTAGGAGATACGAATTCAGGATCGTAGATTTGGTCGTAGTTAGCGGGATCCTCCGAAAGCAACCTTGCATGGATTTGGTGGCACAACGCGGCAATGAATCCCGTGTAGTTGATCAGGTCGGGTGCTTCCCGCATAATTGTTTCCAATCGCTTTGGGTCGCGTTCCCACCCTTCGATAGCAATGGTGGACTGGATACGAATGAGTTTCTTTTCCATTTCCAGAAGAAATCCTTCCGGAGTCCACCTGTGATGCAGAGGGGAGACTTGATAACTCTTGCCTCTATTCTTGGCAACCGCGATAGCTGCTTCCAGAATCATCACGTAGTTTTCATGGAATTCCTTAATCAGGCGTTCATTCAGTTCGGCTTCTTCCGGAAAGATTATCTTTGTCATGATATTATTTTGCCCTCCTCAAGGAAATTAACGGAATTGAGATTACTGTGACACCAAGTTTAAAGATGGTCGTGGCCTTAATCACACCCCACAAGGCGACCATCGGCATTGTACCCGCAAAGGCTAACCCAGCGAATACGGCACTATCGATCACTACACCAACTAAGTTGCTTAGGAATACTCGGCTACCTACTTTCCATTGTAGGTTAAGCCCAACTTCGTAAATTGCAGTGTCAATTAATTCAGACATCAACTCAGCAACAATGGATGCAATAGTGATCCTCGGAACTGCTGTCATCAATGCCCGAAAGCCATCGTCCAGAGGCCAGAACACGGCTGGCTTTAACGTTGCCGCAAAGTACAAATATGCGGCTAGAATTACGTTTGCCAATGCTCCTGCCCAGATTACGTTTACAGTGTTTCGTTTTCCGAGACGTTCGTGAAGAATGTCTCGCCATGTAAACGTGACCGCGAAGATGAACATACCAGCAGGGATAATGAATCCCCACACCTCCGCGATCTTTACTGCTGCCACATCAGCAGCCAATTGAAGTGCGATATACACAGCGATAAAATAGATATCACTGGTTCGCAACTGTGGAAAACTTAAATGTGACTTCGACCTTTCCATGTCCTTCACCCCTTCCTTTAACTCTAACAGCACCCGTGACGGTATATAGAGGATTCATCTCCTCGACAATCCGCGTTGCAACTAACTGACACAATTCTTCCGAGGTTGTGGAATACACGGAATCCTGAAGTTCTCGGAAAATATCTTCAATGTTTCGAAGATCCAGCACACATTGAGATTCGTCCTCTTCAACGGGAAGAATCTGATCAACCGTATACCATATAGATATGTTTGCGTTCAACGGGCCGAGCCCGAATCTACAGCGGGTATTGATCCTTCCCTTATATCTGATTGTCAACATGCTTTCCATTGCTCTCCTTTACGCTAAGTTGATTGAAATTGTAGACACATTTAATTTAATTGGAATATCTAAACCTCCTGTCTCAGCCTCAATTAATTTTACTCCGTAACACCACCGCGATTCGATAACCTTTGGAGGCGTTATGTATTTAGCCTCAGTTAATTGAGATGCCAAAGCATCCCTACCGAGGGTCGATAGACCACGCTGTCGAATCTGTTTCTCATACCACACAAAAACAGATCCGAAGTGAAACCACAAGATATTTTCGTGGGCATCATATACGTAGTAGAAATCGTTCGTTCCCTGAGCTACCTGTAATACCAAGTTTTCCACTAGATCATCCACGTGCATCTTATTACGCCCACGGCTCAAGTTGAAAGAATGTTTGATTGACGTTTCAATGTACGTAAGCTTATCTTCCAACTCTATACCGCACCATGCCTGGGCAAGTCTCAGCCCATACAACACCACGGCAAAGTTATTGGTTACCCTATGTGGTAGCGTTGGATGACGTTCTTGCAATTCCGTGAAACAGGCGTTAAGAATTGCTTTGCTTTTTTCTTGTGGAATGCCAAGGGTCCACTGTATGTAACTTCGGATTATTCCTTCCATCGGAGTCCCACGAAATTTGAGGTACGCTTTATGTGCATCACTTCCAGGCTGAATATTTGATTTTACCAGACGAAGTCCGATTACCCTCTCTAACAACGCAGGTTCTGACAGGGAATCTTCTCCGTCAATCATAATCGGAGCGGACAATCTGTATGTTGTAACTGTCTGATCAGGACGACCTCTAGGATCTTCACCGAGATCATAACTTAATCTCAGATATCGAGATAAATAATCCGATGCTTTCGCCGTCCTGAATTCTGCCAACGCCACAGGTAATGCATTAGTTGAACCTAATAAAGCTAGCAAAACGAATCTAGTTGTTGTACTATCGTATACCGTAGGTGTTGCATACCCTAGAAAGTCCATCATCAAATGGATCAGAGTAGTTTTTCCACAGCCCTGGGTTCCGAAGATGTTAAGAACGGGGAATTTGAATCCAGCCGCTTCGACCACGGGTTTCGTGATTGAAGCCATAAGCCAACCTAATGCTGGATACATTATTTCTTCCGTATTGCAGTGTAGAAGGATTTGGAATGCACGCAACGGATCAGCATCTCCGGGTATGATTATCCGAGGAGCTGACATCGCACCAGATATATATTCCATTGGTCCTCCAGAAGTCCACGTTTCCGTAGCACTAAGTGTACTAGAGGGAGTCACGAATATATCTCCGTGTCTACCGGCTGTCGTTGTTGCCGTAACCGTTTCGCCCGTGAAAGATTCCACAAGAAAGGGTAACAACCTTCTGGCATCTTGATCATTGCCAAGCCATTGCCAGAAGACCTTTGGTAACTGAGACGCAAATTGACGAGCACTATTGAAAGCATCGCGGGTGAATGTATGTGAAGACGTCGGTCCTTCTGGTGACGAAATCACTGCTTGTATAGCATCTGATTCTCCGTTGACACTGTAAATTTTCTTTACCTCCATTGCAAAAGTAGATACTTTGACCAGCGATTGCCCATTACGACTCCACATTTCGGAATCTCGCATTTGAAATCCTTGTGGACCAGTCAAAACTACAACATCCTTAGATGCTTTTGCCCACGTTATCTCCAGGTAATGTTCAGGATCGACGTGCTCACGATACTTTATTCCTACACGATGGAAGTCGTAGATACATTTCACAGCCGCCACTGACATTCCAGCACGAGCTAATCCTGACATGACAGCCATGTCCAATTCGGAGCGTGACGGATAACCTCGACTATCACCCGTACAGATTTTGTGTTGTAGTTTCTTATCGACTTCCACGAGGGATTGTATATCCGGAGGTGCATAAGAAACAGGTAAGGATGACACTAGTTTTATTTCCGTACCATCGTGCATACTACCTGGAATTCTACCACGACTATTACGATACCAACAACTATCGGCATTTCCCCCAAGATGTTTTATTAAAACTTTATTTAATTCCTCAAATTTCTCCGGTGTAACGTACTGAGTCAATAGCCAATATATATGGTATCCATGAACGGTCTTTACCACATACGTAGGTGGTAATACCCACATCGGTAGTTCGGTATCGTCCCAATCTACCCATATACATCTTGAGGGACCAGCACCCTCTTTTTCCCTGGTTGCGGACTTGCGTAATGCGACACCGAAGAATGCGTTCTCCGAACCAGCCATCCCGTCCAGTACTGCGGGCGCATCTTGTGGAGGGAGGTATCGTGACCTCATCCCTTCATCAGGTAGAAGCCACGATACCTCAACTAACGTATTCTTCGGGGCATCTTTCCATAGATGGCCCCACATAGGTTATTCCTCCAGAACGAACCCCAACGCAACATCGGCGTAAGACGGAGCACGCCAGGCTTTGATTTCGGCCTTATCTCCATACGTATCGTCAGACTTTACTTCCGTCCGAGCGTCTACGGTCTTTCCCAGAACAGCATCGGAGAATTCCTGTGTTGAACGGAAAGCTCGATTTCCTTCCAGGTTCCATCCAATTGCCGAAAAGAATCGTCCGGCCATCTCGAGAGCTTGTTTACCTCTCAGAACCAGATTTGTCCAGACGAATTTGCCCTTGTCTGGATCAGTTTCTCCAACGATCTCAAGTCCCAGGGATGCCATCGGAGCACCTGGATTTTTGGCCGTTGGACCTGTAACCTTGAACTTAAGCTGTTTCACTTCCATCCGATGCCAGGCATTTTGTGCCGGAACACTTGCCATTTGGTCAAGGTCAAGTTCCATATTGTTCCATACGTCTGGAACTTCCATCTGATCACCCACATACGCGCTATCGTATTCTTCAGTCACTTTGAATCTCCTTTTGAATTAGAATCAGTAAACCCATTGATCGTTATTTCAAACTTCCTGGCAAACGTGCCATCCCGTTTTCTTGTCCGTATAAGCCCTCCTTGATATACGTTGTCATGAAAATACAACCGCCAGTTAGGTGAGTTGTACAACCACGGCAGACCTGGAGGCTGATCTGTGTTATCCGTCAGAAACTTTGTAACTTCATCCTCCATTCTGGGACTCCATATTCTTGTCAATGTGTGTAGAATCTTACTGTTAGGAACAACGTTGTGATCTATACACATTCTAACACCACGTCTAGACACTCGCAATAAGTCCTCGTATGATACAGTATTCAGTCGTAGCCAGGCCTGATATTGCAGATTTAGATGTACGAAAGCATGACAATCTTTACATACGGGAACCACACCTGCATAGACGGCGAATGGAAAGTCATAGATATATGTTTCGTGACCCTCCTTTGCCTTTGCACCACACACACCACACAAGTTCTTGTTATTATCCATAGCCCATTGACGCTGACCATGCCACCACGAAGGTTCAATCAGACGAGGATTGATAGAATACAAATCTTTCGGAATAGGCTGCGATGCAAACAAACTTACATATCCTTCCATCCGTAGCCTCCTTCCAATTTCTTTTTCAGTTGTTGTACAAGTTCAGTAGGCGTTACTACCGCAAAATGACATGCCACAAGAAAATAATAATAGACATCAGCTAATTCGTCAAGTAAATCTTCCGAAAGATTTGGATTCTGTCCCAGTTTGAATCTTTCTTTCATCCAGACTTGTAACAATTCAGCTGATTCCACAACTAAACCTTCCAAAGCATGAGTTAGGTTGTCATTAAATATACGGTGGTTAGCCCACGTTTCCATTACTTGATCTTGATGCTCGTAAAATTCTTCGTTAGCCATGTAACATCTCCAGTAGTTTGGGTATAGTCGGATTGACCACCATAACAGGAAATCTTCCCGTGTTATCACGACAGAATGCGCGGGGATGTTCGAAGTATCCCACATTGAACACTCGTTTCCCCTGTTTGTCTTTAGCATTTGAGGGTGCCCGCTCAAGATACATTACGGACATTGCCGTAGAAGGAAAGATATCAGAACTCGAACCTTGCATAGCAACGTTGATAGATTCGATCTGTTCTTTATCATTCCACTCAGTCTTTGCCAACGCTGTCATTACTACATTGATACCAAGTTTCTTGAATGCCTGGTTTCCCAGGATGATATACTGATTTAGAATCTTTCCCCAATCCTGAATCCGAGGGTATCCTACGTCGTCAGGTAATCCCGTCAAATTAGAAAGATCGACTCCAGATTTAGACAACACTGTCATTCGGTGAATCTCCGTTAAGGAGTCAACCGTCCAAGTTACAGGACGGATTGGAAACAAAGTATCAAGAACGGGGTATGGCGGAGAGTTACCTGCCAACCATGTGTAGATCATATCAAGTTCTTTATACGTTTCGATTTTGATGTGTACAAATTTCTCATCCACAAGATTGGGATAATGATTCAGGCTATCGGATTGACCGTGGTAGTCAACATGTAACACGGGATATGTATTTGTTGACGTAGATGCACTTGCGCATAACCACGTCTTTCCACATCCTGGTAATCCGTATACCATAAGGCCAAGATGTTTTTCTTGTGGATCCTTGCGCGTTTTGGAAGTTACGAGTTTCATTATTGATCGCTCCTTTCTTTGAATTGAGTATGCAAAATCCGCTTATATTCTCCACTACTTTCCCGCCGAACGCTTCTACACGGTTCTTTGAACGAACACCACTTACACGGACTATCATAAGATGATGTTCCTAAACCCGTAGGTCCAACGAACGGACGTCCAGCCATCAACTTTGCAGTGGGAAGGATTAACATTTTCTCCATGCGATCAAGATACTCTTTTGATGTCGGAACGGGTACATCCCAAATGAAAGGATTATGGTCACAAAGTTCTCTTAATATTCCAGCATACACAACATTAGCACTTTGCATTAATATTTGTACGTAATTCTTTTCAGGTTCCGTAAGTCCGTTATTTTCCATCCTATCAATAGCATATCCAACGGTAATCTTGCATGCTTCCATAACAGATGCTATTTCCATCGCGTGATAGAATGCGTGGAACGTAGTAGTATTTTGTACAGTTTTTCTTGTGGTAAGCGTTCCGTTTTTGAGAATCAATTTTTCGTAGGTGTCTGGAATTCCTTTCTTTAGAAAACGAAAGATCACTCCCTGAACATCGTTCCCAAACAACTTCCGCGCGGCCCACGCATACACTAGACCTTGCGTAGAATTTCTTGCCCACTCCTCCATATCAATAGTACGAGATGTTGTTTTGAAATCCATTACATAGAGTCCATCTGAATCCTCTCGAACCTCATCAAATCGACCGGACATACCGTTTGTATCCCACTTCGTTTCAGCAGCATACGTTCGGAATCTCTGGTCGTGATCCTTGGCATACCAATAGTACTCCTGTAACATTGACCGTCCAAGATCATAATATTCTTGTCTATCAACATTCGTCGTTTCTTCTTCCATCCAGTTAAACGTAAGATGGAAGCCACCATCCAATTCTTCGTCCAACGTTCGTTTGAATGCTTCGTATGCACTACCCGCATCGTCCGAAGCGTGTCGCAATCCTTCGTGGATTGCAGTTCCGAACGTTAACGCAATGTGTTTGCTTACTGGTTCAAGATATAGCCCCCGGGGTTTCGGAGCTGACCAGAACCACTGTAGTCTACACGTCAGAAACGTCTGCATCTCAGTAGCATGTACGCCTGTCATATCACACAAACTCCTTATATTGATTAGTCAATTCACGAAGTGTTTCAGCTTCAGATAATTCATGTGTTACCCGACGCCTCATAATGTGGTCGATCGTAGGTTTCTTAGTTTTAGGTTGGACAGCTTGCAAATACATAATGTTTACAGTTCCTACCGTACCAATTCTATGTACACGATTAACGACTTGTACCATTTTTATTGGTGACCATGCCCCATCAAGTACGATCATATTCCGTGCTCGTTGTAGATTTAATGTTTCGCCAATGCTTTCAATCGTTCCGAATAATTTACCTGTGGTATTGAATTTCTTAAGTTGTTCCTGGACTTCATTACCTTTCATTCCACCCATAATAATTGCTATGTCGTTGCGTCCTGTCATCCACAAGGAAGGGTAACGAAATCGTGAAGTAATGACAACACTTTCGTCTGGATGATCGTCAAGCCATTCGTCAAGCCAGATGCGTTTTGCTGACACGCTAGGTACGAAGGATGGAAACAACATCATTGGATCTACGGCTATTTGTTGTAACCTCGTGCATTCCACTAGAGCATTTTCAATTACAATTTCTGTTCCATCAACTTCTATCCAATGATCGTAGACTGCTTGACGATACAATTTCGCCTGAGGAGTAGTCATTTCAACAGGAATGTTAGCGTGGAAAGCGGGAAGTATATCAGACACTTCGGATTTCGTTCGATGAATATAAAATGGAGATATACGTTCGGCCAGTTGGTCAAGATTTCTAGCACCCTTTACAATGGAATATGATGCTCCGGGTGGCCGGTAATTGCTTGTATACATATTGGTAAATCCCCAGTAGGATCTATAATCTTTGGGATATAACCAATGTAATAATGCCCACATATCCGCAGGATTGCGTCCATACGGAGTGGCTGTCAGAGCCCATCTTAACCGAGAAGGAAGTTTCCACAAGGAAATGGTTTGCTTTGCAGTTCGGGTCTTAAAACGGTGGGCTTCGTCAACGCATATAATATCCCACGAAATAGCAGCAAGGAGGAATGCACTTTTACATCGCAATACTTCAGGATGAATTATCCAGACATCACCCCGTTTAGGAATAGAAACCGGAAGTCCGTTACCGCCTGGTCCAGCTACAACGATTCGTAAATTTGGATACATTGCAGCAAGAACGGATTCCCACCATAGCTTGGCGGAAATTGGGCATACGATAAGAATGGGACCTTTGGCATATAACGCAAATGCTGCGGAGGCTGTGATTGTTTTACCCAAACCACATTCATCCGCAAGTAACGTATTTTGGCCCATCTTCTGGATGGCCTCCGCTTGGAATGGAAGAGGTATATAAGTCATGAGGGCTTCCAACTGAATGTCTTTTCTATGTACGACAATCCAAGTTGTAGAGCATCTCTTGCGTGTAAATCCTTTATATCACAAAATTGGGGGAACTTTTTCAAAAGTCGGGCAATGGGCCATCGTCCCTTCGATGACGCTGGAACAGCAACTACGGAAATGTGGTCTGTATGTAGCCAACTTATTGCGCGAATGGCGCCGATAAGTTCTGCTGTAAAGAGCCTGTTGCCGATGTGCTGTTCCGCATAACCTTTGTAGACACGATAATCTTCGACGACAATCATGTCTATCGGAAATGGATCGGTTAGGAACTTAGAAAGTAGTTCTGAATAGCGTTCGATAGTTTCCTCCTTAACATCTGTAGACGGTCCGAGTGTAACCTCTCCGTCAAAATCCAACCATACAAGACCCGTGGTCTCCCCTGGGTCTACGGATAAGATCATCATGATTGATGTGCTCCTCCCAACAAAGGGGCCAATCGTTTGGCTAAACTTTGTCGGATTACCTTCCGGTTCCTATCCCAGTCTAACTGAAGAACGTGTTTCATAAGAAGTTGGTGATCCACTGGTTTTTCCGGAGTGGATGCGTCCCCTACCAATACTCCTTCGGTAACTAACTTCTGAATCCGGGCTGAGGATACACCTAAGATTCGGGCAGCAATTGCTCGTGTGTAGGATTCCTGGATTTGATATTCTGTTACCCAGACTCTCCGTTCTTCGTTGAACATTATCCTTTGCGTTATTTCATACAACACGCTACCTCCTTTACTTTAAACCTACCCGGCTACATCCTCAACCCACACAGTTGAATGTAACCGGGTAGGCTAAAGGATTATGCCCCGAACGCAGCGAACGGATCTTCGTCGTCGTCTTCGTCAGTCCCTTCGACTGCAACAACAGGCGCGGCAACCTTTTTGGCCTTAGCCTGGGGCGCGCGGCTGTCAACCAGCACATCGTCGGGTAGACCGAGATCGTGCAAAATGGACTGAACCTGTTCGAGTTCTCCATCGTCACGGTTGAGGTAGATCGCGAACTTAGCCCGACCATCTTCTCGATGGCTACGACCAGTTCCCTCACTGGGTTCCCACGCAATGTTCTGCTTGTTGAACGGGTCGACCACGACTTTGGACCACAACTTGTAACAAACCAAGCCATCGTCCCCCTTCGTGCGACACGCGGAGCGCACCTGATCGGCGGTAGCTCCCTTATCTTCCGCAAACGTCTTGGTATCCACGAATGCGGCAACAGCCTCAAAATCAATACCCTGAGTCAATAGTTCACTGGCTTCGTACAACATCAATTTCTCCTTAGATTAGATTTATGATGAGGGCGGGGTGTATTGCCCTCTTGAGTTATGTACCCCTTCCGATCCCCGTTACGATGTCTTGTGACGGGGACCGTGGGAGACACATTACTTCGGCTGCGGTTCGGTAGGCATACCATCTGCACACTTAATAAGTGTCGGATTCTCTTTATAAATTACATCCGTTGCTACCGTCGCCAATATCTTTCCTTCGTGTTCCCACCACGCGAAGACGTCCCGGCCATTCGCGAGAATTACTAGCCGTGTGCAGACGGCTTTGGGATGTATCGCTGTGATTTCTTCCAATGATCTGTAATGTGAATTTGTAATGGGAGCGACGAGTTTGTGATTCGTCAAGTGGTGTTGGTGTGGTCTAGCTGGATAACGTGAGGCTTGTACCCTTTTGGGCTTGATTGCCTGAAGTTGTCGGACTGGTCCACCATCTACCGCTTGGGCGATCATCATTCCATCGTCGCCCCCATATGCTATGTAGCCTTCCCGATCAATCTTCGTAAGGGACTGACCGATGCCCTTCAACAAGGCTACTACATCCTGAATGTGCTCATACGGCAATGTTACCCATTGCTTCGTAGTCATTTGCCCTCCGTTCTCATTCATTATACCCATTATACCACGTATGTGGCGCAATTGCGTTACAATTGCGTTACACAACGACCGTGGTAAATTGGGGATTAACGTGCAAACGAAATTGTATCATCTGCTCGTCCAATTCAACACCCAACCTTTCAAGTTCATTGATCTTTTCGGAAATGTGTGCCAAGGATGTGATAGGAAATCTATCCCAGTGAACATCTCCTGGATCTTGCCATTTTGCCCATTCTTCCAGGGCTGACAGAAAAATGGCTTCCCGCGCAATAAGATTCATACGTGTTTCTTCGATCTTATGTTGTCGATTTTTAATTCTACCGGACATTTCAATCCTCCAGATTCACTGTAATGTTTGCTGGCTTTCCGCCCCATAGGTCATCCTCATCAATGTGATTGATTCCCCAAATTCTAAGCAACGTGTTGACATAGGGATGCGGTGCAACACGTGCAAGAAGGACCAACACGGCTTTCGTCGTGTTGATCCGAATCGCTACGTCATTTGCCAATTCAACGACCTTCTCCAGTTGTGTATTATCCATAGTCAAAATCGATTTGAGCATAAAGATTACCGCGATACTCGTATAATTCGACCACTACGGAACAACCCCACCGTCTACCTTGAACACGAACAATACCGCTGCTGGTTTCGAGTGCAGCAAATTGCTCCTGCGACATTGCTATGATGTGTTGTGGTAGATTGATATATCCATTCACAATCTCGATAAGTCGGACGTTTCCGTCACGGATATATTCTTTCATATCCTTGTCTCCTTAAGACTCAAACTTTGCGATGTACAACGCTCGGCACGCCATGCCGTAATCCGCTGCATCATCAACATTGGGTTCAACGTCGTACAAGTCCACCAGTGTTTCAAGTGCTTCGACGAACGTCAATCCCGTTGACATTACTACAGTAATGAACTCCCCATGATTCCATAGAAAGTCCAACACCGGTCCATATTTATCTATACGTATACACATTTCGTATGACCGTTTAAGATCTAGGACCGCAAAGGTGAGTCGGAATAATCCCGTATGGGATATTAGAAGATCACCAATCTGTATAGTTTCGTTAGGGCGTCCGTGACTTGACGCGTACTCAGCCATTCGTTCATTGTCTTTCATCATATCCTCCATAGTGAATGTGAATAATTTGGTCTTGTGACCATTCATTGCATAGTAATGTGTGACGTGTACTACACAATGAATGATCCCCAACGACGCGAAGCCGATAACTATCGAAAACCCGCCGTTGGGAACCACAAGGAAAATTAGGGAACCAGCGTCAGCGTTTTGATTTGGGGCATAGTTTGAACCACTTCGACCAATACGTACATTTGGTCAATGCCACGTTGCTGGTATTGTATGTGCTTGTCGGACACAAACACCACCAACTTCCCGAACATCGACACGCTGCTTCCACTGGTTGTGGACACATCGACAA
>Ga0307378_10004506_pt1 | contig 19846 bp, 14 predicted proteins | sample UN1MG_FD_202238 | JGI IMG/M metagenome (GOLD analysis project Ga0307378, IMG submission 202238) | Soil microbial communities from Risofladan, Vaasa, Finland - UN-1 | ecosystem: Environmental > Terrestrial > Soil > Coastal area > Acid sulfate soil | place: Finland: Risofladan, Vaasa | collected... | reverse complement strand
AGAATACCCCAAGTGGACCTTCAAGGTGCAGATAATGCCGGAAGACGACGCCAAATCCTACCGCTGGAACCCGTTCGATCTGACAAAGGTGTGGCCTCATGCCGACTACCCGCTCATCGAGGTCGGCGTGATGGAGATGAACAGAAACCCCGAAAACTACTTCGCCGAAGTCGAGCAGTCCGCCTTTTCACCGGCAAACGTTGTGCCCGGCATATCATTTTCTCCCTGTAAAATGCTCCAGGCTCGTATCTTCGCCTATGCCGACGCGCATCGGTACCGCCTCGGCGCGAACTTTGAAAGCCTGCCTATTAATCGTCCCCGCGCTGCTGAAGTACACAACTATCAGCGCGACGGTTCAATGAGGTTCGACGACAACGGCGGGTCGGCAGTAAACTACGAGCCGAACAGCTTCGGAGGCCCTGAGGCCGATGCAGCTTTTAAGGAACCGCCCCTGAAGATTTCGGGTGATGCGGACAAATATGACCAGAAACGGGGCGCAGCCGATGATTACGTTCAGCCCGGGAACTTATATCGATTGATGCCCCCTGACGAACAGAAACGGCTCGTGGAGAACATTGCCGGCACACTTAAAAAAGTACCGAAAAAAATCCAGGACAAGATGATCGAGCATTTCAGTAGAGCGGACAAGAATTACGGCAACGCGGTTGCACGGGAGCTGGGGCTTAAATAAAAGCCCCCTGTCCCGCTCATCGGATCCCTCTATTACCGGGTCGTATATAAACAGGAACCGTGCCTACTGTCCAACAATATGCCATTTTCAGTGAATTTTTGTTGAATGCTCGCTGTACCGCATATACAATATAATGATATTTACAGCACAGGAGCTGCCCTATGAAATGTCTTGTGTCAGGAGCGACCGGATTTCTTGGAGCTAACCTTGTTCACGAGCTCATAAAGGACGGATGGAAAGTGCGTGCCTTCGGCCTTCCCGGCTCTGAGGTGAAGCATATCGAGTCCCTCCCTGTGGAGATCATGTTCGGGGACGTAACAAACAGCGACGACGTGGACAAGGCGGTCAGGGGAATGGACGTTGTCTTTCACGTGGCCGGGGACACGTCATTCTGGAAAAGATATTTCGATCAGCAGCGGAGAATCAATGTCGACGGTCCGGTCAATGTGGCTGAGGCGTGCGTCAGGCACAAGGTAAAACGGATGGTGCATACCTGCACCATCGACGCTTTGGGGTACAACCCGCAAGGGCTTACAGATGAGACATGGACCGATTACAACTATGCTGGCACCGGTTATAACTACGCAGATACGAAGCGTGAAGGAGAAAAGAGGGCCATGGCCTTCAACAGCAAAGGCCTCGAGGTTGTCGTTATATATCCGGGAAGCATGGTGGGACCTTTTGATTTCACACTCCAGTTCGGGAGGCTTTTTTTCGACCTCAGGGACGGGAAGATCCCCGCGTGTCCACCAGGTGGAATCGGCCTCGGGCATGTGACCGAGGTTGCCAGGGCGCATATCGCCGCTGCGAAGGCCGGAAAGGCCGGAGAGGGTTATATATGCGCAGGAGTAAATGCAACGTACCGTGAACTGTTCGAAACGATTGCCGCGAAATTTGGCAAGTCCGCGCCGAAGCGGGACATGCCAAAGCCTCTTTTTATCGCGTACGGCTTTTTAATGGAGCTGTTATCGGCCTTCACAGGCAAGCCTCCGGAGATGAATCCCGGACAGGCAAGGTTTATGTCGGTAAAGGCTTACTACGATTCAACTAAAGCGGTGAAAGAGCTGGGGTACCGTATCGTTTCTCTCTCGCAGATGGTTGACGACGCATACGACTGGTACAGGTCTAACGGATTCCTGTAATTCCGCCACAGTAAAAGCACGGCCAGGCCCGAACTCCTCGACACTAAAGATCTTTCCCCCTCTAAATGCAAAAAACCCCCTTCCCTCACTGGGACTGGAAATTATCACTCTTCCGATTAGTATCTTGTCAGCAGAGGAAAGGACGATGACGTATTGTCATTAATCTCAAAAAAAAAGTCCGATGGCAGCCCTCCAAGCTACCTTCCACTCCTGCCTGGGTTTTTCTTTTCGGGCATCAAATACTGTAACGCTCGTCCTTTCAGTACAACAGAGGATCACAACACTCCGTCCGGGCTGATCCCCATTTTTCCAGATCACAGTAAACAGCAATTAGTGCAATTTTCTCAAAGATTGCTGCAATCAGATTGCATAGCAAGAATTTTAAATGATGACTTGGCAGATGAAAAGAATAAAGTTTATAGTGAGCAAAACGCTTAAATATCCATTCCTTCGTAAAGGAATGGGTATTGACCTTCCTATTACGATTTCAAAGAAGGAATGTGGATTAGCGGGCGTTACTCCCCTCACAACACCGCCTGACGAAGTTTGGAAAAGCAGCAGAGATCCCGGTAGGAATATGCATACCAAAGTATCCACCCGGTGTATAGCAGAGTATCCAGTCGGCCTGCCGCCGATCTCCCGCCGTATTAAGGGTCATTTTGAAAGAAAGTTCTAATTATTTACCATTCATTAAATAAACAGATTTAACCGTAATTTTTTGTAAATGTTAAAAATTGGTATGAATATTGTTTATATATAAATGGGTGTTTACCCGAAATCAAACATTTTTAAGGAGGTTATTATGAGAAGAGGCGTTTATATCGGCATTTGCCTCTTGGTTGTCATTGCAGTGAGCGTCGTACTTTTCGGGACTGCGCCGAAAAAGGAGGCAGAAAAGGAACAGCTCACCTTTGCCTATGTTCCCGGCATTGAAGACCCATTCATGCGAATGATAGAGAAAGGGGCAAGGGCAAAGGCCGAGGAGCTCGGGGTGGAGCTTCTCGTATCCGAGTATCCGGGTGCATGGGGGCCCGAAGTTCAGGTACCGATTCTCGAGGCCCACATGGCGCGAGGCGGATACGATCTCCTCATGGTTGTTCCGACTTCGGTGGATGCGCTCATCGCCCCGCTGAAGAAGGTCTATGATCAGGGTGTTGAGATCATCACCTGCGACACCTATCTCGGCGACGGTGACTACTCGAAGACGAGCGAATACTCATTCCCGCTCGCCTATATTGGAACCGACAACGAGCTCGGAGGAGAAGAGGTTGCGGAACATCTCGCTCAGATGCTCGGAGAAAAGGGTAAGGTGTACATCAACACGACAAACCCCGATGTGTCATCGGTCATGGGGAGGGTGAAGGGCTTTAAGAAAGGTATAGCCAAATTCCCGAACATGGAAGTCGTCGCCGTGGACTACAACCTCGATGTGCAGCAGAAGGCGCAGGAACAGAGCCTTGCGCTGCTGCAGAAGAGCCCTGATGTCGTTGGCATGTTCGGCACAAACCTATTCAGCGCGCAGGGTGCCTATCAGGCTGTCGTGAATGCCGGACTCACCGGAGCCGTGAAGATCGCGAGCTGGGACGCGACAATCGACCTCATCAATGCCCTCAAGGAAGGCAAGGTCGACCTTGTGCTTGCCCAGAAACCGGCTGAAATCGGGGCGCTCGCAGTCGAGTGGGGATACAAATACTTTATGGAAAAAGCCGAAGTCCCGAAAAAGGTCATCCCCGGATTCGAGTTCTTTACGAGGGAAAACGTGGACGATCCCGGCATGCAGCAGTTCATCTACCAGTAATTAACATTAACGGTATTTCCGACGAACCACACGAAAAAAAGAGGGTTAGCGCTCTCGTTAACCCTCTTTTCTATTACGTAAAGTTATATTGCGGTTTTTCGCGTTTTTAGTAAAATTACTAGTATCATAAGGGGATCTTTCGTTTCTCTTTCAAGAGACCTCGGGGAGCATAGAGTGCCTTCAAACGGTTCAATGATACTGGATTCGAAAGGCAGGGGATCGAAACTGCTCATGACTGCTGCAAAGAACTGGGCACTCCTCTTTCTCTTTCTCCTCGTCGCAGTCTTCAGCATAACCGGCAAAGGGTTCTTCAGCCTTACAAACTTTCAGAACATCATTCATCTTTCAACGATATTCCTCCTCCTGTCCGCCGCCGAAACATACGTAATAATCGCAGGAGGGATCGACCTCTCCGTCGGGTTTGTAATGGGCCTGTCGTCGGTACTCTCCGCGAAGATCATGCAGATACTTCATGCGTCCGCCCTGCCGGAGCCCGCAAGCATGCTGATAGGCGGCGTGGTCGGATTAACAGTCTGCATCATACCCGGATTGATAAGCGGGACCCTTATTGCCCGGTTCAACGTTCCTCCCTTCATCGCAACCCTGGGAATGTGGGGAGTAACGAACGGGATCACGCTGAGGATCTGCCAGGGGTTTCCCATCTCGTTTCTTCCGTCAAAACTCGTGGGGCTCGGCAATGGCTATCTGCTCTACATACTGCCGGGCAGAGCAGTCTCTTTTTTCCATAAGCCGTTCGGAATACAGGGCTCGCAGATTCGCGAGCTCGTACGCATCTTTCCTAACTCGCTGCTGTTCTCGTTCTTCGTGCTGTTCATACTCTGGTACATCCTCAAACATACAAAGTTCGGACAGCATACCTATGCTGTGGGAGGGAGCATGGATGCGGCGATAAGAGCAGGCATCGACGTAAGAAGGCACCTTATCCTCACCTACACGCTCTCATCTTTCCTTGCGGGCCTGGCGGGCGTTTTCAATGTGTTTCAAACCGGTATAGGAAACTTTACCCCTTTCAGTGCAATGTATGAGCTGTTTGCGATAGCGGGAGTTGTGATCGGAGGTGCGAGTCTCATGGGGGGAAAGGGGAGCATCCTCGGCGCCTGCGTGGGGGCGGTGATGATACGGCTCCTCGAAAACGGGCTTTCGATATCGGGCGTGGAACCTTTCTTCCGTTTTGTTGCAGTAGGTCTTATTCTCATACTGGCGGTTGTGATCGATCAGATGTTTCCCGAGCTGTTCTGAGAAGGAGCAGGAATCGGGCCTTAGGATAATTGTATGGAGCGAAGCAATAACAGGGGCAAGGGTTTTCTGATGTTTCTCGGGCGGCGGTGGGCCCTCATGTTCCTCGTGCTCGAATCTCTCGTGTTCAGCTTTACCGCACCGGCATTCTTCAGCGTCAAGGGGATCCAGATCGTTCTCTTCTTCGGCACCACAATTTTTCTTCTCGGGACAGCAGAGACGTTCGTGATTATTACGGGAGGGATCGATCTTTCAGTCGGGTTTATCATGGGGTTCGCAAGCATCGTTTCTGCAAAACTGACCGTCATATTCACCAGAATGGGGCTTCCGCCCGGAGTCGGCATTCTCCTTGGAATTCTCATAACCTGGATGATTGGTCTGATACCGGGATATGTCAACGGCACACTCGTCGCACGGCTCAACGTTCCCCCTTTCATCGCTACCTTTTCGATGCTCGGGATAACCCACGGGATCTCCGAACTGCTCATACGCGGAGTTCCCGCCAAAAATCTCCCCTACCTCGCAAATGCGATAGGCAACGGGTATTTTATCTACTCCGTCCCGGGCGAAATAGTCTCTCTGTTCAAAAAACCGATCATACAGAGAGGAGTACTGCTTTACGAGATCATACCCAACGTGGTGGTTATAGCCTTCGTCTTTATCCTGGTGTTCGCTTTCATACTGAAACGATCGAAATTCGGCCAGCATACTTACGCCGTGGGCGGCAATATCGATGCTGCGATAAGGGCCGGGATAAATGTGAAAGCGCATCTCATCAAGATCTATATGGTTTCATCCTTCTTTGCCACTTTATCCGGTACGATCTATATGCTACAATATATTACAGGAAAGGCGGACGCAGGGGCGCCCTTCCTGCTCGACGCTATTGTATCGGTCGTTATCGGGGGCGCAAGCCTGTACGGCGGTATCGGTACCGTGGGAGGAACAATTCTCGGATGTCTCATCCTTTCGGTCCTCGAGACCGGTTTGAGGATGATGGGGGTGCCGACTTTCGACAAATATATCGCAGTAGGGATCATCCTTATCTTTGCGGTCCTGGTCGATCAGTTCTTCCCTGAGCTCATACACAAAGGAGATTAGCCTATGGGTTACCTGCTCGAGGTCAAGGATATAACAAAGAGATTCGGCGGCCTTGTTGCGGTGAACTGCGTAAGCATGGGGGTGAACGCAGGTGAAGTCGTCGGGCTTCTCGGAGACAACGGCGCCGGAAAGTCGACCCTGATAAAGATGATCTCAGGGGTCTATCACCCGGACGAAGGCAGTATTTTTTTCCTGAACGAAGCGGTAAGGATCAATAGTCCGATGGATGCGCTTTCGATGGGCATAGAAACGATCTACCAGGACCTTGCCCTCGCCGAAAACCTCAACGTGTACTCCAATATATTTCTCGGGCGTGAAAAACTGAAAAAGATATTGGGACTTATCAACATCCTGGACCACGACTATATGCTGGCCGAATCAAAGAAGGTGCTGAACAGCCTGGAGATAGAGATTCCGTCGCTGAAAAACAAGATAAGCATGCTCTCGGGCGGTCAGCGGCAGGCTGTCGCGATATCACGGTCGCTGTACTGGAATGCGAAGTTTTTAATCATGGATGAACCAACCGCGGCGCTCGGAATCGCGGAGCAGAAGAAGGTGCTGGATCTCATCAGGCTTCTGAAGTCTCAGGGGCTGGGGATCATCATAATCAGTCACCAGATACACGACATCTTCTCGGTTGCGGACCGGCTGGTAATAATGCGGCGAGGATTAAAAGTTGCGGAACGAATCACAAAAGAAACGGACCCCAATGAAGTCGTGAGCCTCATCGTTGGAGCTGAAATGGTAAAAAGGTAGCTATCCATGAAACTTTTTACCAAAACATTCATATTCTTCATCAGCATCATCATTATACAATCAAACCTTACATTTTTCATCATCACGAATATTATCAAGAAGAACAACCTGCAGGACGCGAAAAAAGAGCTGACTGAAGAAGCGACCTTTGTGTATGAGAGCTACAACTCCTGGAAGCGGAGCCTCTGGATAAGTCTCAACACAATCAGGGAGGATGAAAGCCTGAAACAGATCCTGCTATCCCGTGAAGGCCTCCCTGTCAGAGGACGGCTTCTTTCGTACGCAAAAGAGCATATACTTTCAAGCGGTATAGACTGTGTTCTCTTAAAAAGTAGCTTTTACCCGCACCTCGAGCTGATACCTTATGAATACAGCATATTCACGCTCTCAGACCTCGAGGGACTCACAAACCTCAAAACTCATCCCTATATCGAGATCGTGTTTCTCGGGGACGTGCTGAGCATGGTGGGGACGGTGAGTCTGACAACTCAGCCGGACAACACAATAGAACTGTTTCTCATAAAGCAGATCGAACAAAACTTCTGCAGCAACCTCACTGCGGAGAGGAGGTCCTTGGCATCCTTCTTCCTGGATGAAATGTATTTCGTCGGCCCGCCGGGAAAAGCGGCACTGCCCCAGACAATAGACTCCAAGGAGATGAGGTCGGCATACCGGGAGTTTTATGACAGTGGGGGAGGAAAAAAGGAGTATAATATAGCCATTCAGAATGTGGGGAATGTTGCGCGCATACAAAAGGACAGCCCACTTTTTCTTGTGACCTTTCTATCAAACCGGCCGTACCAGAGAAGAGTGGTTCTCGTAAAGAGGATTGTTCTCCTCGTATCGATACTCGGGGCACTGCTCACTGCCGCACTGAGCCTGTTTCTCTCGAGAAACATCTCCAAACCCGTAAAAAAACTGACAGACGCCATGCACGGAGTGAAAAACGGACAATATGACACCAAAATAGGAGTAAGCTCCAGGTCCGAGATAGGCGAGCTGTTTCAGGGTTTTAATGAGATGGCCCATACGCTGGGTCAGGACAAGGAACAGATGAAAAACTACATCGACGAAATCGTGATGCTGAAAGATTACCTGGAAAAGATAATCCACTCGATAAGGGCCGGTATAGTGATCATTAATACGGACCTTGTCGTCGAAAAGGCGAACACATCCTTTCTGCACAGCTTTCAGCTCGATGAGGATCATATCATAGGAAGAAAGATAAAGGACACCGACATCGATATACTGGACAGAGATATTTTAAAAAACATAAAGGCGCTTATACTGGGTAAGAAGGAGTTTTATTCGAAGATTAAAAGGGCAGAGGGTAACAGAGTTTTCGAGATAAAGCTCTACCCTCTCCTGGGTTCGCAGGAAGTGCATGAAGAGATTGCAGGAGTTGTTTTTACGGTCGATGACATCAGCGAGAAGGTGGAGTTCGAAGAAAAAATTTTTCAGGCCGAGAAGCTCTCCTCTCTCTCAATACTTTCCGCAGGCGTTGCACATGAGATAAACAATCCCTTAAGCTCCATCATGACAAACGTTCAGAACCTTCTGGAAGAGGAGGATACCGAAAGGAAGAAGGTTTCCCTTAAATGGATCGAGCAGGAAACCCGACGCATCGCAAGAACAGTCCGGGGACTCTTAAACTTCTCTTCCTCACACACCGGGAACGACCTTGGGGCGGATGTGAATGAGGTCATCTCCAAGGTGGTTCAGATAATAGAATACTCGATAAACAAAGATAAGGACATCAGCATCGAAACCGAGCTGGAAACGGGGATCCCCCGGGGGGCGATCAAGGAGGATGAGCTCCAGCAGGTGATTATCAATCTCGTACACAACTCGATCCAGGCCGTTGACAACGGCGGTTCTGTGGCAGTGTGCACCTCATCCGGCAGGGATAATCACAGTGTCAACATTGTAATAGAGGACAACGGCAGAGGGATAGATGAGGACCAGATGCCTCATATATTCGATCCTTTCTACACAACAAAACATAACGGTGAGGGAACAGGGCTCGGCCTCTCTGTCGTGTACGGCATCATGAGAAAGTACAACGGCAAAATCAAAGTAGACAGCAGAGTAGGACATGGTACAAAGATACTCCTATCATTGCCCGCTCTGTGATTGCGAGAAATAATATGGACAGATTACCAACCGCGAAATACTCGATACTCATTGTCGACGACGAGGAAGGCATCAGACACGGATTGAAGACCTTTTTCCGGAATAAAGGGTTCATAACCCATGAATCTGGAGACTTCGACACGGCTCTTTTGACAGCCAAAAACCATCCGATCGATGTCGCGATCATCGACATCCGTCTGAAAAGCGGCCGGAGCGGAATAGAGCTGCTGGCAAAACTGAAGGAAATCGAGCCCGACCTCATTGAGATCATTATCACCGGGTACGGAAGCATAGATACCGCAGTTACATCAATGAAGGAGGGAGCATCCGACTATATCGTCAAGCCGATTGACAACAAGAAACTCCTGAATGTGGTACACAAAAACCTCGATATCAGAAACCTGAAAAACGAGAACTACTACCTGAAGCGAGAGCTTCTGGCCCGTTCTCTCGCCTTTGACTTCATCACCTGCAACCGGAAGCTGAAAATCCTTCTGCAGAACGTTGATAAAATAAAAAACAACCCGGTTACCGTGCTCATCACCGGTGAGAGCGGAACAGGGAAAGAGGTGTTGGCGCGGTATATCCATTTCACCAGCAACAGGAAAGAAGGGAAGTTTGTTACCATCAACTGCGCATCTCTCTCCGAAAGCCTTCTGCTGAGTGAACTGTTCGGACACGAAAAGGGGGCTTACACCGGTGCAATCGAGAGACAGTTCGGTAAGTTCGAGATTGCGGACAAGGGGACCCTTTTTCTCGACGAGATCGGAGACATGTCGCCCGATATTCAGGCCAAGCTGCTCCGGGTCATCGAGGAGAGCAGCTTCGAGAGGGTGGGAGGGACAAAAAGCATATATGTCGATGTCAGGATCATAGCGGCAACGAACAAGGACCTCACGAAGCTGATAGAGCAGGAAAAGTTCAGAGAGGACCTCTTCTATAGAATCAACGTATTGGACTTCCACCTCCCCCCGTTGAGAAGCCGAAAGGAGGACATACCCCTCCTTGCCCGGTATTTCATAAAGAAGTACAACAGTAAATATAATAAGAAGGTATCCGGGTTTACCGGGGAGGTGCTGGAGAGCCTCAAGCGCTATGAGTGGCCGGGTAACATACGTGAGCTGGAGAATGTGGTGAACCAGGCGGTCCTACTGAGCGAGGGAGAAACCATCGAAGCCGGCGATATGAGAAACGCTCTGTTTTGCGGAGAAACAAAAAGGGATCTTGCGATTGATTTCAGCAGTATAACTTCTTTTAAAAGGACAATGGCTTCTATCGTCGAGATCTATGAAAAGCAGATCATAGACCATTTTCTTGCAAAAAATAACTATAACAAATCGAAGACGGCAAAAGAACTCTCTATTACGAGAAGAACCCTTGATGTAAAAATTGACAAGTACAAACCGATGGAAAAGTAGAGGCGTGCGATGGGGTCGGCCGCCCCCCTATTAAAAGCCCCCAGCGAAAGCAGGCGACTTTTACTTGCACTGGAGTCCTCCCCGCTGTAGAATCCTTTTAACAGACCTTTCGGCTTACTTCATGGGACCATCGCTTTCGGAGGTTTTAAAACAGAATAATGAATATCTATTTTGCAGGCTCGATCTGCGGAGGGCGGGACGATTCAGATCTTTACAGGAGGATTATCGATCATCTCACAAGATACGGTCAGGTGCTGACCGAGCACATCGGAGACCCCTCAGTTTCCGAAGAAGGCGAGCACCACCTCGATGACGGATTCATCTATGACAGAGACCTCGAGTTGCTCCACACTGCGGATGTCATCATCGCTGAAGTCTCCATACCGAGCCTGGGAGTGGGATACGAAATAGCGACTGCTGTTCAATGGTATAAACAAATCCTCTGCCTCTATCGTCCGGAGGGACATAAAAGGTTATCCGCGATGATTGCCGGGTGTCCTGACCTGACAATAGTAGAATACGGTTCATTCGAAGGGGCAGCGGATGCCATTGACAGTTTTATGAAAAACGAGGGAACTGACCGCTGATATTTTTATGAGAGGGCACATGAGATGTTCGCCGGCATGTAAGATCCTGTTCTATTCACGGGTCCGGGTATCCGGCGGGATGAGAATGCCTTAAAGTTTCGTGATACTGTACTTAGCGAAAGAGCGAGCCGGCCCTCCTGATAATTATGAAAAAAACAGTACGGGGAGACTGCCCTTTAGCTTATCGTAATTGATTAAGTTATGGCACCTGATATTGATCTCCTAAGACAATATATATTTTTTCAGAGTTTTCATCGCTTAAATTTGAAATACGGTCTATTGTAACGGGTAAGCCGGCAGACAGTACTATAATAGTTTATTTTTATCGAATCCAACGAGGAGGCATGTAAAATCAATAAGCTGCTGATTTTTATAGCCGCGCTCTTCATGCTGGGATGGGGAGTCGCGCACCTCGTTCCGACGAAGAACGTCGTAGCCGGATTCGGGGCCATATCCGCAGACAACGTGAGAATCATCACCATGGAGTGGATAGTAGAGGGTGCGGCGCTCATCTTTCTCGCGATACTCACCGCAGCGGTTACGTACTTCGACTACGAGGGCACCGCATCGAAGACAGTGTTTGTTTTAGTACCTGCAATGCTCTTCGCCCTCTCTGTCATCTCTTTTTTCACGGGCTTTAGAGTCGATTTTCTGCCTTTCAAGCTCTGCCCCGCTATCTTCATGACGTCAGCGACACTGATAATAGTGGGCAGGTTTTTGTAGGAGAATGTGTTAATCGGTCGGCATCCATCTTGGATTACAGCAAACGAGGGGTATTGCAGGCTCGACCGTGAAGCAGCATTGCATTAAAATGCATTGCCTTAAAATATAATCAACCCGCTCTGCTCCGCATTGCCCTTCTACCCATGTTTCTGACTGCCAGTTTCGCGATCCAGGCCAGCGGTTTCATAAAAGGGGCCTTCGAGGCCTTTCACAACATCTTTGAGTCGTTCGGGGATAGGAATCTTCTGGGTACATTTTTTTTCGCATCTTCCGCACTCCCTGCACAGAGAAGTGCACGCCTGCTCCTCCCAGGCGGAAGAGATAGGTCACTTTGGCCTACCGGTTATCGCCAAACAGGTGTTGTGGCGAATAGTTCATTTTGATAATCTGGAATTTAAAGCACCACCGTTCGATAAGGCAGTAATAAAAGCCTCCTGACCTTCATTTTATTATGCTCCACACATTTTCTTTTTTCGATAGGCAACTTTTATAAGTGTAATTCCGCTTGTTATAGCGAAAGAGGTCTTCTGCCCTGTTAACGAACAGGAAAACGCTCATAACACAATCAGTATTATTTCCAAAAAGAAATATTTTGCTTTACAATAACATATCTCCTGTTAGAGTAATAAATTTCGATTTTATACAAAGATAGCCAGGAGGTACCTATGAAAAAATATATTGCAATTATTGCTTCCGCTCTTCTTCTTTGTACTTCGGTCTTCATCTTCACGGGCTGTCCCAGCGATACCGCGCCAGGCACACCGCCGACAGTAGAGGAGACGAAGCAGGTTATACAGGGCGCGAGCGTCGGTTACCCGCCGGAAGGAGAGACAGCCGCATTAACTGCGTTCTCCGGAATCCCGCTTATCGATCTGATTATCATGGTGGCAAACATCTACCTGGAGATGCCCGGCTGGCAGGGGTCGGACGGTACGTATTCAGTTTCCATCTCTGGAGATGGGGACGATTTTACCCTGACGCTCAGTATAGTGTGGAATGCAGGGAAAGATATGTGGCACTACACCCTTACGCTCGACGGGACAATAGATGCCGTGGTGTTCGACAACTTCAAGATATTCGAGATGTATGCCGCCACCGACGGCAACCAGGGGGAGATCATCCTCAAAATTCCTGACGCCCAGGACGACTATCTCTCGGTTACATGGAACAAGGGCGACACCTATATCACCTTCACGATGGCGGCGCAGTCCGGATCGGATTCTTTTACGATTACCCTGGTAGAAACGCCGCCATACCTGGTTGAAGATGTATGGACGAGCGATAGCGGAAGAATCAAGATCGAGTCAACGCCGGGGGAATCTATTTTTGATGAGGAGTGGGGACCGGCCCCTCCGCCGCCCTTCTAATGATGAAGCGCCGGCTCCTGACGCTTCGCAACTTTATGTGACGCAGAGAAGCATCAGCTCAGCGGTAGGGGACGTACTTTTTTCTCCCGAACCCGAGGAAACCTCCGAAGGCCCACTCGAGGAAGGTGAGAGGATATCCGAGCTTCATTGGGAGGCGGTCCATGCGGCGGGATGACGTGGAGATCGGGGTATCCTCTATGATGCACCACGGCATTCCCATCCTCTTCAGTGTTTTCTTCACCCGCGTGAAAAACTCGAGGTCCTCCGCATGCTTGAGCTCGGTCCCGAATCCCCCGAGCTCCACGAAAAGATCGCGCTGGCAGTACCCCATGTTTGCCGTGATGTTTACGAGCCTCTTCCCCCAATGGATGAAATCGAAGTAGAAGTTCGCCGCACCTTCCTCGGAATCAGCCTTTATACGAACTATCCCCATGAGGTAGCCTCTGGAGTAGCAATCGTACACCTCCTGAGCCAGCTTCGGGTCCATTCTCGAATCGGCATCGAGAAAGAGCAGCACTTCACCGCTGGCATGATAGGCCCCCATGTTTTTTGCCCGGCCTGGGCCCAAAAGGGGCTCTTCGAAGAGGAAGTTCTGAATGGAGTTGTTCTTAAAAAATGAGTGGTAGACCCTCGCTGTGTCGTCGGTGGACGCGTTGTTTACCACAATCACTTCGAGGTCTTCGTGGTCCATCGTCTGCGATTCCGCCGACTCCAGAGCCAACGCAAGATAGTCCTCTTCGTTGTACGCCGGGATTATGACGGAGACTTTCTTGCTCATCACACTACCGCTTTATATCCTGAATATAGCGTACCGCTGCATGAGGGTGAAACAACATAGCAAGTCTTTCTTGTCTTCTGCCCGATATTCGGGCCCATTCTACACTATTATCATGAGAGCAAGACGACGAACTATGAATTCTGCATGTATGTACCCTCCATTATTCTACCCGGTATATAACACTATGTCCAGAATAATAGAAAAAACTTTCCCAACCTCTCGTCATAGATGTATATAATATATGGCGAATCCTCAGACACGAGACCGGCAGCGCGGTTTACCGGTATAACATAGCGGACACGTTCTATAACAGGAGAGACACGATAGCATTCGCTGGCCTGCACCTTTTGATCGGGATTCAGGCCTGCTTTACGGATTGTACGGCGGATGGTTCCAGGACCGGGTAAAAGAGATTAGTGCGGCTTTCTCACTTCTGCTAAATGACGACGAAGTGTACATAGAGAAAAGCGTTTAAAACCCATTCCTTACTGGTTGTTGCTGGTCATGAAACGCCCAAGCATTTTGTGAGAAATGGGGGCTAGAATCGGCACCGACGTTAGATTGTTCCATCTAGCCGCTACACTCAATCCGTAAAAGGACGATAAGATTTTAAGAGGGTGAATGGAGAGCAGACCGGGTCGACTCACCCCACCCTAAACGCTGCTATGAGTATAGAGATGAAAAAGGTTCTGAACAAACGTTTCAAGATAGTACTGGTACTTATTGCCCTCATATTCAGTTTCCTCTTCATAAGAATCACGCAGCTCATGTTTTTCAACCGAGAGCTCGTGTCCGAACCTCCTGAAGCACCGGAGTACAGAGAGCGCGGTTTTATCGTCGACAGGACCGGCGAGAAGCTCGCCATCAGCCTCGAGACCTACTCCGTTTACGTAAGGCCCGCTGAGATAGAAAACAAGAAGGAGGCTGCCAGGGTCGTTGCAGGCTCTCTGGACCGTGATTACACAGGGATACTCCGGCTGATGAACAGGAAAAAGCCTTTTGTCTGGATAGCGAGACAGGTGGATATCAAGTATACCGGCCGCCTCGAGCAGATTGATATTCCGGGGATATACCTGGAGAAGGAGTTTCGCAGACACTACCCGCTCGGGACATTCGCCTCTCACACCATAGGATTCGCAGGGATCGACAATGTCGGTCTCGAAGGCATCGAGTACCAGTTCGACGGTATTCTGCTGCCGAAGAGGGCCGATACCCGCGGTATCGACAACTCCGAGAGGAGAGGCTACACCATCATGCTCACCATAGACCGGTACATTCAGTCGGTTGTGGAGGAGGAGCTCACCCGCGCACTCGAAACGACAGGCGCCAACCTCATCACCGCCATAGTCATGAACCCGAACACAGGAGAGATCCTCGCTATTGCCAACAAGCCGGACTATGACCTCAATGACTTCGGCCACTATTCCGACGGGAGAAAGCGGAACAAGGCAATCACCGACCCTTTAGAACCCGGGTCCATCTTCAAGGTAATCATCTCATCTATACTCCTGGAAAAAGAGCTCGTGCACGAGGATGACAGCTACTTCTGCGAGGGGTCAATAAAAGTAGAAGGAATTACAATCAACGACATTAAGTCTCACCATTCCCTGAATTTCCGACAGGTCCTGGAGCGCTCCTGCAACGTGGGGATGGTGGAGTCAATAAAACGCATAGACAAGTATGCTCTGTATGAAAAGCTGAGGGCCTTCGGGTTCGGAGAACCCACTGGAATCAATCTCCCCGGAGAGGGCCGGGGCATACTCCGGAGTCCGAAGGACTGGAGCAGGGTTTCCAAATATGCGATGGCGATCGGCCAGGAGATCAGCGCAACTCCCCTTCAGATCATGCAGGCCGCGTGCGCCGTGGCCAATGGAGGAGAGCTCATACAACCGAGGATCGTGAAACGAATTGAGAGACAGGACGGTTCCGTACTGAAAGAATATCGCCCGCTCGTGATAAGAAGGGTGATGAGCGAGGCTACATCCAAAAACCTGCTCGATATGCTCACCGGTGTGATCTCCAGCAGGGGGACGGGGTACAAGGCCCAGGTGGAAGGGTATTCGATCGCAGGCAAGACAGGGACCGCCCAGATCGCAGATACAAACAAGGGAGGGTATCTCGAAGACCAGTTCTACGCGTCCTTCCTCGGCTTCGTCCCCGTACCGAACCCCAAGATCGTGGTACTCGTGACGATAGACAGGCCTGTCGGCGAGGTCTACGGCGGGCAGATTGCAGCGCCCGTGTTCAGGGCAATCGTGGAGCGTATTGCGCACCATCTCAATATTCTTCCGTCGTTCAGTGAAATCTATCTACTGAGAGACAACTGATCCATGGAACAGAATTCCCTGTATGAGAAGAACTATGATGCACTGAGCCTCTGCAGGCCGGACCTCCTCATGGAGCTCGCCCGAACCCAAAAAGAGGACACCATCGTCCTGAAGTTCAAGGCGAAATCCGGATTACCAGCCATGAAGGTGGAGAGGGAGGCAGGAGCGATCCCTCTCCATTCGAGAACAGACCCGACAACAGAGGCAAAGCGGTGGACGGCGGGAAACACCGATGGAGAAGAGCAGGTTGTATTTCTCTTCGGATTCGGGCTGGGTTATCACATAGAGGAGCTCTTAGCATCGAACGAGGAGGCCCTTATCGTGGTTTTCGAGCCTTCTCGTACAATTTTCAGCGCCGCACTGAGAGAGCGCGACCTCACCTCTGTTATCAAATCTGACAGGGTACGGATCATCCTCGGTGAAGAGTCCGTGCCTTTCGATATGCTGGTGAGTGATCCGTCGATCACCCGCATGAAATTTCTCCCTCTCCGCTCCTACCAGACCCTTTTTCCTGATGCTTCCATAAAACGAAAAAAAGAGTATGTCTCATGGCTCAACCGGCGCCAGATCAATACCGCGACGATCCGCCGGTTCGACCGTCTCTGGACGTCCAATGCTTTCAAGAACTCCAGGCACTTCTTCTCACTCAAGGGAATAGAGGTGCTGAAAGAAAGGTTTCAAGGAATCCCGGCGATCGTGTTGTGTGCCGGGCCGTCACTCGAACAGGACTTCAATCATCTTCGAAAGCTGTCCGGGACAGCAGTGATCTTTGCAGTAGACACTGCGCTGAGGCCGGTCCTGCAGAGAGGAATTGTTCCCGATTTCGTTGTCTCCGTGGACCCGCAGTGGGTCAACAGCTTTATCCTCCTCTCTGACCCGCAGCTCGACAGGGAGAAGAGCGAGCTTCCTGTGCTCGTTTCCGACCCGGCGGTCTACCCGGCAACACTGAGGGAGTACAGGGGCTTAAAGATCATCACCTCCTCTGTATTCGCGCCCGGCAGGGTCATCGAGCGTTTCTCCGGACCCAAGGGGACGATAGCGGCCGGCGGCTCTGTCGCTGTCGCCGCATATGACCTCGCCCGGGTATCGGGCGCGGACCCCATCCTTCTGCTGGGACTCGACCTCTCCTACTCGACTACCCGCACACACCTTTCAGGATCATTCCACGAGCTCTTCCTACGCTCTCGAGCGCACAGGCTCGACACAGCGCATACGCAGATGATGAGGTATATAGCCGGAGGGGACCCTTTCGTGGAGGGTGACAAAAACGGAGACCCGGTATTGACGGACAGGAGGATGATGCTCTACCGATCGTGGTTCGAGAACGAGGTCATGAAATCGAAGGCGCGCACCATTAATGCGTCATCAGGGGGATTGAACATAGAAGGCATCGAGAACATACCGATAGGAGAGCTCCGGAACGAACTTGTGAAAGGGGGTAGCTTGAAGCCGGAGGCGGTGTCGAAACTGAGAGAGGAGCTTCTCGCTGCCCTTCCTGATTTCGAGCGGGCGTTCCTTTTCCTCGATTTCCTCGAGAATCTGATAAAAAAGCTCGAAGCTGTCCACAGGCTCGCAAAGCAGGGTTTATCGCTTGTGAAGTCCGCCGGATCGAAGCCGGAGAACAGGGGGAGCCTGGCACGTATATCGGGCAAGCTCGACGAAATAGACAGGGATATCCTTTCCGACAGAGATGCCAACAATATTCTCAGCATGGTGATGCAGACCTCGATTGCCGATATACTGGGGAAGGTCAAAAAGACCAAAACTTCCGCAGAATCAGAAGGGCCTCCGCAGACCGAAGGTTACGAAGGCGCACTTGAGAACTCCAGGGTGCTCTATCGCTCGATCGAGGAGGGAGCGCAGTTCCTCTCGGGGCTTCTGGAAAAATCATCGAAAAGGATTCAAGAATTGGTTATAGAAAAAGGGCCGCATGCCGATAAATAAAAAAAGGGCTGTAGATATTCCCTCCATATCTGCATTCCAAAAGCTGGGTTTTTTCGAAAACCTAGCTTTTTTTTATCTCTTAACGCGGGCGGTAACGCCTTTCATGACCCGCTCCACCTCTGTCAGCGACGCCATCGTCGTATCGCCTGGAGTAGTCATTGCAAGCGCGCCGTGCGCGGCCCCATAGTTTACCGCTGCCTGCGGTCCCTTGCCCTCCAGCAGTGCGTATATCAGTCCTGAAGCAAAGCTGTCGCCTCCTCCGACACGGTCGTATATCTCGAGATCTTCCCGCAGCATGGCTTCGTAGAATTCGCCACCAGCATACACCACCGCACCCCAGTCGTTGATCGAGGCGGTCTTCGCATTCCTGAGCGTTGTAGCAACGACCTTGAAGTTCGGAAATACTCCGACTGCTCTCTCTATCATACGCTTGAAATTATGGGTGTCCAGCTTCGAGATGTTCTTGTCGAGACCCTCGATCTCAAACCCGAGCGCTGCGGTAAAATCCTCCTCGTTCCCGAGCATTACATCCACCATGGGTGCGATCTTTCTATTCACCTCTTTTGCCCTCTCGGGACCTCCTATGTCCTGCCAGAGGGATGCACGGTAGTTCAGATCGTATGATATCACGGTGCCGTGCTTTTTTGCGCACTCCATCGCCTCCATGATGACCTGAGGAGTTGTCTCCGAGAGAGCTGCACAGATCCCACCGCAGTGGAACCATCTGGCGCCCTCCTCCCCGAAAATACGCTCCCAATCTATGTCTCCCGGTTTGAGCTGAGATACGGCGGTATGTCCTCTGTCCGAACACCCCAGCGCTGCCCGTACCCCGAACCCCTTCTCCGTAAAGTTCAGGCCGTTTCGCGCCTTCCTGCCGACCCCGTCAAAAGGCACCCACTTCACATGCGATATATCGACACCTCCCTGAAGCAGCAGGTCCTCGAGCAGGCGGCCGACAGGGTTGTCTACGATTGCAGTCACCGTCGCCGTATCCATCCCGAAGCAGCGCCTGAGACCCCGGGTGACGTTGTACTCTCCCCCGCCCTCCCATACCTTGAAAGAGCGCGTCGTGGAAATCCTCCCGTCTCCGGGATCGAGCCTGAGCATGATCTCTCCGAAACTGACCGCATCCCACCTGCACTCAGATTTTGGTCTGATGTCGAGAATATTCATATAAAAAATCCTCCGTAAGCTTATGTTGTTTACGCGGTGTACCGCTACTCCACTCTCATGGGTTGAGAGAATCCCGTCAGTTACCGATTTCAAGCCAGTTTGTGTGAAAAACCCCTTCCCTGTCCACCCTCTCGTAGGTGTGCGCGCCGAAATAGTCTCGCATCGCCTGGAGCAGGTTCGCCGGGAGGATTTCGCTGCGATAGGAATCATAGTATGCCAGCGAAGAGCTTAAGACAGGCGCCGGAACTCCAAGGCTCGCGGCCGTGCTTACCACCCACCGCCAGTTTTCCTGTCCCTTTCCCACAGCGTCCCTGAAAAACGGGTCGAGCAGGAGGTTTTCAAGCTCAGGGCTTTTAGAGAAGGCATCACGTATACAGTCGAGGAACTTTGCGCGTATGACACAGCCGTTCCTCCATATAAGAGAGATGGCCCCGGGTTTCAGGTTCCAGCCGTACTCCTTCGAACCCGCTTCGAGAAGAGCGAAGCCCTGTGCGTAGGAACATACCTTAGCCGCGTACAGCGCATCACCGATCGCTTCGATGAACCTCTGTTTCTCGCCGTCGAATTCCGCCTTCGGTCCGCGGAGGACCCTCGAGGCCTCGACCCGCTCTTTCTTTACAGAAGACATCGTTCGTGCAAAAACAGCCTCTG
>Ga0307378_10004505_pt1 | contig 19848 bp, 14 predicted proteins | sample UN1MG_FD_202238 | JGI IMG/M metagenome (GOLD analysis project Ga0307378, IMG submission 202238) | Soil microbial communities from Risofladan, Vaasa, Finland - UN-1 | ecosystem: Environmental > Terrestrial > Soil > Coastal area > Acid sulfate soil | place: Finland: Risofladan, Vaasa | collected... | reverse complement strand
TCGATCCGACCGTCTGCGATATCCAGCATCTTGTGAGAAGCTAGACCCATAATTTTAGCGGATTGTACAAACTCTTGAGCGCGGATTTCAGCACTGCCCCGAGTCGCCATCTCTCCCCGGGTTAGCGTAATGACCCCGGTTTTATACCCTAAGGCTCCCAATTTTATGATCGTGCCACTGCAGGCTAACTCCACATCGTCTGCGTGAGCGCCGAAAGCTAAGGCATCGAGTTTCACTTCAATCTCCAGTTTGGGTATATTTATCTTTTACAATTTAAAAAGCTGATGATCATGATGATTTATATCGACGGTTTTGTAAAGTCTGTCCATAAGTGAGAAACCGTATTTTATGAGAAAGGGCGTGATATTGAATTCCCTTTCCTGTAAGTGCTGATTTGGGTAAAGGCTGCTTTTCGCTAGGTGGATTCGCCGCGTTATGATGGTGTTCTGTTTTTTGGAAGCCTTGAGAATCTTCTTTTCCAGAAGGCTAATTTGGTGATGGATTTTCGCAATAGTAAGATCGACTGAGTTTTTTAGCGTAGGTTCAAAAGCCAACGTTTCCTGCTTGATGTCTATCAAATCCTTGTCAAGATGAGATGCCGTGGTCTGAAAAGCTTTATCAAGGGATTGAGGGATTTTTTCTTTTGCGATTTCATTGATTTCGGAATCCGCGTTCCGCCATATATCCAGGACTTTCAGGCTGTAAGTTTTTAAGGCTTTGTCCACATTTTTTTCGATGAGCGTAAGACTTTTCCTCGGATAGACAATCGGCATTGGCAAATTAAAGCTTTGGTAAACATCTTTCATCTGTGCAAAGTAGGCTACCTCACTCAGTCCACCTACGTAGGCGACTGTCGGCAAAAGCGTGTCCTGATATAGGGGGCGCAGCAGGACATTGGGGCTGAATATATGAGGCTGCTTCTCCAAAAGCTGGAGGAGTTCATCTTTCTTAAACGTCTGTGGCTTGCCTTTTATGCTGAAATCGTCTTCCCTGAATTGGATGCTTTCCCTTTCGTCCCGCACCAGGAATAAATTCAGTATCCCCTCATGGAGCTGAATTTGCGTGTTGTAGTTTTTTTGTCTCAATTTTCGTGAAGTTTCCAGGGCGCGCTGTGTTGAGGGTGAGTTTTGGGCGATCTCGGTATAAAAAACATCTTTCCCAAGTTCCTTTAAATCAGGATGTGCGGCATCAATGAATATAAGACCATAGGACTTGAACAATCGTGTCATCCACTGTGCAAAAGCCTCGGCAAACGATCGGCCGGGCTGATAGGCCTCGCCCAACTGCGACAGGATCTCCTGTTTGAATTCGGAATCACGGGTGAGATCATTAAGTTGTTGAATACAATTCGAAATTTCCGCGGAGAGTACGATTTTCGAAACCGGTTTTTTGAGGGTGGATGAAAACCCTTGGTATTTAATGTCTTCGATCTGGTTCTCTTTGTCTAGTAGGGTAATGTGATTGATCTCTTCAAAGTCGTGATCATCCGAAGCCAACCAAAAGACTGGCACAAAGCACCCCAGGCTTGTTTGGTTGAGGGATTCTGCGAGCTTGATCGCTGTCAGCGCTTTGAAGATGGTGTAGAGGGGACCTGAGAATAGCCCGACCTGCTGCCCGGTTACAACTGCACAGGCCCTATCTTGAACGAACTTTTTGATATTCCCTATAGTTTGAGCCCCGCATCCCAAGCTTAGATTTTGCTCTTTTAATATGGCGGCCAATCGTTCCCGTGGCAGGTCACGTGACCTGACTTTCTCGGTTTGCAAGGAGTATGCGGTTGGATCGCGAAAATTTGCCGTAAAAAATTCACTGACCTTGTCATACTCATAAAAATAATCATTCGCAAGGGATGATATGTTGGGCAGCTTATTTGTCGGTATCACCATCGGGAACTATTCAAATTCAATGGATATCAGGAACATAGCCTGGATCTCTTTCGTCCTCTAATCAAAAGCCTTGGTAAAAAGATAGAAAAGCGCTATGAGCAGGGCCAGATTCAGCAAGACTGCCGTGTATAGCCGGTTCCAAGTCGATAAGATGGGCGGCTTTTCCTGATCTATTTCCTTGTTCTCGATTCGTTCATTTTCCATCGGCATCTCCTGACGAAATCAAGTTGGCGAAAAGGCGATACGCACCCGGAACACCCGCCGGCAGTTGACGGAACCAGGAATATCCTGTATAGATAAAAACGCCTTTCCCATAGCGTGCATACAACAGACCTCCCTTTTTATCCGATTCATTGGTGTCGGAGGATGTAAGAATAGGTTCATATCTTTCGTCCCATTCCGTAGCAAAGTATAAACCCCTTTCTTGGACCCAGCCATCAAAATCTTTTTGTGTGATTTTGTTGGGAAAGTTTAGGAGAGGATGTTGTGGGTTGAGGAATGCGACTGGAGCAGTTTCTTCACTCACCCGATCCCGCCCTATAGTTAAAGGATAGGGACCGATGTTTTCAGTCTGTAATCCGCGAGATACATTATATTGGACGATGAAGGTCCCGCCGTCCTTGACGTACTGAAGAAATCGCGGATAGGTATTTTTAAGACGTTCCCTGGTATTGTAGGCTCTTATACCAGCTATGATGGCATCGAATTGGTCAAGATCTGTTCTTTCCAGCATATCATCATCAAGGAGTGTCACCTCGTAGCCGAGATTGAGCAAACTATCTGAGACTTCGTCGCCGGAACCCATGATGTAACCGAGTTTAGCTCCCGTATGCTTAATATCCATTTTGATGGCCTTTACCTGGCTTTTGGGGAAATACACCTGCCTTTTGATGTGGGGATGGGAAATTTCCACTATATCACGGTTAAGCTTTTCCCCGTTTATCTCTGCTACGGCTGTCAGGATGGCTTCATCTGAATTCTTTGGCGGAGTAACTTTAAACGTGACCATCGTTTCTTCATATTTACTGGTCAAGACAAATGGAAAACTTTCGGGGGTGACACGCCACTCAACCGGCGCCTCGAGGCGGAGAGTGCCTTTGGCATTCGAAGTATGGCTCTTTAATTTCACCCGAAGTTCCTGGGAATCATTCATGGTGAAAATTTTGACTTTGTCCTCTATCTGAACTGTCACTCCAGGTCTTATTTCAAAAGGCCTGTATCGTTCACCATCAACTCTATCCGTCCATCGATAAAGCAGTGGAACAGAGTACTCCAAAAGATTGCCTTCGGCGTTTAATTTGATATTCATGCGGATCGAAGGCGGATTTTCAGCTGATCCGATAAGGTTTTGTTCCCGGATGGAAAATAATGCTTTTTTTGGGGGATATTTTAACCAGTAGGGTTGTGAAATCGGAAAATCCTCGGGGATCCGGATGGAATTCTCAAAAGTTTTGGGGTCGTTGTTTTTAAGGAGAATATCTAGATCAGAATCAGAAGCAAGTTCATAAAAATCTATTCCTTGAATTCTGAAGGGGTATTCCGATCGATTGACGATTGTTGTTTGTATTTTAATCTCATTGCCGGGAGCGGCAGCAAAATCAGGTGAAACTGCCTCGATCCAGAGTCCGGCGCAAGATTGGATGACTCGCAGAAGTTCTTCTTTTTTGATCTTAATCCAATAGGTCTCATCTAACTCGGTCAGTTTTGTATAGACAGCCAGCAGGCTGGGGAGGGATTTTGACGGGTGTTGAGGATCAAAATTGTCTAAAATCTTTGTCAGCATGAGCCCAACATTTTGGCCACCGGGGACACGCTTCCAGGATGTATCGATTCCGTCGAAAAGATCCGTGGTTGCAGGGGTACCCTCTATGAGTTGGTAGTAGTCGTGGCTTGCTCCCCGTCGTCCGGCGGCACCGAATCCCTGGCTTTTGTGCATGGACCGGCTTTCGGCTCCGATTTCCGAGTATGATTTACCGAGCAGAGGATTGTACTCGCCTGTGTTGATCGTTAAGGCATTGGCCGTCTCTTGTTGACCGCGCCGCCATCTGTTCCAGAATAATCTTTGGGCCTGCCAGGGCTCCACATACTGCAACTGTTCCGGAAATTTATTTGGATCTGCAGCTGCACGAAATGCTTCCTTGGTCAGCTCGCCAGAAGCCGCGTGGTGACCATGGCCGCTATACCCCTCGCCAAGAGAACGGGCGATTATGACATCCGGACGGAAGGTTCGAATGACCCAGACTATGTCGGCAAGGATGGCTTCTTTTCCCCAAAAAAATAGGGTTTCCTCGGGTGTTTTGGAGTAACCGAAATCGATGGCGCGCGTGAAGAATTGTTCGGCGCTGTCGTTGCGGCGGGCGGCCATGAGCTCTTGGGTACGGATGATCCCGATTTCAGCCCCTTTTTCAGGGCCAATCAGGTTTTGCCCCCCGTCACCGCGCGTAAGGGACAGGTATGCTGTCCGATATTTTCGGCCAATTGAAAAATAGGCCAAGGCCGATGTGTTTTCATCATCTGGATGAGCTTCGATAAAGAGAACACTTCCGAGAACATTGAGCTTGTGAAGAGCGATCTGCAACTTGGCTGCATCGAGGAGTTCAATCTGTGAGGGAGGCGCATTTAGGCTGAGAAATAAGACACAAACAAAAAGGATAACGATATACTTTTTCAATTTTCCATCCTAGATAGAATTAGAGTGTTTAATTGTTTAATATTGATTGTCTAATCCTAACTAATACGAACGAGATTTGATCTTATTATAGACGAATAGCCAGAATAACGAAAGTTCGCAAAAGAATCTTGAGCTCAGATTTTGTCTGTTATTTGGGCAGCTCGATTTTAAAGGGCACCATCAATTTTTCCCAGTGAAGACAGGCTGTTGCAGACGTTCCCGCCAGATCTTTAAATCCGAACATCAGCCACTCTTTGTGGGGAGCCTCTACAGGAGTCACTGTTACGCGCAGGGCATCTTCTTCCTTGTTGTAGGCGAAGCTTCCCCAACCCTCACTGTTCTTGCTGAAGATAATGGTCCAGTCTTTCTCTGAGGGGATCATATGGATGCCGTATTTGCCTGCCGCCAGTTTATTCCCCTCGACAAGGACATCCTTGCTGAATTCTATGGTTGTGTTTTCGTTGGCGCCCGCCCGCCATGGATAAGGCTTATCCTCGGAATATTTATTTCCGGGATTCATACCAAAAGGCACGAGTTCGCCCCATATTTTTCTGCCTTTGACTCCCGGCCTGCTGTATTCGATGGTGATGTCGGTGTCAACTCCCAGCCGTTGCATGACACTGGCCTTCAGGCTCTTGCGGACTTCCTTTTCTTGGGCCATGGTGGTTGAAGGCAGAATCAGGAGAAAGGCTAGAATAAGGACAAAACTGAAAATGCTTAGACGTTTCATTCTTCCCTCCATTTTAATGTTAAAGCAGCTTTTAAAGTTACTTAAATGTTATTCTGTTTTTATCATAATAGACTTAGAATGTCTAATATTTTGTTGTTAGCGTAAACATCCTTGTTTTTGTGATAAGCGCATCGGATGGAAAAAAGGGCGAGTCACTGTCCTTATGAGTCGCATGGTGGTGGGTGGGGGGGTCTTCGACGAATATGGACTGTGACGAGCTTCTGCTGTTATTTTCTGACTTGAGAGCATCACGAAAACAAGGATGTTTCCAGTATTAGGTAACCTGATTGTGTGGGTTGTTGACACCTCCCTCGTTCCTTGATATTCTTTGCCTGATCAAATTTAGGGTAAAGCAATGGGAATTCAATGCGTCGATTGTCAGTTTGAGAATCCCGACGAAACCCTGTTCTGCGGGAAATGCGGGTCCCGGTTTCCTTTGTCAGCCGAGGCCGCTATCTCTCTAACCAGGACCATACAAACACCCGTTAAGTATTTAATCAAAGGCCAAAACTTTGCAGAAAGATACCAGATCATCCAAGAGCTTGGCAGAGGAGGTATGGGAGTTGTCTACAAAGCTCAGGATACAAAGCTGAAGCGGGGTGTTGCCTTAAAATTTCTTCCTCAAGAATTAACCCATATCTCAGAGTTAAGAGATCGATTCATGCGGGAGGCGCAGGCTGCTGCCGCCCTGGATCATCCTAACATATGTACTGTCTATGAATTTGATGAGGCAGAGGAAAAAACCTTTATTTCCATGGCCTATATCGAAGGGCAGAGCTTAAAAAAGAAGATCGAATCAGGCCCATTGGAGCTGGATGAAGCCATTCGAATTGCCATTCAAACCGCTGAGGGTTTACAGGAGGCTCACAAGAAAGGAGTCGTACACAGGGATATCAAGAGTGCAAACATTATGGTGGATGAGAGGAATCAGGCGAAGATCATGGATTTTGGCCTGGCCAGGGTAACCGGAACGACAATGGTCACGCGAGAAGGGATGATGATGGGAACGATCGCCTACATGTCTCCAGAACAGGCGCGTGGGGAAGTGGTCGATTTTCGCACGGATATTTGGTCTTTCGGTGTAGTTCTTTACGAAATGTTCAGCGGTCAATTGCCTTTTAAGGGGGACCATGACCAGGCTGTTGTGTACTCAATTTTGAATGAGAAACCCAAACCGATTACGGACTTGCGCTCAGAGATTCCGACGTCCATCGAGCAAGTGATTGACAAAGCTATGGAGAAGGATCGGGAAAACCGCTACCAGAACATCGCGGAACTGCTAGATGATCTGAAATCCATATCAGAGGGGATAGTCCCAGAGGAAATTAAGGCGAGACTGAGGAAGGCGAAGTTACGCAAGAGAAAAAGAGCGATACTTTATGGAGGCGCGGCAGGTCTACTCATCATCATTGCCGTTATCGCGCTGAATCTTTTTACGGGACCGGGTGAAGCGCTCGATGCGATTGCGGTCCTGCCGTTTGAGAACCTCACGGGTGATTCAGAACAGGAGTTTTTTGTCGATGCCGCTACCGATGAGTTGATCGGGCAGTTATCTCAGATCGGAGCACTGCGTGTGATCTCCCGCAGGTCGGTGATGCCGTACAAAGGTGTGGAGAAATCCCTGCCTGAGATTGCGCAGGAGCTGAAAGTAGATGCGTTGGTGGAAGGGACAGTGCTCCGTGTTGGCGACAGTGTGCGCATTCGGGTGCAGCTGATCGAGGTGCTTCCAGAGGAGCGGAACCTTTGGGCGCAAACCTACGATCGAGACATGACCGATGTGCTGGTGATGTACAAAGAGATGGCCCGCGCTATTGCCGATAAAACACGAGTTGAGTTGACCGCACAGGAAGAGGCAATCCTTGCCAGTACCCGCCAGGTCAATCCCGAGGCCTACGAGGCTTACAACAAGGGCATGTTCCACGCTTATAAGCTGACTTCACAGGACTTAGAACTCGCACGTGGGTACTTCGAATTGGCTTTGGAGAAGGATCCGAACTTTGCGCTGGCCTATGTGGGTATCGGGTTCGTCTGGCAGGCACACATTCAGCAGGGAATCATGTCACACAGTGAGGCAGGGCCAAAAGCAGAGGCAGCTAGCCTGAAGGCCTTGGAGTTGGACGACACGCTCGCGGAAGTTCATTACTTTTTAGCAGCAAACCAAACATGGGGTAAATGGGATTGGGAGAGCGCGGGGAAGTCGTTTGAACGGGCTATTGAACTTAACCCCAACTATCCGGATGCACGGGCCTATTACTCATGGTATTTGTTCTATATGGAGCGTCCGGAGGAAGCGATGGCGCAGATCAAGCGAGCCTTGGAATTGGATCCGTTCAACGCCGCCTTCCGATCTCTTTATGCTTTTGATTTGATGTATGCGCGCCGATTTGACGAAGCAATCGCTGATCTCCGAGAAACGCTCAGAACGGCACCCACTGACCAATTTGCGCTATCAGCCATCAGGTCCGCCTACCATGTGAAGGGAATGTTTGAGGAAGCGTATGAAGCATGGAAGACATGGTATGACGTACAAGACGATAGTGAAGCTGAGCAAGCTCTCGTACGCGGCTACGAGGAGGCAGGTTACTCTGGAGCATTGAGCAGCGTTGCTGAGTTGATGATCGAACGCTCAAAGACAACTTTTATAACGCCCTGGCAGATTGCGACGGTGTACACCCGTGCTGGGAGGAACGAAGAGGCTCTCGATTGGCTGGAGAAATCATTCGAAGCGCACGACGCTAACATGCCTTCTATCAGTGTAGATCCGATTTTCGACAACCTGCGCGACGAACCTCGCTTTCAGGAACTTTTGCGACAGATGAACCTGCCGCAGGCTAAATAATCCACAAACCCAATAAAATCATTCCATATTATTGACACCTTCCTCGTTCCTTGATATTCTTTGCCTACTCAGATTTAGGGTAAAGCAATGGGAATTCAATGCGTCGATTGTCAGTTTGAGAATCCCGATAATACAGTGTTCTGCGGGAAATGCGGATCCAGGTTTCCATTATCAGATGAGGCTGCTATATCTCTAACCAGGACCATACCAACACCTGTCAAGTTTTTAGTCAAAGGCACAACCTTTGCGGGGAGATACAAGATCATCGAAGAGCTTGGTCAGGGAGGTATGGGAGTTGTCTACAAAGCGCACGATACAAAGCTGAAGCGGGGCGTTGCACTAAAATTTCTTCCTCAAGAGTTAACCCATATTGCGGAGCTCAAAGAGCGATTCATGCGGGAGGCCCAGGCTGCTGCTGCCCTGAATCATCCTAATATATGTACAGTCTATGAATTTGATGAAACGGAGGAAAAAACCTTTATTTCCATGGCCTTTATCGAAGGCCAGAGCTTAAAAAAGAAGATTGAACAAGGCCCCTTGGAGCTGGATGATGCCATGAGGCTTGCCATCCAGACAGCCGAGGGTTTGCAGGAGGCTCACAAGAAAGGAGTCGTTCACAGGGATATCAAGAGTGCCAACATCATGGTCGATGAGAGAAGTCAAGCAAAGATCATGGATTTTGGACTGGCCAGGATGACAGGAACGACTCTGCTAACACAAGAAGGAATGGCGATGGGGACGATCGCCTACATGTCTCCCGAGCAGGCCCGGGGAGAAGCGGTCGATTTTCGCACGGATATATGGTCGTTCGGCGTAGTTCTATACGAGATGTTCAGCGGTCAATTGCCCTTTAGGGGGGATCATGAACAGGCTGTTGTGTATTCCATCTTGAATGAGAAGCCCAAGCCGATCACGGATTTGCGCTCAGAGATTCCGATGTCCATAGAGCAAGTGATCGACAAGGCCATGGAGAAGAATCCGGAAAAACGCTACCAGAACTTCGATGAAATGCTCGATGATCTCAGGTCCATATCGGAAGGGATTGTTCCAGAGGAGATTAAAGCGAGACTGAGGAAGGCGAAGCTTCTCAAGAGAAAGAAAGCAATTCTTTATTCAGGCACAGCAGCCTTTCTCGTCATATTGACTATTATAGCCCTAAGTGTTTTTACAGGACATGCTGAAGCGATCGATGCGATCGCGGTTCTGCCTATTGAGAACCTTACCGGTGATACAGAACAGGAGTATTTTGCGGATGCAGCGACCGATGAATTAATCGGGCAGTTATCTCAGATTGCAGCACTGCGTGTGATCTCCCGCAGGTCGGTCATGACATACAAAGGTATGGGGAAATCCCTGCCAGAGATTGCGCGGGAGTTAAACGTGGACGCATTGGTGGAGGGAACGGTGCTCCGGGTTGGCGACAGCGTTCGCATCCGGGTGCAGTTGATCGAGGCATTCCCTGAGGAGCGGAACCTTTGGGCCCAGACGTACGACCGAGAAATGGCCGATGTGCTGGTGATGTACAAAGAGATGGCGCGCGCTATTGTCAATAAAGCTCGAGTCGAGTTGACTGAACAGGAAGAGGCAATCCTTGCCAGTACTCGCCAGGTCAATCCCGAGGCCTACAGGGCCTACAACAAGGGCGTGTTTCACTTAATGAAACTTAGTTCACAGGACCTTGAAATCGCACGTCGATACTTTGAGTTAGCTATAGAGAAAGATCCGAATTATGCACTAGCCTATTTAGGAATCTCCGCAGTCTGGGGAGGATTCAGTATACAGGGATTGGTGTCACCCAGTGAAGCAGAGACGAAAAGCAAGGAGGCTAATCAAAAAGCCATTGAGTTGGGCCCTTCGCTCCCAGAAGTTCAACTCGACATAGCGAATGGGAAGGTATGGGGCACAGGGGAATGGGATTGGGAGGGTGCAGAGAAGGCCTATCTTCGAGCGATCGAACTCAATCCCAACTATGCACATGCGCGAGCCTATTACTCTTATTTTTTGTTCTATATGAAGCGTCCGGAGGAAGCGATGGCACAGATCGAGCGAGCTTTAGAATTGGATCCGTTCAACGCCCGCTACCGATCGATATATGCTTGGGACTTGATGTATGCACGCCGGTTTGACGAAGCAGTCGAGCATCTCCGCGAAACGCTCAGAACATCCCCAACTGACCAGATGACACTATCAGCCCTCAAGTCCGCCTATCACCTGACGGGAAAACATGAGAAAGCGATGGAAGTGTGGAAGACATGGTTTAGTTCGAGGGGCGAACGTGAGGACGAGGAGGCTTTAATCCGCGGTTACGAAGAGGGAGGTTATTATAGAGCGCTGAGTCGTGTAGCGGACGTGAAGGTTGAACGCAGAAAAACGACTTTTGTATCGCCCTGGCAAATTGCGACACTCTACACCCGGGCTGGTAAGAACGACGAAGCCCTCGAGTGGCTGGAAATCGCCTATGAAGAGCGTGATCCCAACTTCTCTTATATCTGTATCGATCCGATTTTTGATGACCTGCGCGACGATCCACGCTTCAAGGAACTTCTGCGACATCTGAACCTGCCGCAGGCGAAATAATCAACAAACCCAACAAAAACGTTGAGGCACAATATAAACCTCGACCAAGTTTCTGATAATAAAGAAGATGGAATGCCGAAGGGGGGACTCGAACCCCCATGAGCTAAACGCTCACATGGCCCTCAACCATGCGTGTCTACCAAATTCCACCACTTCGGCAAAATGGCAGAGCGAGTGAAACCATCCCGGGAAATGAATTATCTATATAGCACTTAATTCTTTTTCTGTTCCGGAGGCTTCTTTTCTTTCTCAGCGGGTTTTTTTTCTGGGTCTTCAAGCTTCTTTTCCGTTTCGGCGGCTTTTTTCTCCACGCCGGGCTGAGTCGCATCTTGTTTGGCCGTGGGATCTTCAGCTTCTTTCTTGACTTCTGTTGTGGCTGCGGGTGTTTCCTGTACGGGTGTTTCTTCACCACTCAGGACAGATCTCGTGGTCCCTCTGCTTGATAAGATCCATAGCCCTAACGATGTGATCATAAAGAGAACCGCACTGATCGTTGTCACCTTAGTGAGAAGAGTTGCTGCACCTCGAGGTCCGAACACAGATTGACTTCCCATGCCGCCGAAGGCTCCTGCCAGGTCTGCGGCTTTTCCCGATTGGAGCAAAACTGCCAAAATCAGTATGACACAGACAATAACATGAAGTATCGTGATTAAAACACTCATTTTTCTTTATACGCCTTTGTCGCTTCTTTCGCTATCTCTATGAAAGATTCAGCTTTAAGCGACGCTCCTCCAACCAGTGCGCCGTTAATGTCTTTCTCTTTCAGTAGAGAAAAAGTATTGGCGGGTTTGACCGACCCGCCGTACAGGATTATAGCACATGAGCCTGTTTGGTTTCCATACTTTTCTGACAGCTCATTCCTGATAAAACCGTGAACCTCTTGGGCTTGCTCCGGTGTAGCAGTGAGTCCTGTTCCTATGGCCCAGATGGGCTCATAGGCAATGATGATCTTTTCGACGGCGTCCTTGTCAAAACCATCAAGCCCTTCAGATATCTGGGTCTGTACCTTGTTTATAGTTTCGTCCTTCTCCTTCTCTTCCAGAGATTCTCCTAAACACAGAATCGGCGTCAGATCATGTGCTAGCGCAGCCTTGATCTTTTTGTTGACGGTTGAATTTGTTTCTCCAAAGTATTGCCGCCTCTCAGAATGTCCGATGACCACATAAGTACATCCCACATCTTTGAGCATGGGAGCAGATATCTCTCCTGTGTATGCCCCATGGTCTTCCCAGAAAACATCCTGACCACCGATTTGGATAGGACTGCCCTGAAGCGTGATATGGACATCACACAGAGCTGTGAATGGAGGGATAACAACCATCTGCGCATCTTCGAATTCGTCGCATTTTTCTTGCAGCGCACTCACGAGTTCAACAGCTTCTGAGCTTGTCATAAATAATTTCCAGTTTCCCGCAATAAATGGTTTTTGATTAGTCATTGTCATTATTATTCTCCGATAAAGCCTCAATTCCTGGCAAAGTCTCGTTGGCGATGTATTCCAGGGAAGCGCCCCCTCCTGTGGATATGTGGGATATTCTATCACTCACACCCGCTTTGATGATGGCGGCGACCGAATCCCCTCCGCCAATGATGCTCAAAGCGTTTGAATCGGCCACCGCTTCGGCGATCTTTATGGTTCCTCGAGAAAATTCCTCAATTTCAAATACACCCATGGGACCATTCCAAAGGATCGTTTTTGCCAAAGCGATAACAGCCGCATATGCCTGAATGGTTTTTGGGCCGATATCCAGCCCCATCATATCCGACGGGATCGGAAAATCATCCAAAGTCTTTGTTCCTTTTCCTGGAGCAATCTCAGTGGCCACGATGTGGTCGAGAGGGAGCTGAAAATTGGTGTTGTTGTCTTTGGCTTTCTTTAAAATCTGGAGTGCCAGGTCTTTTTTCTCTTCTTCTACGAGCGATCGGCCCACGTCATAACCCTGCGCAGCGAAAAAGGTGTAAGCCATGGCTCCACCGATCAGGATATTGTCCGCTTTATTAAGGAGGTTTTCCAAGATCGGGATCTTATCCGAGACTTTGGCCCCTCCAAGGATGGCCGTGTAGGGTTTTTGTGGGGAGTACACAGCATGATTGAGGTATTCGAGTTCTTCGGTCACAAGAAGGCCAGCCGCAGATTTTTTCACGTATAGGGGGATTCCGACGATCGATGCATGTGCCCTATGGCATGCACCAAAGGCATCGTTGACAAAATAATCTATACCTTTGGCCAGGTTCTGGGCAAACTCAGGATCGTTCTTTTTTTCTCCCGCGTAAAACCTGAGGTTTTCAAGGACGAGGACTTGTTTTTCTTTGAGGCCCTCTTTCAGTCTATCCACTCCATCACCGAAAACATCAGGAGCTAAGACAACGTCTTCTGTGATCAACTGGGACAGTCTTTGTGCTATGGGTTTCATGCTGAGTTTGGGATCGAACTGGCCCTTAGGGCGTCCGAGATGAGAAGCGCAGACAACCTTTGCATTTTGCTCTAAGAGATAGTTCAGAGTGGGAAGTGCAGCCCTTATACGAGTGTCATCACGGATCTGTCCTCCCTCATCCAAAGGGACATTAAAATCCACCCGCAAGAAAACAGTTTTCCCGGGTAGATTTAAGTCCTTGAGCTGGAGCATGAGATCGAACGCTATATGAATTTCACAAGGTCTTTGAGCCGGCAGGAGTAGCCCCATTCATTGTCGTACCAGGCGAGGACTTTCAAAAGGTTTCCATCTGTTACGCGAGTAAAAAGACTGTCCACAATGGAAGAATGGGGATTGGACACAAAATCAATAGAAACAAGAGGCTCCTCGCAATATTGGAGGATCCCTTTCATCTTGCCTTCTGCGGCTTCCCTAAATGCTGCGTTGACTTCATCCACTGTGACATCTCTTTTCATCAGAGCGACAAGGTCTACCACCGAAACATTGGGTGTGGGGATTCTTATGGCGATCCCGTCGATCTTTCCCTTGAGATCTGGCAAAACGATGCCTACGGCTTTGGCTGCCCCTGTTGTTGTGGGTATTTGGGATACAGCAGCTGCACGGGCCCGTCGAAGGTCCGAGTGAGGGAAGTCGAGGATCCTCTGGTCGTTTGTGTAGGAGTGAATTGTGGTCATGAAAGCCTTTTCGATGCCGAATCTTTCGTGAAGGACTTTTGTGGGAGGAGCAAGGCAGTTCGTGGTGCAGGAGGCATTGGATATGATGTGGTGGTTAGCCGGGTCGTACATATCGTCATTTACGCCCAAAACCAGAGTGACGTCAGGATCGCTTGCAGGGGCGGAAATGAGGACCTTTTGTGCGCCCCCGCTTTCTATGTGCTTGGCTGCATCCGGTCTTTTGCGAAACAGGCCAGTGGCTTCGATGACCACAGTGACTCCCATATCACTCCAAGGGAGGTTGGCAGGGTCTCGCTCTGAGAGGACCTTTGTTTCTTTACCGTTTACGAAGATAGAATTTTCCGAAGCTCGGACATCGGCATCCAGGATTCCCAGTACAGAATCATACTTGAGGAGATGAGCCAGGGTTTTGGCATCGGCCAGATCATTGACGGCAACGATCTCGATTTCGGGATCTTGATATGATGCGCGATAAAAGTTTCTCCCAATACGGCCAAATCCATTTATTCCTACTTTTATTCCCATTCGTAAACCTCCTATATGAATGTATCAATTGTGTAACATAAAACCCGCCTTAAATCAACAAAATCCAGGGGTTTCTAGATTCATGGGTATAATTACGGGCAGTTCGGAGGACAGAACCTACATCTCGCTACTTATTAGTGAAATATGATAAAATTCCTCTCAGCATGAAAATATTGGTAACAGAATAAAGGAGATGGGATGAAAGTATTGACCTCTCAACAGATGAATGAGATAGACCGGACAGCGATCGAAGACCTCGGTATCATCGGTCCTATACTGATGGAAAACGCAGGGCTTCAGATCGCCATGGAGATACTGGATTGTTTTCCCGATATCGAATATGAGGAAATTGTTGTCGTTGCAGGAAAGGGAAATAATGGGGGAGATGGATTTGTTGTGGCCCGGCATCTGTATAATCAGGGGTGTCGTCCCCATGTCCTTCTCTTGGCAAAAATGAAAGAATTGAAGGGTGATGCAGCACTGAATGCCGGGATTGCACACAGGATAGGTATCAAGATCTCTGAGGCACCGACAGAGAAAGAGTGGCGGGTTCATAAGAAAGCTCTCAAAAAGGCGACCTTAGTACTCGATGCCATCTTTGGAACCGGACTCACCAAGCCTGCCAGGGGATTTTACGCGAAAGTTATTGAAGATATCAATGCATCCGAGGCGTACACGATCGCTGTGGATATTCCATCGGGTCTTTCTTCAGACAGCTCCCAGATCATCGGACCCTGTGTAGAAGCGGACCTAACGATCACTCTGGCAGCTCCAAAGATCGCGCATGTTTTTCCACCGGCTGAAGAGAAAGTGGGGGAGTTGGTAGTGGCAGACATCAGCATCCCCCCCGAGCTCTTTGAAGATGACCGGTTGAAACTGGAACTGGTAGAGGAAGAACAAATTATTCCCTACTTTCAACCGAGAAAGAGCGAAACACATAAGGGTAACTACGGTCATCTGTTCATCCTGTCGGGCTCTCTGGGGAAAACGGGTGCTTCTGTGATGGCAGGGAAGGCGGCTTTGAAGATGGGGGCAGGTCTTGTAACTATTGGCACACCCCAGAGTTGTCTGCCGATCGTGGCTCGAGCCATGGTCGAACTGATGACAGAACCATTGCCGGAGACACCGAAGAAGACATTCTCTGTAGAAGCACTCGAGAGATCCCTCGAACTGCTCAAAGATAAAGACGCTCTGCTGTTGGGGCCTGGCATTTCGACGCATCCCTCTACGGCAGAGTTTGTGAAAACCCTCCTTCCCCGGATCAAAGTTCCTGCGGTCCTGGATGCAGATGCCCTGAATATCCTCGCCGAAAAACCGGACCTTCTTAAATCTTTGAGGAAAACTGCTGTCGTGACTCCCCATCCTGGCGAATTTGCCCGGCTTCTCAATCTGTCTACAAAGGAAGTGGTGGAGAAAAAACTGGAGCTCGGGCCCAAGTTTGCACAGGAGTATGGTGTATTTCTTGTTCTCAAAGGATATCGGACCCTGATTTGTACTCCTAACGGGAAAACTTACATCAATCCAACGGGAAATCCTGGGATGGCCACAGCTGGGTCGGGAGATGTGCTCAGCGGAATGATCGCTTCCATGATCATCCAGGAAAAAGACCCGCTCTTGGCCATTCTGGCTGCCGTTTTTGTTCATGGCCTGAGCGGTGATATTGGGGCTCAGAGAATCGGAGAGAAAGCTCTCACAGCAGGAAAACTGATCACTTATCTTCCGGCAGCTATTAAAGCACTCTCTGCTTATTATTAGCCCGGATAATCCATAAAATAATGTCGACACTCATAATAGCTCAAATTATCGTACATATGAGATGTCGTATCTTATAGGTGTAAAGAAAATCGTGAGATGAAGAAACCTGGACGTAAACCTGAAGTGAAAGAATTCGTGACTCAGTCTGAAGAGGAGACGTTTCGGCTAGCGCATGAGCTCGCAGAGAGGTTTAACGGGGATGAAGTGGTTCTTCTCTTCGGAGAACTGGGCGCAGGGAAGACAGTGTTTGCGAAGGGGATTGCTTCAAGCCTGGGCCTGGAGGATCACCATCATGTCTGCAGTCCCTCTTTCACATTGGTTAACATTTATCAGGCAAAATTTCCCATTTATCATGTTGACCTTTACCGGTTGGGAACGGGCGCAGAAATCCAGGACTTAGGTTGGGAAGACTATCTTGGCCAGGGAGTAGTTTTAGTTGAGTGGGCGGAAAAGTTGACCTTTCCCCTCGACGCTATTCACGTGCGTTTTGAAGTCATAGGCGAAAACCAAAGAAAGATCACAATTTCTGCGTGATCCTTAGGTTTGTACGTGTTAACCTTCACAATGATACAGAATCATGAGTCCTGTATTTCAGGTATGATAGGCCAAGATATAAGAGTTCCAAGTTTTAAGTAAAGATTGCTGTGCAGGGTTTGAAATAATACAACAGTTTAGGTATAAAGATAGAACCATGAAGGGAAAAAAGAGGTTGGGATGAGCCCCATCACCAAAATCTACCAGGTTATTATGGGTAACATTTACCTTGAGTTTCTTTTTATTTTGTTTGTTTCTCTCATAGTGGCATTTATCGCGAAGTTCATTTTGACGCAAGTTCTGAAACCACTGGCCAAAAAAACGAAAACCAAAGTGGATGATCTGATCATCAAAAGTGTCTCCTCCATACTTTTTTACATTATACTTGCTCTCGGTTTTAAGATCGGTTTCGAGACCTTCAAGTTTGAAACCGAGGTATACAACAATCTTGTCGATACATTTCTGATTTTCCTGGTGGCTGTTGCTCTGATTCGGATTATCAACAATATGTCCAAGCTATGGATCAGAGATTGGGCCAAAAAAACAGAGTCCACAGCAGATGATCGTCTGATTCCGCTAGTGGAAAAAATAATGAAAGCCGTGGTCATTATCCTCGCTTTCATTTTTGTTTTTGATGCTTGGAACATCGACATCAGCCCCCTCCTGGCAACGGCTGGTATTGCCGGACTTGCCATTGGCTTTGCAGTGAAGGATTCCCTTGCCAACATCATGGGGGGTCTTCAGCTGGTTCTGGACAAAACATTCAAGGTGGGGGATAAAGTTCAGATCGAATCTGGAGAGATGGGTGTCATTCTGGATATCGGTTTGAGGAGCACAAAATTAAAAACCTATGATAATGAAGTGATCTACATTCCCAATGGGCAACTGGCTAATGCTAGAATCAAGAACTTCACTGTTCCAGATCTCTCGATCAGGGTGAATGTGGAGTTCGGTGTAGTATATGGATCAGATCCAGAGAAAGTCAGACAGGTGGTTTTGGAGGCACTCAAAAAGACAGAGGGTGTTCTTGATGAACCAGAGCCCGTCGTCCAGTTTTTAAAAATGTCCGATTTTTCGTTGGATTTTATTGCTAGAGTGTGGGTTAAGGATTACACAGAGGCTTTTGGCATGAAAGTCAAGGTGACAGATGTCATTTATAATACGCTCAATCAAGCTGGGATCGGCATCCCATTTCCCACGCGTACGGTATTTACTAAATCCATCGATTGAAGGGGGATATTATGCTCGATAAAGTCAAAGAAAAAATCCTTGAAGTTAAAGATTTTCCAAAACCGGGTATCGGATTCAAAGACATCACTCCTATTGTGGAGGACCCCTCTTCTTACAACATTGTGATTAATGATCTAGCCTCGTGGGCAAAGAAAAAACGGCCGCAGATCATAGCAGGGATAGAATCACGGGGATTTCTATTTGCTGCGCCGGTCGCCCATCAGTTAGGCCTTGGATTGGCTATGATCCGTAAAAAGGGTAAACTTCCCCGGGAGTGTGTGTGCGTGAAAGCGCCGAATGAGTATGCTGTTGAGTACTTCGAGATGCACAAAGACAGCATCCAAAAGGGGCAGAGAGTCCTCATCATCGATGACCTCATTGCGACCGGATCTTCTACTGTGAGTGCAATAAACATCGTAAAGGAGGTTGGCGGTGAAGTCGTGGGATTTGCGGCTGTTGTGGAGCTTGTCTTCCTGGGCGGTGTGGATTTTATAAAGAAAACCCATCCTGATGTGGAGATCCTGTCCTTGATCCAGTTTGAAGAATAGGGGAGAGATTGTGAAGGGCTGGCTTAATCGATACTTTAAGCTTGAGGAAAACGACACCAACATCCGGACGGAAATGGTGGGTGGGATCACCACCTTCATGACCATGTCATACATTATTTTTGTCCAACCAGCGATCCTATCAGCCGCCGGAATGGACCAAGGGGCTGTCATGTTTGCTACCTGTGTGTCCAGTGCGGTCGCTACGCTTCTGATGGGATTGTTAGCCAAATACCCCATCGCCTTGGCTCCAGGTATGGGACACAATGTGTTTTTTGCCATCATCGTCTGTGGGATTTTGGGATATTCTTGGCAAGTCGCTCTCGGTGCTGTATTTATTTCAGGGATGATTTTTGTAATTCTTTCGTTTGCGGGAGTATGGGAGAGCCTAATTGCTGCGGTCCCTGATTCACTCAAACATTCGATAGCCGTCGGGATCGGCGTACTGATCGCCTTTATAGGACTTCAGTATGGAGGTGTGGTTGTCAATGCTCCTCCACCTGTCCCAGGAACTACGGATATCCTGGTTATGCTCGGCGATTTGACAAGTAAACCAGCTCTTCTGACACTGTTTGGAGTTGTCTTGACTGCAGCGCTCATCGTTTTGAAGGTTCGGGGAGCGATCCTCTTAGGGATTCTCTCTACTGCGCTCTTGGGGATTCCGATGGGGGTCGTCAAATATCAAGGGATTATTGCTGCTCCTCCCAGTGTGATGCCGACACTTTTAAAGCTGGATATTTTGGGGGCTGTTCAAACGGGACTGATCACAGTCGTTTTTATCTTTTTTTTCCTCGATCTGTTTGACACGATGGGCACACTCATCGGTGTGAGTGCGCCTGCCGGTTTTCTCAAGGATGGAAAACTTCCCCGCGCCAACCAGGCCATGTTTGCGGATGCGGTGGGAACCGTCGGAGGAGCGCTTATGGGGACGTCCACAGTGACGAGCTACATCGAGAGCGCTTCCGGGATCGCCCATGGTGCTAAAACAGGATTGGCCAATGTCTTTACGTCCTTGCTGTTTATCGTAGCCCTATTCTTCAGTCCGTTAGCTGAAATGATAGCGGGCAGTTTTGAATACAACGGTACGACTCTGCGTCCGGTTATTGCTCCCCCTCTGATCATTGTGGGGTATCTGATGATGAAGTGCATCATTTTTATCAAATGGGACGACCTGACAGAGGCCATCCCAGCTTATTTGACCATCATCATAATGCCTCTGACATTCAGCATTACAGAGGGGATCGCCTTTGGATTTATCTCCTATTCCATTCTGAAGCTTGTCACAGGAAAAGGAAGGGATGTACACTGGGTGATCTATCTATTTTCTGTGTTGTTTATAATTCGGTATATCATTAAATAACCTAAATTATTCATAAAAAATGTCGATACTTATTACAAAGAAATCAATTTCGATAATTTGCTTTATTCTTCCAGCAAACCATTCTGA
>Ga0307378_10004504_pt1 | contig 19848 bp, 13 predicted proteins | sample UN1MG_FD_202238 | JGI IMG/M metagenome (GOLD analysis project Ga0307378, IMG submission 202238) | Soil microbial communities from Risofladan, Vaasa, Finland - UN-1 | ecosystem: Environmental > Terrestrial > Soil > Coastal area > Acid sulfate soil | place: Finland: Risofladan, Vaasa | collected... | reverse complement strand
CTACGCACCCAAGCGCGATCGATCTGCGGCTCACGGCCGATAGGTGAACGAGTCCCAATAGGCCCGATCGACCGCGTACACGTCGATCGGATCGTCCGGCTTCAGGTCGGCCGGCAGGAAGCCGAAGCGCTGCATCTCGCGGATGTAGTGCTCGTTGGGATGGAAGCCGGGCATGTCGAACCGCTTGCCGTGCTCGAGCCGGTCGTGGGCGTCGCGGATCGTGGCCAGCACGCTCTGGTAGAGCGGATCGTCCGTGCTCTTGAAAACCGCCTCCTTGCACAGTCCCAGCCCTCCGGCCTCCTTCGACAAGGGCGCCATCAGGATGCACGACTTCTCGGGCCGGGTGAGGTTGCAGTAGGCCTCGAGCCTGGTTTGGAAACCATTGGGGAAATCCAACACGGTGCGCCGCCCGTTCTGGTCGTCGATCTCCTTGGCGTGACAACTGCCGCAACGCTCGACCATCGGGCCGCCGGGCAGTTGGACCGGATAGTGCCCGCAGCCCAGCGAGGCGTACGTGCCGGGGTACGTGGCGCTGGTCTCGATCCAGAGGCGAACGACCTTCGCCTCGTGATCGGAGAGCTTTGCGTCGTAGTGGCTGCCGTCGATCAAGGTCATCAGCCGGCTGGCGGCGCTGCCGTAGCTGTACGGCGGCCGGTTGCCGTAAGGTTGGTTTCGGGCGTCGAGAACCAGCCCGCGGGTTTGCATCGTCCAGTAGCTCACGCTGTACCTGGCGGTCCGATCGCCGCAGAGGTCGACGGCGCCGTCGCGCCGGTCGGGGTTGTGACACTCGACGCAGTGTTTGTCGAGGATCGGCTGGACGTCGCGGGGGAAGTCCATCACGCGGGGGACGTCGGCGATCGGCTCCACGCGGCTGGGATTTCGCCGCAGGGCCAACAGGTCGGTGTTGATCGGAAGCGGCGTCCGCACGCGTTGTTCGTGGCAGCCGACGCAACCTGTGGTCTCACCCGGCTGGAGCACGAGGAAGCTGTGCATCCGCTTGACCGATTTTTCGTCCTCGTCCAAGGCCACGAAGAAGAGCGACTGCATCGCCGGCAGGTCCATGTAGGCCGACCCGTCCGGCTCGACCGGCACGGTGCCGACGATCTCGGCCAACGTGAACGTGCCGCCGATGGTCAGCGGCTCCATTCCGCCGGAGAAGTTGACCGGCTTGGGGATCTGTTTCAAGACGAGCAGCTTCTTGATCGCGCCGCGCTCGACTCCCTCCATGTTGCGGCCATGATAGATATCTTCCAGGATCAACCGGCCCGTGGACGCGGCGAGGTTCGTGCGCGGCGGGATCACCCGTTCTCGCGGGCGCGGCCCCAGCGGGCGTGGTTCGTGGCATTCCAGGTGTTGCTCCGTGGGCGGCAATTGATAGATCAGCTCGGCATTGCCTTGGCCGTCCATCACCGAGATGCCTTGCCGCGAGGCCACCAGGAAGCAATCTTCGCTCAGAGGGTACGGATCTTTCCAGTTGGATTGTTTGCTGACGTTTTGGGCGTTGGAGAGATCGTCCGGGCCGTTGCTGGGATCGACGACGGTCACGTAGCCGAAGTGCTCGGGCCGGCCGTGGCCCGGGGAAAAGGACGACACGATCTTGTCCGTGCCCGGGATCGGCTTGGCGTCGAGCATGGCGACCCCGCCGTGCATGTTGCCGTAGAAGACGGTCTGTCCGGTGCCGTCGGGGTTCATCGTCCAGAGATGGTGGAAATGCACCTGGCTGCGATCGACGTATTCCCATCGCATGTAGAGGATCCGCCCGTCGTGCAGCAGCCAGGGCGTGTTGTCGTGGTCGAGGTTGCTGGAGAGTGCGCGGACGTTTTGGCCGTCGGCGTCGCAGCGGTAGAGGACGGCCACCCGGGTGAACCAGCAGTTGACGAACCGCCGGCACCGCGACGAGCAGAAGACGATGTTTCCGTCGGGGCAGTAGGTCGGCTCGATGTCGTCGTCCGGCCCGTCGGTCAGTTGGGTCAGTCCGCTGCCGTCGATGTTGATCTCGTAGAGGTGGAAGGTGTGCGTTCCGCCTTTGCGGTAAGCGAAGAGGATCTTCTGCCCGTCGTAGTGCATTTGCGGATCGCGGACGCCGCCCTTGGGATCGTCGAAGATCACGTTCAACTGGCCCGTGCGGAGATTCATCCGGCAGAGTCGCCCGCCTTCGCCGTAGCCCCAATAGACGCCCTCTTCTTTCTTGAAGCCCAGACGCTGTGCCGGAGTTTCCGAGTGGTCGGCGTAGTTGCCGAAGGTGACGTACCAGTGATCGCGGCCGGGCACGCGGACGGCGAAGACGATCTCCTCCACCTCGGCCATGGGACCTTCGAGAAACTGCTCGAGCATCGGTCCCGACTGGAAGCCGAGCGCCGGTTCCGCCGCCGCGGTCCGACCATCACCAAGAAACGGCAGACAGCCGGTTACGACTGCCGTCACGACGACTACCAGATAGACTCGGCCTGAGATCTTCATGTTCCAGGGCTCCTCTTCGGGTTGACGGTCCGTGCGAACTACCTCGTGCGTCCGCCATTATAACGCGATCCGGCGGGCCGGAACAACCGGGGCTTCTGCAATTCCCCCACAAGCCCTGCCGTTGAAGCAACCGGCCCAGCGGCGTCTTGCCCGCCCCGGTCGGACCGAGCAGGAGAACGACGGGGGGTTTTTGGGCGTCATTGAATTCATCTTCTTGACGCGGCAAAGGCGCGTCCAAAGCAGCCGTCTCGCTCCGCGAGACGAAGCTTCATCTTGCGGAGCAAGATGGCTACGAACATGCGCGACGTAAGACTCTAAACCACACAGTAACGCCCCACCGGATTCTCCTCCGTTTCGATCTCGTCGAGATTGGCCGCCGGCAATCGTCCCCGTTGGTGAAGGTACTCCACCCGGGCTCCGACGTCCGTCAGCGCCAAGACCGCGTCGAACCCTCGCTTGGTCGAATACATCGTTCGGCTGATCTCGCTGATCGAAAGCGGGCGGCACGATTTTCGGACGATGTCCAGCAGCCGGTCCAGACGACGCTCGTGACTGGCGCGGATGGTTTCGATCCGGCCGCAAAGGTCGTGGATCACCGGCTCGTGACCGGCCAACGCAAGGTTCAGCCCGTCGATCCGGCGAACCTTATCGAGCGATTCCAGGTAATGCCCCAGCCCGGTGTAAGGCATGAGGCTCTCGGGCCAGAGTTGCGGGATGGTCCGCGCCAGAATGTGGTCGGCCGAAAGCAGCACGTCGCCGACCGCGATACAGACGTGGCCCGGCGAGTGGCCCGGCGTGTGGATGAACTTCAGGCCCTCGAGTTCCCGTTCGTCGGTGATCTCGATGGCGGCCGGGATGCGTTCCCGGCCGCGGCGGCGATAACCGATCTGCTCGACGAGCTGCGCACTCTCTTCGGGCAACAATCCGGCCCGCTTGAGAAAGTCGAGCATCCGTCTCTTGCCCACCGCCGCCCGTTCATCTGGAGCGGTGATGGCACGGCAGTCCAACGGATGGATGGCCACGTCGGCCTGCGTCACTTGCCGCAGCTCCCACAGCCCGCCGACGTGATCGACGTGTCCGTGGGTGATGATGATCCGCCGGAGGTCGCCGGGCCGGACCGGTTCGCCGAATTCCGTGCGGACGGTTTCCAGGCCGGCCAGGATGTCGCGGGTTGACTCACCCGAGCCGCTGCCCGTATCGACCAGCGTGGGCGGACCGGCGCCGAGAAGCAGATACACGCGGGCCGTCAGGTGCTCGAACACCCGGCACGGGATGCGATAAATGCGTACGGCGTTGCTGGAGACGAACTGCTTGACGGCCGGGAGCGTGGGCATGGGGGCTTGCTGTTGGGCGTGTTTGCGTCGTGCGGTTGGCGGAACGTTCTTGTTTACTCGACGAGACCTCGGGCGACAACCCCACGCCGGCTTGCAGTCGGTTCATCCAACTGGAGCATACCCGATATCTGGTGCAGGGAAGTACCGGTGCCTCTCCTCTGTTGCCAACCAAATCGAATCGTTGGAAATCACACCTTGTCTTGCCGTCATCCCTACACGCCGTTAAACTACGGAAAAACATCGGCTGGGGACTCGGCGGCGAGGTGACCTATTGCCTGGAGGGTTCGGTGTTCATTGCCGGCGCGGTCGTGCAGTGGCTGCGGGACGGCCTGGGAATCATCAAGACTTCGGCCGAGGTGGAGCGACTGGCCGCCACGGTGCCCGACGCCGGCGGAGTCTATCTCGTGCCGGCCTTCGTCGGCCTGGGAGCGCCGCATTGGGACCCTTACGCCCGCGGAACGATCCTGGGCATTACCCGAGGGACCACGGCCGGGCACATCGCCCGGGCGGCCGTCGAGTCGATGGCCTATCAAACCCGCGACGTGCTCGACGCCATGCAGAAGGACGCGGGCGTGGAACTGACCGAACTGAAGGTCGACGGCGGGGCATCCGCCAACAACGACTTGATGCAGTTTCAGGCCGACCTGCTGGGCACCAGCGTGCAGCGTCCGGTCGTGGCGGAAACGACCGCGTTGGGCGCGGCCTATCTGGCCGGCCTGGCAGTCGGTTATTGGCACGATACGCACGACGTCGCTCGAAACTGGGCCATAGACCGCCGGTTCCAGCCGTGCATCGCGGCCGAAAGACGCGAGACCCTCTACCGCCGCTGGCAAGAAGCCGTGAAACGCTCGCTGAATTGGGCGGAGCGCTAGCGTCGTGGGGCACGTTTCCAACGTGCCAGGCGTGGGGCACGTTTCCAACGTGCCAGGCGTGGGGTGTGTTTCCGGTTCATCCGCGACCTGCGTACCGTGGGGGCAAGAGATCTCCTCTGCCGGCGAGCTGCGCCCCGGTTGGGATCATCTGGTACAACGGTATCGGCGTCGAGAGCGTCGTGCTTTGTACCATTTCGCTTGCAATGCTGTTTGCTTTCCTGTTGGAACCGCACGCGGTCACGGCATTGATTTCTCTGCCGGGCGCGGTGAATTGGCTGTTCTGGGGCGTGATGGCACTCGGGATCGGTTGTTAGTCGTTCGTTGGATCAAGGTCGGACACGTTAACGCTTCTGGCTAGCCGAACCGTGGCTGCCGGGCCATGAAGACGCCGAACCAACGGATGCAATCGGCTACCCGGGCAGGTTTCCCCGCCCGGCCCCACACCACCATCCGACTTGCCGATCGCCCCGGCTTCCACCAGCCACCACCCTTGACGCGCCCGGCCGCAGGGCGGGATAATGGGGGAGTAAGCGGACGGTGTTGTTTCCGTTTGACATCCAGCGTGGCGAGGGAAGGCATGACAACCAACGGCACAAAACGCATCCCATTCACATTGGGACAAAGCCTGTGGGGCGTGGCGGCAATTACAGTGGCGGCAATTACAGTCCTTCTCGGTGCCATATACTTCGCGCAGCTCGAATCCGAGAATGATCGATTGTCGAAAGAGGTGGCTGCACTGAAACTGGAAGCTGAGCTGAAGCAATTGGAAAACGACCTCAAGGCACCGATGGAAGCCATTGTGATGAGTGACGTTCCGTGGCCTGAGGCCGAAGAGGTTCGCAGGGCCGAACTTTCGAAAGCTGGGATTACGCGCTATCCGCCGTTCGGTGAGGTCTACTTACGCGGCGCGCCCGACTTCGACCTGCCCCTAAAGGAACGCAAGCCTGGTGAAGCGGATTGTGATGTATCGTTACTTGGCACGATCACCGGCGGATCATATGAGTGGTTTTGGCATAATCGTTCACCAGAGACGTGTGGCAGATTCACCAACGAACTCGAGAACGACACACCCATCGGTCGTCATCTGCGCGATCATCCTGACGTGTTTCGCGATCGATTCCGGCCTTTATTGCTGCGCCTGGTTCAAAGCTCCAGCCGACGGATGCGTTGTGCTGCATGTGAGGCACTGATTGTCGCGGGCGACCGTACGCCAGCAGTTCTCGATGTGGTGCGCGATTTTGCCCATGAGCGAAAATGGGATGTGCGAAAAGGTAGGACGGTCGAGCAACGTTATAGTTGGGAGACGAGAAAATGTCTGAAGCTGATTCAGGAATACGATCTTGACATCGCCGTGCCCGACGACGCGGATCCGGGCGTCGCGGGGGCAGACGCGGGCCAAGGATAGGTTCGTGATGAACGTGTGGCGGTTGGAGTGGAAGTCGGCGTAGCGGCCCTGGGAGTGGATGTATTTGAGGAAGTCCGACTTCTCGCGATGGGGGCGCTGCTCGTTGGATCTCCAACGTGCCTGGCACGATGGAATCGTGCCCCACGTCACCGAGCCAAGCCGGTAAGCTATACTGTCTTGGCAGGGCGCTCGGGAGCCGACTCACCATGCTCGAACTGGTCGACCTCAACAAGAAGATCTCCAAAGGGGCCTACCAGCAGGTCTTCCCGGAGATGGAGATGCGTTTGGGGGCCGTTCAGCGTGCCGCGCGGGCGGCGGGCGTGCCGGTGGTGATCGTCTTCGAGGGCTGGGACGCCGCCGGCAAGGGCACGCTGATCAATCGGCTCACCCAGGCGCTCGATCCCCGCGGCTTCAAGGTCCATCCGATCAGCGCCCCGGACGAAGCCGAATCGCTCCATCCCTGGATGTGGCGTTTCTGGCGGGCCCTGCCCGGCGACGGAAGCTTCGCCATCTTCGACCGTTCCTGGTATGGCCGGGTGCTGCTGGAGCGGATGGAGGGTCTCACGCCCAAGAGGCAATGGCGGCAGGCCTACGAGGACATCGAACAGTTCGAGCGGCAGTTGGCCGACGCCGGCACGGTGATCGTCAAGTTCTGGCTCCATATCGGCAAGCAGGAACAGAAGAGGCGTTTCAAGCGGCTGGAGAAAGATCCGGCCACGTCCTGGAAGGTGGGCAAGACGGAGCGGAAGCACCACCGCAAGTACGGCCAGTGGCTCGTGGCGGTCGAAGAGATGCTGCAACGGACCGGCACGGCCTACGCGCCCTGGACGATCGTCGAGGCCACCCACGGCCGTTACGCCCGGGTGAACATCTTCGAGACAGTGATCCAGGCGGTGCAGAACGAACTCGACCGCCGCGCGTCGGCGCCCGCTGCCGAGCCGAAACCGATGCCCGAGCCGACGAGTTCGCCCACCCGGCAGCAGACGATTCTCGACCGGGTCGATTCGACTCTATCGCTCAAGCGCGAGGAATACGAGAAGGAGCTGGACGCGCTGCAGGAACGTCTCTTCCGTCTGGAGCACGACTTGTACGCGGCGCGGATCCCGGCGGTGATTCTCTACGAGGGCTGGGACGCCGCGGGCAAGGGCGGCAACATCAAGCGGCTCACCCGAGGGCTGGACCCCCGCGGCTACGAAGTGGTGCCGGTCGCCGCGCCGACCGACGAGGAGAAGGCCCACCATTATCTCTGGCGATTCTGGAGGGACGTGCCCAAGGCCGGCCACATCACCATCTTCGACCGCTCCTGGTACGGCCGGGTGCTGGTCGAGCGCGTGGAGGGTTTTTGCACTAAGGACCAGTGGCAGCGGGCCTTTCGCGAGATCAACGAGTTCGAGCGGCAACTGACCGATTCCGGCACCGTGACGGTGAAGTTCTGGCTGCAGATCGACCGGCAGGAACAACTCCGCCGCTTCGAGGCCCGGCAGCAAGACACCTACAAGCAGTGGAAGATCACCGACGAGGATTGGCGCAATCGCGAGAAGTGGGACCGCTACGAGGTCGCGGTGATCGACATGCTCCAGCGGACCAGCACGACCTACGCCCCCTGGACGATCCTGGAGGCCAACTGCAAGCTCCACGCGCGGATCAAGGCACTGCGGACCGTGGCCGAGGCGCTGGAAGGAGCGTTGAAGAAGGTCTAGGTCGTGCGTGTGGAAGGACCCGATGCCAGGAAAGGAATATCGAATATCGAACAAGGAATGATGAAGGGCGAAGGTTCCTGCTCCGCCAGCCTCTTGCCTTCATGATTCATCATTCCTTGTTCGATATTCGATATTCACCGTCCCCCCGCAAGGCGGGTTGCCCCGCCTTCCTCTTCCCAAACACTTCCCTACAGGGACCTCGGTTCCCTGACAAACATAATGACCTTACGCCCGAGGCAAGGACATGGCGATGGGCCGGTCTGGCGTATCTGTTGTGTTGTTAGTGGCCCTTTTCCCGCTGCTGGCACTCGTTGCGGGGTGTCAGCGCGGGGAGGCACCGACTGAGGAGGAAGTAATCGTGGAGGAAGCCAAGACGAGGGCCGAACCGTCCGGGCCGGCGGCGGCGACGATCGAATACCCGGCGAATCGTCTGGCCGACGAGTCCAGCTTGTACTTGCAGATGCACGCCCACAATCCGGTCGACTGGTATCCGTGGGGCGAAGAGGCACTGGAGAAGGCCCGGGATGAGGGAAAGCTGATCTTCCTGTCGATCGGCTATTCGAGCTGCTTCTGGTGCCACGTGATGGAGCGGGAGACGTTCATGGACGCGGAGGCGGCGGCCGTGCTCAACGAGCATTTCGTGGCCGTCAAGGTCGATCGCGAGGAGCGGCCCGACCTCGACCAGATCTACATGACGGCCCTGCAGATCTACTTCCAGGCGATCGGTTCTCCGCAAAGCGGCGGCTGGCCGTTGACGATGGTGCTCACGCCCGACGCGCGGCCGTTGTTGGGCGGAACCTATTTCCCACCGCGAACCACGGATCGAGTGGCGGGGTTGATTCCCTTACTCGAGCGCGTGCAACAACTATGGAAGGAAGACCCGCAGAAACTCGAAGAGAACTCGAGGGTGCTGGCGACGCTGGTCCGGCGGCAGTTGCAGCAGCAGCCCGCCGCGGAAGAAACGCCGCTGGACGCCAGGCTGCTCGACGGCGTGCTGGAGGCATTGTCCGGTCAATACGACGCAGAATTCGGCGGGTTCGGATACAATCCGGCCAACCCCCGACTACCGAAGTTTCCCGAGCCGTCCAATCTCGTCTTCCTGCTGGACCGAGTCCGCCGGGATCGCCAGGTCGGTGAAACGGCGGAGGACGACGGCGGCAAAGACCATCAGGCCGAAACGATGCTGGTGGCCACGCTCGAGAAGATGGCGGCCGGCGGGATTCGCGACCACGTCGGCGGCGGGTTCCACCGCTACAGCACGGACCGGTTCTGGAGCGTCCCGCATTTCGAGAAGATGCTTTACGACAACGCGCAACTTGCTTCCGTTTACGCGGAGGCCCATGCACTGACCGGACGTGCAGAGTTCCGCCGCATTGTGGAGGAGATCCTCGCGTTCGTGTCTCGGGAAATGGTCGGCCCGGAGGGTGGGTTCTATTCGGCCATCGACGCCGAAACGCAGTCCGAAGAGGGACGCTACTACGTCTGGCAGCGCGACGAGTTGACCGACGTGCTCGACCCGCAGGAGTTCCAGCTCCTGGCCGGCGTGTACGGGATCGACGGGCAGGGCAACTTCGATGGGCGGCACGTGTTGTTGTTGCCCCGCCCAATCGCCCAGACCGCCGCCGTCCTCGATACGACCGAAACGGAACTCCTCCGGCAGCTTCTGCCCATCCGCGAAAAGCTGCTCGATGCACGCAACCGGCGAGAACGCCCGTTGACGGACACCAAGATCCTCACCGCCTGGACGGGGCTGATGATTCGCGGGTATGCCGACGCCGGCCGTGTGCTGGACGATCCGCGCTACGTGGAAACGGCCGCGGCGGCGGCGGACTTCGTGCTCGAGAAGCTCCGCACGCCCGAGGGCCGGCTGCTGCGGACTTTCGGTGCCGGCAAGGCGAAATTGAACGCCTACCTGGACGATTACGCCTTCCTCGTCGACGGGCTGATCGCCCTGCACCGCGCCACCGGCCAGCCGCGATGGCTCGAGGAGGCCGATCGCTTGACGGCGATCCAGATCGAATCGTTCCGGGACGACGAGCGGGGCGGCTTCTTCTTCACTTCCGACGATCATGAAACGCTGTTGGCCCGGAGCAAGGACCCCACCGATTCGGTGCTTCCCTCCGGCAACGCCGTCTCGGCCGGCAATCTGGTCTATCTGGCCGGGGCACTGAACAAGCCGGATTATCTCGACCGGGCCGAACAGACCATTCGCGCGTTTGCCCCATTGCTGAAAGACGTGCCCGGTGCTCTGCCCCGGATGGCCGTGTCATTGGCGGCGCTGTTGAAAGCACGCGGGTGAGCCCCGATTCGCCACTTTTTTTCCCGGTCTGAGCGTCGAACGACAACAATGGGCACTTGCCGTGTCCGCGTGGGTTGGCACATGAGTCGGCTGGTTCGGAAAATCGTCGGGGTCGCGGAGGGACAAGAGGCGTTCCCCTCAGGCGCGTCCCTCCCGTTGCCGCGCAAGGCCAACCATTGTCCGAATGCACTTTCTGGAGTGGACATTGGGTAGCACCGCCGATTTTCCGGAGTGAGTCCGTAGGGTGGGCACTGCCCACCAATTCTCCGAAAGGCAGGAAGGCTCATTCGGATAATCGTCCGTGCGGCGCAACCGCGCGAGGATGGCGGCAGATGGGTCGGCGTGCCGATCGGATGGGTGTTCGGAATTCCTCTTGTTGCCCGGCAACACCGGCGATCTTGCGAATCAGTCGAACGGCATGGTATGATCTCTCCCGCAAGATCGACGGTGCCACCCGCGTCCGGCGGCCGAAGTCTTTTACCATGAAGAGTAATGCGATCGGTCTCGCCGGCGGGTATACTGGTGTTGGAACTCGAACGCGGTACGGGGAGTTACCGGGTAAACAGGGTAGGAAAAGTGCCTCCTCGCCAGAATTCGTGGGTTGATTTCGGCCATGGAGCCGTAAGCCGTTTCCCAGAAACACCTTCCGGCGGTCGAGGCGGTGAGTTTTTCGACGGTGAGAAACCAAGTACGGGTTCCTCTTCTCTATTCGCGCCGAACAGAGAAGAGGCATCCGTACTGGCCACCTCGTTTCACCCCTGAATCTCCGGCGGAATCTCCATTCTTTTTGTCCTCCCATCCCTCAAAAAACCTGACCACAAATCACCAACACGCCTTCAATTCACCCACAAATTCTGGCGAAGAGCCAAATGTTCATGAAAGAGCAGCTTTTCCTCTGGGATGAGCGGTTGCAGAAGGATCTCCTGGGATGCATCCACAACTCGTCGACGGAAGCCCGATCCTCGACGTCGAGTCGCGAGCCGCCGGGTTCATCCCGGTGCATGAGCGCGAGCCGCCCGGCAAGCAGCTTACCGCTTCGAGAACTGCGTGGCACGGCGGGCGGCGCGCAGGCCCGGCTTCTTCCGCTCTTTCATACGGCTGTCGCGGGTCAACAGGCCGCTGTCGCGGAGCGTTGCTTCGTACTCCGGCTTGTATTGCTTCAACGCCCTGGCGATGCCCAGCTTGCAGGCGTCGGCCTGGCCGGTCGTCCCGCCGCCGCCGACCCGGATGATCACGTCGACCTCCGCACGCGTGCCGGTATGCACCATCGGGGCGAGGACCGAGTTGCGGTCCTGGTCGCGATAGAAGTATTCGTCCAGGGGACGCTTGTTGATCGTAACCTTCCCCTCGCCGGGGCGGATACGGACTCGGGCAACCGAACTCTTGCGACGCCCGGTGCCCAAAATGTCGCTCGTTGCGGCCGTGGCCATGAATATCCTCTTACTGATTCGGTCGTTCTGTGGGAGGGCGCCTCCCACCAGGGGAACGCTACTTCTTGACTCCGAGTTCCTTCGGCTCCGGCTGTTGGGCCTGATGCGGATGCTGGGGGCCGATGTAGATTTTCAGCTTCTTGAGCATCTGCCGGGCGAGCTTATTCTTGGGCAACATCCGGCGGACGGCTTCCGAAAGGATCATCTCCGGCTTCCGCTCCAACCGTTTCCCGGCCGTCTCGCTCTTCAGGCCCGGATAGCCCGTGTACCAGGTGTACTGCTTCGTGTCCCACTTGTTGCCCGTGAACACGACCTTCTCCGCATTGACCACGATCACGAAGTCGCCCGTGTCGACGTGCGGGGTGTAGGTCGGCTTGTGCTTGCCCATCAGCAGCATGGCAATATCGCTCGCCAGGCGGCCAACCACCTTATCGGCGGCGTCCACCACCCACCACTTGGGTTCTACGTCTTCCCGCCGGGCCATGTATGTCTTTACGTTTGGCATTTCGTCCGCTCGACCGATTTCCGCCCGGTGCGGAAGTGTCCCTCACCAGACCGATGAACTTGGTAACCTTCTTAATACACTCCATCCCATAATACGGCAATCCCGTACTTTACAAGTTTATCGGCACGTTGACAAGCCTTCTCGGGCGAACGAGCGAATAAGAACACGACCGACTGTGAAAAACTTCCCCGCCACGGGCTTTTCCGCCGCTGCACGACACCGAATAATGTTCCCTAAACACCGCATGGGACAGCAGTAAGGTAAATTTGGTTGGATCTGTCCGTTTGTTGAGAATCCCCCAACCCTGGTAGGGACCATGATTGTCGCAGTCTGCAAAGAAACCTTCCCAGGCGAAAGACGCGTCGCCCTGATCCCCTCGGCAGTGCCGCCGCTGGTCAAGGCCGGATTCGAGGTCCTCGTAGAAACCACCGCGGGCCAGGCCGCCGGATTTCCGGACGAGCAATACACCGAAAGAGGGGCTACGATCGTCCGAAATCGTAGCGACCTGTTCGCCGCCGATGTTTTGCTCCAGGTCCGCTCCGCCGGGGCCAATCCCGGGGCACCGCCTTCCGATTTCGACCTCTTCCGCCAAAACCAAGCCGTGATCGGGATGGCCGATCCCCTGGGAACCCCTCAGGCGGCGGAGAAACTGGCCGCCCGAGGCGTGACGCTCTTCGCCCTCGAGTTGCTCCCGCGGATCACCCGGGCACAGAGCATGGATGTCCTCTCCTCCATGGCGACGGTCGCCGGCTACCATGCCGTGCTGTTGGCCGCCGCCAAGCTGCCCAAAATGTTCCCCATGATGATGACTGCCGCCGGCACGATCGCGCCGGCGAAGGTCTTCGTGATGGGCGTCGGCGTGGCCGGGTTGCAGGCGATCGCCACCGCCAAGCGGCTGGGGGCCGTCGTCTCGGCCAACGACATCCGGCCGGTCGTCAAGGAACAGGTCGAAAGCCTGGGCGCCAGGTTCGTTCAACTGGAACTGGACACCCAGGCCGCCGAGATCAAGGGCGGATATGCCAAGGAGATGGGCGAGGACTTCCTCAGGAAGCAGCGGGAGTTGATCGCCCGGGTGGTCGCCGAGAGCGACGTGGTCATCACCACGGCGGCCGTGCCCGGCAAGAAGGCCCCCACGCTGCTCACCGCCGAGATGGTCGCCGGCATGGCGCCCGGCTCGGTGATCGTCGACGCGGCGGCCGAACGCGGCGGAAACTGCGAGTTGACCAGGCCGGGCGAAACGGTCATCGAAGGCGGCGTGACGATCCTCGGCCCGGACAACCTGCCGTCCGAGGTCCCCTATCACGCCAGCCAGATGTACGCCAAAAACATCACGACCTTCCTGCAACACATCGTCAAGGAAGGAGAGCTGAATCTTGACCTCGAAGACGAAATCACTCGTGATACTCTGGTCTGTCACGGCGGCCGAGTCGTCCATCCCCGGGTGTGCGAGCTGCTGGGAATCCAGCCGCCGGCTTCCCAAGACCCGTCGCCCGAAGAAAAGGAACCGGCCGAGAGCGAACCAGATAACCGATCGGACTCCGAAAGTGCCCAAACCCCGAGTTCCGAAGGAGAGACCGACTGATGGGAATTGAATTCTGTCTGCTGGCGACCGGCGCCGCCGAAGCGGTCGAAAAAGCCGCCGAGGCGGTCGAAAAAGCGGCCGAAGCGTCCGTCGCGCTGCCGCTGATGGCCGCCTTGACCATCTTCGTGCTGGCCATCTTCGTGGGCTTCGAGGTCATCACCAAGATCCCGCCCACCTTGCACACGCCGCTGATGTCCGGCTCGAACGCCATTTCGGGAATCACCGTCGTCGGCGCGATCCTGGCGGCCGGCGCGGGTCACGGCTTCCTGGCCACCTCGCTGGGCTTTCTGGCCGTGATCCTGGCCACCGTCAACGTCGTCGGCGGATTCCTGGTCACCAACCGTATGCTCGAAATGTTTCGCAGGAAGAGATAATCGTGGAAGCCAATACCTACCGAGATCTGGCCTACCTGGCCGCGGCGATCCTCTTCATCTTCGGGCTGAAGGGACTGACCCATCCGCGCACCGCCGTGCGGGGAAACCTGCTCGGGGCGCTGGGCATGCTGGTGGCCATCATGGCCACGCTGCTCGACAAGGAACTGCTCGGCCATCCGATCGGCTACGTGCTCGTCGGCGTCGGCGTGCTCATCGGCACGGTCGTCGGGGCCATCTTGGCGGTAAAGATCCAGATGACCGCCATGCCCCAACTTGTCGCCCTGTTCAACGGCTTCGGCGGCGGGGCCTCCGTGCTGGTGGCCGGCGCCGAACTGGTCACCCACGATGCGATGACCGAAGGCGTCGACCCGACCGTCACCTCCGCCCTGCTGGCCGGGCTGATCGGCGCGGTAACCTTCTGGGGCAGCCTGGTGGCGTTCGCCAAGCTCCAGGAGATCAAGGCCTTCAAGAAACCGCTGCAATATCCCGCCCGACAGCCGCTCAACGCCTTCTTGGGACTGATCGTCCTGGCGCTGCTGGTGCTCGGCGTGGTCTTCGCCGGGCAGGCCTGGTGGATCTACTTCGTGCTGGTCCTGTTCGCCTCCGTGCTGGGCCTGACGCTGGTCAATCCGATCGGCGGGGCCGACATGCCGGTGGTGATCGCGCTGCTGAACTCCTACAGCGGGCTGGCCGCCTGCGCCACCGGCTTCGTGCTGAACAACAGCGTGCTGATCATCGCCGGGTCGCTGGTCGGGGCGTCGGGCCTGATCCTCACGTCGATCATGTGCAAGGCGATGAACCGCTCGCTGGCCCACGTGCTCTTCGGCGTGTTGCAGCCGTCGGAAGACGCGGCCCCGGCCGACGAGGTCTACGGCGGCAAGGTCAAGTCGGCCACCGCCGAGGAAGTGGCCATGCTTTTCGACAGCGCCCAACGTGCGGTGATCGTGCCCGGCTACGGCATGGCGGTGGCCCAGGCCCAGCACGCGGTTTGCGAGCTGGCCGAGCTGCTCGAATCGCGCGGCTGCCAGGTCGAATACGCCATCCACCCGGTCGCCGGCCGCATGCCGGGCCACATGAACGTGCTCTTGGCCGAGGCGAAGGTGCCTTACGAGAAGCTGAAGGAGCCCGACGAGGTCAATTCGGCGATGGCCCAGACGGACGTGGCGTTGGTGATCGGGGCCAACGACGTGGTCAACCCCGAGGCCCGCAACCCCCGGAGTCCGATTGCCGGAATGCCGATCATCGACGTCGACAAGGCCCGCACGGTCGTGGTCGTCAAGCGGAGCCTCAGTCCCGGCTTTGCGGGCATCCCCAATCCGCTCTTTGCGATGGACAACACGCTGATGTACTTCGGCGACGGGAAGAAGGCGATCCTCGACCTGATTGCGGCGCTGAAGGAATAGGATAGCAACGTTTAGCGGGCGGGCTTGCCCGCCGTTCGGTTGCGGCTCTGCCGCGTTGGGCAGACGGTCATTGTTTTCCACTTCGGCAGCCCGAGGGCAACAATTCCGGTCCGGCTCCGTGGCGGGCATTCTCGCAAGTCGTTGCCTTGCCGATGGTTATGGAAACGAGCGCCGCTGCCGGACCCGGCTCGAACCCGATTGTTTCCCGCCCCACGCCACCGTGCCCGAGGACGACGGCCCAGCCTATGTTTTCATAACTCCTTATTCTCCAACGGTTTAAGCCGTTCGTTCGCCCTTGACATCGGCGGCTCGGTCAGGTCTTATGGCGTGCTTCTTGCTCGGGCGTAAGGCAAGTCACAGTCTGGACTTACGACATTGTTTCCCGGTTTTCCTGAATTTCGCTTCCGCGGAGAAAACAATTCCCAAGCCTCCGCGTCCCCCCTATTTGGCGACCGGCCGGAAGTGATTTACCCGTAGCTGAATTCGCAAGAATTCAGCCGCATTCAGCCGAAATGCGAAGAACCGAATTCTTGCGAATCCGGCTACGAAAACCGCCTTGTCAAAGAGCCGCCCGCAGCGCGGACCGGGCCAGTACATATATGTACACTACCGGCGGCCCAAAAGTCAAGCCCGGAACGCCGGGAGATTTCGCCACAAGACTCTTGCAGTCAACCGCAAAGTCGGGTAGGGTGGGCACTGCCCACCAAGAATCTCTTCGAAAACAGTTGGTGGGCAGTGCCCACCCTACTTTTGGACTATTCACGGACAAACCTCGAAATCGACCTCGCGGACACCACGCATGACGCCGCACGAGTTCATCACCAAGTGGAAGCGGGCGAACCTCTCCGAGCGGAGCGCCTGCCAGCAGCATTTCCTCGACCTGTGCGACGTGCTCGGCCAGCCCAAGCCGGCCGCGGCCGATCCCGACGGCGCCTTCTACACCTTCGAGCGCGGCGTCAACAAGACCGCCGGCGGCAAGGGCTGGGCCGACGTCTGGCTCCGCGGCCATTTCGGCTGGGAGTACAAGGGCAAGCACAAGAACCTCGACGCCGCCTACCAGCAATTGCTGCTCTACCGCGAGGACCTCGAAAACCCGCCGCTGCTGGTGGTCTGCGATCTGGACCGCTTCCAGATCCACACCAACTTCACCGGCACGGTCAAAAAGGTCCACCGCTTCGACCTCGACGGCCTGGCCGAGGTCGGCAACCTCGACCTGCTGCGGAAGCTCTTCACCCGGCCCGACGAACTCCGCCCCGGGCAGACCACCGAGAGCATCACCCGGCAGGCGGCCGAACGGTTCGGGCTGCTGGCCGACGGCATGAGGGTCCGCGGGGTCGAGGCCCACCAGGCCGCCCACTTCCTCATGAAGCTGATGTTCTGCATGTTCGGCGAGGACATCGGCCTGCTGCCCGAAAAGCTCTTCTCCCGCATCCTCTCCGGCAGCAAGAACGAGCCGAAGCGGCTCGGCGAGCGGCTCGGGTCGCTGTTTTCCGCCATGGCCGAGGGGGGCGATTTCGGGGCCGACCAAATCATGCACTTCAACGGCGGGCTGTTCGCCGACGCCGAGGTGATCGAGCTGCGCGGCGGCGAAATCGAGGAGCTGATCCGCATCAACGACTACGACTGGGGCAACGTCGAGCCGTCGATCTTCGGCACGCTGTTCGAGCGGACCCTCGACCCGGCCAAACGCTCCCAGATCGGCGCCCATTACACCAGCCGCCAGGACATCCTCACGCTGCTCGAACCGGTGGTGATGGCCCCGCTGCGCCGCGAGTGGGCCGAGGTCCGGGCGAAGTGCGACAAGCAGTGGGAGAAGGTCGCCAAGGCGCCGAGGCGTTCCCTCGCCGCGCGGAAACCGTCGAAGGCCCTGCGCGACTTCGAGCGGACGCTGTTGGACTTCGTCGCCCGGCTGGCCGAGGTGAAGATCCTCGACCCGGCGTGCGGGTCGGGCAATTTCCTCTACGTGGCGATCAACCTGCTGTTGGACCTGGAGAAGGAGGTGATCGCCTACGGGGCCAACCACGACGTGAGCCTGTTGCCGCACGTGCGTCCCACGCAGCTTGCGGGCATCGAGATCAACCCCTACGCCCAGCAGCTTGCCCAGGTGGTGATCTGGATCGGCTATCTCCAATGGATGCACTACAACGGTTTCAGCCCCCCGCGCGACCCGGTGCTCGAGCCGATCGAGAGCATCAAGCTGATGGACGCGATCCTCGACCTGTCCGATCCGGAGCATCCGAAAGAGCCGGAGTGGCCGAAAGCGGATTTCATCGTGGGGAATCCGCCGTTCTTGGGTGGGAAGCTCTTGCGAACTCACCTGGGTGACGAATACGTAGATTCGATGTTTCGACTTTGGGGTGCGCGTGTTCCAAGGGAAGCGGACCTTTGCTGCTACTGGTTCGAGAAAGCTCGCCAACAGATTGTCCGTCAGAATTGTAGCCGCGCGGGTCTTCTTGCAACGCAAGGTATTCGGGGCGGGGCGAATCGGAAAGTCTTGGAACGAGTCAAAGAGACTGGTGACATCTTCTTTGCGGAAGGCGACCGCGACTGGATACTGGACGGAGCCGCAGTTCATGTGTCCATGGTCGGGTTCGACGACGGCAGCGATGTGAGCCGACTTCTTGACGGAGAGACTGCGGATCGCATCAACGCCAATCTTCGAAGCGTTGCCGATACCACAACCGCGCGGCGCCTGAAGGAGAATGCGAATATCTGCTACATGGCGGACACGAAAGGCGGTGCATTCGACATCCAAGAATCCGTTGCCCTGGAAATGCTGCGAAGCCCGAACCCACACGGACGCCCAAACTCCGATGTCATAGTTCCCTGGGTAAACGGACTGGACGTAACGCGGCGTAATCGTGGAATGTGGATGATCGACTTCGGCGTGGACACCTTAATCGAACAAGCCGCTTGCTATGAAGCCCCGTTCAGCCACATCCAAGCCGAGGTCAAGCCGGCTCGGGACGCCAATAAGCGAAAAACGTATCGGGAGAAATGGTGGATTCACGTGGAACCACGCCCGGCGATGCGTGGCGCTTTATCAGTGCTTCCGAGGTTCTTGGTAACAATAAGCTTGGGAAAACATCGGTTATTCGTCTGGATGCAGCGTCCAACGCTGCCAGATCATCAATTGTTTGCGTTTGCCAGGCACGACGAATACTTTTCTGGCGTCCTTCAGTCACGTCTCCACGAAACATGGGCTCTACGGTTGGGTACTCAATTGGAGACCCGTCCTCGCTATACGTCAACAACTTCGTTCGAGACGTTTCCTTTCCCAGAACCCACGGACGACCAGAAAGCGATGATTTCTACGGCGGCGAAGGAGTTGGACGAGTTGCGGAACCGGTGGCTGAATCCTCCGGAGTGGACGCGGGAGGAGGTGTTGGAGTTTGCCGGGTCGGTCGGCGGGCCGTGGGATCGGTACGTCCACGACCCCGACGACCGCGGCATCGGCATCGTGCGGTATCCGCGGGTGGTGGCGCGGGATGAGGAGTGTGCCAAGCGGCTCAAGCAGCGGACGTTGACGAACCTCTACAACCAGCGGCCCACCTGGCTCGACCTGGCCCACAAGAAACTCGACCAGGCCGTCTTCGACGCCTACGGCTGGGACCCCGCCATCTCCGACGAACAACTCCTGGCCAACCTCCTGGAACTGAACCTCCAACACGCCGGCAGCCGTGGACAGGGGAAATGAGCAATGACGAATGACGAAGCGGGTAGCCTGGACACTTTTCCGCATTGGACGTCCCACATTGCAAGACTCGTTCGGAAAAGTGCCCAGGTTGCGCAGCAACAAGAGGATTTCGCGATCCCATCGTCGAAGAGGTCCGCAAGGCCCGGGACGAATACGCCGGGCAATTCAATTACGATCTCGACGCCATCTGCCGGGATCTGTGCGAAAGGCAGAAGAAATCGAAGCACGAGGTGGTTTCCTTTCCGCCCAAGCGCGTCAAGCCACAACCGGACCAAAGTGCGTTGGGAACCGGCGAAGAATAGCTCTGACCGCTTTTTTCGGTTCTTCAGGATATTTCGTGGCTGCTGGGACCAGGTCCAAGCCCGCCCGGCAGAAAGTACCGGTGCCTCTTCTCTGTTCATGGACGGAACAGAGAAGAGGCACCGGTACTTGCCGCATCGCTGAGCCACGAAATTCCCGGAAGAACCCTTTTTTCCTTCTTCCTGGAACGACGCTTGGATTCTCTTCCCGAGCCCCCAGTCCCGAATCGCCCTGCCCTACGGGCCGTTTGCAAGAACGACGGTCGTCTGGAAGTTGTACGGGCAGCCGCAGCCGCTGGAGGCTTCGGGCATCAGCACGAGGCCGCCGGCGGTGATGATGTTGATGTAGCAGCCCGGGCGGACGCCGGGTAGTTCGTGTTGGCCCGTGTCGCCGGCGACGTCGAGCATGGCCGGGTTGCCCGTGCGGAAGAAGAGCATCCCGTCGGCGGCCGAGACGGTGCCGCAGCCGCGGAACCCGCCCCAACGCC
>Ga0307378_10004503_pt1 | contig 19850 bp, 19 predicted proteins | sample UN1MG_FD_202238 | JGI IMG/M metagenome (GOLD analysis project Ga0307378, IMG submission 202238) | Soil microbial communities from Risofladan, Vaasa, Finland - UN-1 | ecosystem: Environmental > Terrestrial > Soil > Coastal area > Acid sulfate soil | place: Finland: Risofladan, Vaasa | collected... | reverse complement strand
TTGCCCTAAATGTCGGAGAGGGAAAAGAGCTTGTTGAACTTGCCGAGGAGAAAGATAAAATCCTGATGGTGGGTCATCTATTAGAATATCATCCGGCAGTAGTAAAGCTCAAAGAGCTGGTGGATAGGGGGGAAATAGGGAAACTCCAATATATCTACTCCAATAGACTTAACCTGGGCAAGTTTCGCACCGAGGAGAATATTCTGTGGAGCTTTGCTCCTCATGATATATCAGTCATTCTGCTGCTTCTCAATGAGACGCCTCAAGAAATTTCTGCCCACGGTGGTTATTATCTTCATCAAGATATAGCTGATGTTACCCTGACTACCATGAGCTTCAAGGATGGCACAAAAGCCCATATCTTTGTAAACTGGCTTCATCCATATAAAGAGCAGAAGCTTATTGTTGTGGGCGACAAGAAGATGGCAGAATTTAACGATACCAATCCCAAAGATAAACTCCTCCTCTACAGTCATGAGATAGAGTGGGTTGAGAGAAAGCCAGTCCCCCATCCTAAAGAAGCCGAGGTGGTCAAGGTTTCTTCGGAAGAGCCATTAAAACTGGAATGTCAGGATTTCATTAAGTGCCTTGAGACCCGGAGCCAGCCAAAAGTAGATGGGCGTAAAGGACTCCAGGTCTTAGAGATTCTCGCTTCTTGCCAGAGGTCGCTGGAGGAAAATGGTAAGGTTATCCTCCTTGGTAAGGAAGAGGCAGGCTTCTTTGTTCACGAGACAAGCCTTGTGGACGAGCCTTGTCAAATTGGTCGAGGGACAAAAATATGGCACTTTTCACACATAATGCCTGACGTAGTTATTGGCAAGAATTGTGTTATCGGACAGAATGTCTTTATTGGGAAGGGAGTAAAGATAGGCGACAACGTTAAAATTGAGAACAATGTCTCTGTTTTTGAAGGGGCAACTTTAGAAGAGGACGTGTTTTGCGGGCCCTCCTGCGTATTTACCAATGTGATTAACCCAAGGAGTGCGATTTCTCGTAAGCACGAATTCAAACCTATCTTGGTCAGAAAAGGAGCCACCATCGGTGCCAATACAACTATTATCTGTGGCAATAACATCGGTAGATATGCCTTTATTGGTGCTGGCTCTGTTATTACCAGGAATGTTCCTGATTATGCTCTGGCCTATGGAAATGCGGCACAGCTTCAAGGCTGGGTTTGTGAGTGTGGGGTAAGGCTGGAATTCGCAGGAAGTAATAAAATAAGATGTGCCCAATGTGGCAAAGAGTATACCAAACAAGGAAGTGGGGAAAAAGAAAAAGTAGAGAGGATTAGCCAGTGAATATTCCATTAGTTGACCTGAAAGCCCAGTATAAGCCAATAGAAGATGAGATAAACGAAGCCATTCAAGAAGTTATTCACAGCGGGCAGTTTATCTTAGGCTCTGAGGTAGAGGCTTTTGAGTCAGAGGTAGCTGCCTACTGCGGCACAAAATATGCCGCAGGCGTTGCCTCAGGCACCGATGCCCTGCAACTGGCTCTCCTCGCCTGTGGCATTAAGCCCGGCGATGAGGTTATCACCACCCCCTTTACCTTCATCGCCACTGCTGAAACTATAGCTAAGTGTGGCGCTACCCCTGTATTTACTGATATAGACCCGAAAACTTATAATATTGACCCGGCAAAGTTGGAGTCAAAAATCAACAATAAAACCAAGGCCATCCTCCCTGTTCATCTTTACGGTCAGCCTGCGGATATGAGCCCTGTTCTGGAACTTGCTCAAAAATATAATCTTAAAGTTATTGAGGACTGTGCCCAGGCTCTTGGAGCGGAATATAGAGGCCGAAAGGTTGGTTCCTTAGGAGACGCTGGCTGTCTCAGCTTTTTCCCCAGCAAGGTGCTGGGTGCCTACGGGGATGGAGGAATGGTGATAACTAATGCCCCTGACGTTGCTGAAAGAGCCAAAATGCTTAGCAACCATGGTTGTAAGGAGAAGTATTATCACCTCATCCCCGGGTTCAATAGCCGCCTTGATTCCCTCCAGGCAGCCATACTTCGGGTTAAACTCAGGCATCTTAATGAGTGGATTGAACTGAGGCGTCAAAAGGCCTCGGTTTATTGCCAGCTTCTGGAACGAATAGATGAAATTGAGCCACCCTATGTAGCCCCTTATAGTTCCCATATCTTTAACTATTACACCATTCGTCTCAACTCAAGGTTAAGGCGGGATAAGCTGAAGGAATTTCTGGGCTCTCAAGGCATTGCCACCGCTATCTATTATCCGCTCTCCTTGCACCTTCAGGAAGTATATAAACCCTTAAATTATAAACCGGGTGACTTTCCTCAAAGTGAGCGTGCTCAGGAGGAACTCCTGTCGCTGCCGATGTATCCTGAACTTGAAGACCAGCAGATTGAGGAAATGGTGGGACTAATTAAAGTTTTTTGCCAACAACAAGTGGGAACTCAGTGATGAAAGTAGCTCTTGTTTGTGGAGCCAGACCTAATTTTATGAAAATCGCTCCCTTAATACGGGCGATAGGGAAGCATAATGCTTCTTCAGAGACAAATCCTATTGAGCCTATCCTCATCCATACTGGTCAGCATTACGATTATGAAATGTCCCAGGTCTTCTTCCAGGACCTGAAGCTTCCTCAGCCCGATATCTACCTCGGCGTCGGCTCAGGAACTCATGCCGAGCAGACGGGGAAGATAATGATAGAATTTGAAAAAGTCCTCTTCAAAGAGAAGCCTGGCCTGGTCGTTGTGGTTGGTGATGTTAACTCTACGCTGGCGGCAGCTCTGGCTGCGGTCAAGCTTCACATTCCGGTAGCCCATGTTGAGGCTGGTTTGCGTTCCTATGACCGGGACATGCCTGAGGAAATAAACCGCACCCTCACCGACCATATTTCTGATTATCTCTTTACCACATCCAGCTATGATGACGATAACTTAAAGAAGGAAAACATCTCCAGCAGTAAAATATTCCGTGTTGGCAATATCATGGTAGATAATCTCCTTTATAACAGGGAGGTAGCCGAGAGAGCCAACATTCTGCCTCGGCTGGGTTTAAAAGAGCAGAGCTATGCTTTACTTACCTTACATCGCCCCGGTAATGTGGATGGCAAGGAAAGTTTAACTAACATTCTGACCGCCATAGATAGCATTTCTCACCAAATTCCAGTGGTGTTTCCCGTCCACCCCAGAACAAGGGGGAATATTGAAAAATTTGGACTTCAAAATTTCCTTACCAGTAATAACATTTCCTTTATTAAACCCCTTGGTTACCTCGATTTTCTCAAACTGGAGATGTGTTCCAAGCTGGTTATAACCGATTCTGGTGGAATGCAGGTGGAGACAACGGCATTGGATGTTCCCTGCTTAACCCTGCTGAACTCCCCGGTGTGGGCTATAACTCATAAACAGGGGACTAATACCCTGGTAGGTAGTAACAACCAGAAACTAATAGAAGAGGCATATAAAATCCTTGATAGCAAAGGCAAAAGGGGAAGTTGCCCGGAACTTTGGGATGGGGGAACAGCCGGGAGGATTGTAAATATACTGGCAGAAAGAAAGTCCAGATCAAAAAAGAATAGGGTAGTTTAGAAATGAAAGCCAGAAAAGGCTTAAATCTCGGCAATAATGTTCAGGTAGAAGACGGCGTCGTTTTGGGGAACAGTATTTCACTGGGTGATAATGTAATGAATAGAAAGGATAGCCTGTAATGAAGATAAGAGTCGCTTTCCTGGGTTCTAGACCCTTGGGTGTTAGATGCCTGAGGCATCTGGCTGAGTGGAAAGAATTTGAGATTTGTGGGGTTGTAACCCGGCCCAAAGGCAGTTCAGGATGGTGGGAGCCTCCCGAAGTTATAGATGTAGCCGAGGAGCTTGGCCTCAGGATATTAGAGCTAAACGACTTGAAAGAGTTGGAACTTGACCTAATCCTCTCAGTCCTGTTTGATAAGATTCTGAAAAGGGATATCATTCAGATTCCTAAAATGGGAGCTATTAATCTGCATATGGCCCCTCTACCAGATTACAGAGGTTGCAATTCGTTTTCGCACGCCATAATAAACAATGAGTCAAAATATGGAATCACTATACATTACATAGACGAGGGTATAGATACTGGCTCCATAATCAAGGTTGCCTGGTTCAATATAGACCCTGATATGACTGCCAAAGAGCTATATAATCGGGCTCAGGATGTAGCCTTTGACCTATTTGTAGAGACCTTGCCAAGAATTGTCAGCGGAAATATTTCCGCTACACCTCAGGGTACTGGAAAGTATTATTACCCTAGAAGCTCTCTCAGTAATAAAGAGGCTGATTTGTCGTGGGAGCCACAGCGCTTTTACAATTTTGTACGCGCGTTGGACTTTCTCCCTTTTGAAAAAGCATTCATCCGTATCGGGGATAAGAAACTGTATTTGAGCACGAAATAGACCTTAGAGGCAAAATAGGTGAAGTGTGTTTTAGGTAGGTAGTTAAGTAAGAGCTGGTGTTATCGGACTGGGAACTATGGGTGAAGAGCACCATTAACCTGGCCTGATACTAAGTAGAGGTAGCTTGAAAATGGAATGCAGTTTTAAATATTCTCACTGGAAGGAGATATTGGTTGAAGCTTCCAGGCTTGGTTATGCCTTAACCTCCTTTAAGAATTATGACCCGTCTATGGAGCGGGTAATTATATTGCGCCACGACGTTGACTACTCAGCCAATGTAGAGACAATGGCACGTGTAGAGCATGAGTGTGGTGCTACCGCCACATACTTTCTACGGACGCACTCAAGCTACTACAATCCGCTGAGCTACCGCAACTACAAAACATTCAAAAAACTGCTTACTATGGGGCACGAGATAGGCTTACACTTTGACGGCATTCCATTTATAGGCTCATTTGGAGAAAATTTAGCCTCTGTATTTAAGAAGGATAAGGAGCTGCTGGAGGCTATGCTTAATATTGAAATAGTATCTGCTTCTCTTCATGCTTTCTGGACCCTTCCAGTACCTGATTACTTTGGTTTTAACGCTGGGGAGCTGGGAATAGAGAACTATGCTTATAGTCCTAAATTTACCAAGGATATGAAATATATTTCCGATAGCCGGGGTGGATGGCAGGAGGGATGCCTATGCAGTCTCTTGGGCAAGTACCCTAAAATACAATGCCTCACCCATCCCTCTTGGTGGTATGAAAAAAGGGAAGACGCCTACGATAGGTGGTAGAAAGTAAGGAAAGTCTTCGAGGTAATAGCATGGATTCTAGCCCAACCAGGATAAGGACCATACCAGTCAACAGGCCGGATGTCAAACCGGGCGACTTCGCCGCCTTTTTTAATCCCAGGTGCTCAACCCGTGAACTGGAATCTTATTTCGCCGACTGGCTGGGAGGGAGTAAGAGTTGCCTGTTCACCGCATCCGGCAAAATTGCAATCTATTTACTCTTCAAGTTTTTAGACATAAAGGGGAATGTTGTCACCAGCCCGCTCACCTGCCGGATGGCGCTTGCTCCTATTATAGCCAATAATGTTCCTCTTAAATTTGCTGATGTTAACCCGGAAACATTTAATCTCGATGTAAACTCTCTGGAATCAGCCATCGATGAAAATACCAGGGCGGTATACCTGGTTCATTTAGGAGGCAACCCGTGTAACCTGAGAGCAATAAAGGAAATTACCAGTAAAAGAAACATCCTGTTAATTGAGGACTGTGCCCAGGCTCTCGGCTCAAGCTATGAAGGAACGAAGGTTGGAAATTTTGGTGATTATTCTTGCTTTAGCTTTTCCAAGAATGCCTGGTTATGCGGTGGTGGGATGATATGCAGCGATAATAAAAGTATCTTGGAAGAAATCAGGAAATACCAGGAAAAGCTTCCAGATATTCCAAGGGGACTACTTTATTTTAGACTTAAGAGGGACTTTCTCGAATCTAGGAGGGGTAACCCTGTATTTGATATGATATATTACTGGAAATTCTTGAGGAATTTTCAAGATGCTAATGTGGATATTGAAGTCAGTAGTTACTTTCAGAAGAAAGATGTCCTGCACAGGCCTTCAAATATCCAGGCATCAGTAATCAGAAGACAGCTCAGTGATATTGATATTAGGAACAGAAGAAGAGCGGCGAATGCTGAATACTTAACTGCGTTGTTACCAGAGAATTTTTTTCCGCAGAAAGTTGAGAAGGCTTCGGAGTCAGTTTATTCCAAGTACTATTTACTCTCAAAAATAGAAAGCAAGAAGCTAATTAAGTACCTGATGTCCAGGGGAATCGATGCCAAGCACCTGACAAAATCCCACAGATTCCACCTCCAAACAAGATTTGACAAAGATGATATGTTCAAGAATTGTAAGTCAATAGACCAGTGTATAAACTACAAGGAAATGCATGATAGAATAGTTACCTTACCTGTATCTTCCAATATGACACTGAAGGAATTGTCGTATATTACTGAAATTTTACGAGCAGCAGAGAAAGGGGTAGTAAAGTGAATAAATTTCGTGATAGAACGCTTAAACACTTTGACGAACTGTTTCTGGGCAATACACCGAAGGGTGAGTTACCTGTATTATGGCCGAGCCGGGCATCCCAGTTATTAAGGTTCCGAACTCTAGCCGAAATTGATGACCTGAATGACAAAACCATTTTGGATGTTGGCTGTGGTTTCGGGGAGTTCTACTACTGGTTAGTTGAAAGGGGCGTACAATTAAAAGACTACGTCGGCATTGATTTGCACCCGGATGTAATTCGTCAAGCCAGGGAAGCCCACCCAGAGCTGAAGCTTTCCTGTACTGATATTCTGGAAAATGACTTTCAGCCTGATGAACTTGATTATGTTATCGCCTCAGGACTGTTTAATGTAGAGCTTGATGATTGGGATGAGCGTACGGGATTGATACTTGATGAGATGTTCAGAATATCAAAGATGGGCGTTTCCGTGAACTTCCTCAAGCCTGAGGCACACTACAAGAATCCGAAATCGCACTATGTCAAAATAGCTGACGCAGCGAACTTAGCCGAGAGGTACACAAATAGATACATTATTCGCTGTGACTACAAGGATAATGATTTCACTTTGTATCTGCATAAAGTAAAGAGAGAAACATCATAGCTTGGATAATAACATAATAGGGGCGAATATTTATGGTTGTGAAACTAGTAAAATTAGCACGGAATATATGTGAGAATAACTTAGAGCAAATATTGCAATTAAATAAATACAAAAGAGAGTTAGACGGTCATACTTATGATTATTGGGGGAAAGAACATGTGCTTAAAGAATTGCCCCGAAAATGGGATTCCAGCTACTTAGCATTCGATAACGATAAATTGATAGGTTTTATGATAAGTTACCTGAAATCACCTGATGAACTAAGAATGAGTAAAATTTGCGTTCTAGCGAAATATCGGAATTTGGGTATTGGTACATTACTTTTCAAGAAATTCATAGAGTATGCCAAAGAGAATAATATTAAGAAAGCTACAACATGTACGGCAAACTTTAATCACGGCATGCAGAGATTCTTGGAGAGAAATAATTTCACTCGAACTTTTACGTGGGAATCACTTGAGAAAATTACTTATTATAATTATGAAATGGATTTAACTGTCAGCGAAAAGCATGTTCACATTAAAAGGGGTGAGTTACTTGAAGGGCGAAAAGATTATTATCGAGAAAGCAGACATCGACATTGATAATAAACCACACTTCAAACCAGGCAGGATACTGTCTGTGGGAAATGGGGCGGTATGCAGGGTTTCCACTGGCTATAACATTCTGGTAATACAGAAAGTGCGAAATAATGATGTACTAAATAGACTCCGTCTCAAAGAAGGCGACTATCTTGAGTGACCGGATAAATCTCTTATTTACAGCAGCAGGATGTCCTGGGGGCCCTTCAATAATTAAAAGCTTAAGGCAGGATAGCAGCATAAGGATAGTAGGCACCGACATGAAAGAGGATGTCCCTGCCAGGTACCTGATTGACGGCTTTTATCAGGTCCCTCCTGGAACAAGTGAGCACTATATTGATGAGGTGCTTAGGGTCGTTGAAAAAGAGAGAATTGATGTAATTCTGCCTCTGGCTGACCCTGAGCTCGGTCCTCTTGCCAAAAACATGAAGTCGTTCGCTGCAAGCGGATGTAAAGTCTGTATCTCAGACTATGCTGCCATAAGTATTGCTGGTGACTGTTCAAAATTATATTCCCTTTTCTCCGGGGAAGATTTCGTTCCCGAATTCAGAATACCTGCTGATTGGGAAGACCTGGAAAGCAAAATCAAGGAACTTGGTTTCCCTCGGAACAGAGTAGTCATAAAACCTTTCTCGAGTCATGGAAGTATAGGTCTAAGAGTGATAGATAATGAAAGCAACCTTTTTGACCTGTATATGAATGTGAAGCCTGATTCAACATTTACCAACAAAAGCATTTTGATGGAAACACTAAAAGGTAGAGTAATAGAAAATCTTATTCTTACTCAATATCTGCCTGGAAAAGAATACGGCGTTGACCTCCTTATTGACCCCAGGACAAACAAGGTAATCTCAGGGATAGTCCGCGACAATGGTGAGGTTGAGCTAAGTGGAATAAGCCGGGGGGAACTAGTTACAGACCAAAGGCTATTTGCTACTGCTAAATATGTTGCCGAAAAACTTAAACTGAGTTATGCGGTGAACATTGATTTTAAGCTTGATGAGAATTCAAAGCCCAAAATGCTTGAAATCAATCCGCGCTTGCCAGCCACCTGCTACTTAGCCACTGCTGCCGGGTTAAATCTTCCTTTGCTCTCTGTCTATCTGGCACTCGGCAGAGAGTTTGAGACTCCGAAGATTAAGCCCGGATTGAGGATATACTCATATAGAGGGTTTATCGTTGTCGGTGATGACAACGAGATAAGTTGTGTCGTGTAAACGGTCTGGGGTAGATTTTCTTGATAGCAGGAAGCTGGAGTTACCAGCTTAACTCGCACTCTAAAGGGATAGAAAGGAAAGACGATAGGGAAGGTAAGATTAGGAGGCGTTATATTGCGAAAAACATTAAGAGCTGCCGTTATTGGGGTAGGAGGCATGGGTAAAAACCACGCCCGGGTATACTCTGAACTCCCCGGCGTAGAACTGGTTGCAGTCTGCGATATTGAGGAAGAATTAGCTCAGAATATCGCCCAAAAACTCAAGGTAAGAGCTTTCAGCGATTACCGGGAGCTACTTAAAGAGAACCTGGATGCGGTAAGCATAGCCATTCCCACTTCAATACATAAAAAGGTTGCCGTGGATTTTGCTAATGCCGGAGTAAATATATTGGTGGAGAAACCAATCGCTGATACAGTACCTAATGCTAAAGAGCTTATAAACAGTTGTCAGCAAAATAGAGTGAAACTTATGATAGGGCATATCGAGAGATTCAACCCGGTTATCTCTACCATAAAAGATGCAGTTAAAGATGAAGAAATAATCTCAATAGACATCGCCAGGCTGGGTCCCTTACCACCTCGCATCAAAGATGTTGGCATACTTGTTGACCTAGCAGTTCATGATATTGATATCATTAGATATATAACTGGGTCGGAGTTCGTCCGCGTCTATGGAATGACATCAAGAGTGATGTCTCATAATGAAGATACAGCGATGATATCCCTCAAAACAGCCAGCGGAGTATTGTGCCACATATCGACTAACTGGTTAACCCCGTTTAAGGTGAGAGAAATTAATATCGCCACCAAGGAAAGGTTTATCAAGGGATGGTTAAAGGATAAGAGGCTCTGTGAATACCGGAGGTGGCACGTAGACAACTCGTATATGGTAAGGGAGCTGAGCATTCCTCAGAGCGAGCCGCTAAGACTTGAGCTGGAGGCATTCATTTATGCCATTACCAATGATACTGAACCTCCAGTAACAGGGGAGGACGGACTAAAAGCTCTGGAGATAGCTATCCGGTGCTTGGAATCACGGTGCTAGAAAGCTCCTCACGTTTGGGAACGTAACCTATGGTAAACAAATCACCACGAATATTCATTGGCATGGTTGATACTGCTGGAATAGGGAGCAGTATGGCACTTGCCTTTAAGCAGATGGGGCATAAGGTTACCTGTTATTCTCAAAGAAGCTACTTATTCCCTGAACATGTCCCGTATGATTATCGGAATTTTGAAAACCACAATAAATTACGTAATGGGATAGCGCTTCTGAAATACATTATTAGGTTTCTGGTGAATCACGACATTTTCATTTTTATTTCTAGCTCATCTCTCCTGCCTTATATGATTGACCTGCCAATCTTGAAATTATTACATAAGAAAATAGTCATGTTTTTCTGTGGATGCGATATTAATCATTTTTCGTTTGTTGAGGAAGAAGCTAAGCGTTTGGGTTTTAAATACTATACGTGTAAGGTTTGTGAGCGGCGGGCAACATGTAGTCTGGAAAAGAAAAGAAAAAGGACAAAATGGATAGAAAGATACGCCGATTTAATATTCTGCCATACCTACAATGCTCATCTTCTTTCCAGGGAATATCAATTCTTGTGGAATGCGGTTAATGTGCACAACATTGTGTACCATAACCGGCTAGCTAATAATGAACGGCCAGTAATCACTCATGCCCCGTCAAGAGCTGCTAATAAAGGAACTCGCTATGTTCTTGAGGCAATAGCTAGATTGAAAGAGGGTGGCTATAAATTTGAATTTAAGTTGCTTCAGGACATCAATAACTTACAGGTAAGAGAAATACTAGCACAAGCGGATATTTCCATAGACCAGCTGATGGGTCGAGCTTATGGCGTATTTGCTGTTGAGTCAATGGCTGCTGGCTGTGCTGTGCTGGGGTGTGTAAGTAAAGAATACATGGGTTACCCTGATGAGTTACCCATTATTCCCTCTGACCCTGATAACATATACGAGAATCTAAAAATGCTGTTGGATAACCCTGGGTTGCGTCACGAGCTTGGCAAAAGAGGCAAGGAATATCAACAGAAATATCATAATCCCCAGAAGATTGCCAGAAATATATTGGATTTGCTAATGCAGGCTAACAGAAGACATAAAATCAGTAATTAAGAAGTTATTGGTGTTACAAAAAATACAGCAGACAATCAAACAATCGGCTATCTATACCCTGCCCGGTATTGCCTCGCAATTAATAGGGGTAATTCTTGTCCCGATATATACCCGTATCTTTGTCCCCGCTGATTATGGCATTATGGCCGGGATAGCCCTAATTACACCGATTACCACCTTGCTACTTATGTTTGCTATAGAGCAAGGGGTTGCCCGCTATTATCTGGATAGTCAGGATGAGAGGGATAAAAAACTCACTGCAGCAACCGGGCTATATTTTGTAGCCATATTAAGCTTCTCGGTTATCTCAATAGTCGTTCTGTTCTTCTCCAAGGAAATATCTCAACTGGTGCTTAATGACACAAAATACTCCACATACTTTATTCTAGCTCTGACAGCTATCCCCTTTAGCCTGTGTTATAAACTGGCTCTGGATATCCTCAGGTTCAGATTCCAGGCAACCCGCCGCACTATCATTGGTATAACAAATATGCTGGTGAGCGTGGGCTTATCAATCTACCTGGTTGTATTCCTGAGAATGGGCATAACCGGCGTCTTCCTGGCTACTCTAATAACAAACATCATTTTCTGCATAACTGTGCTATTTCTAGTCAAAAGTAACTATGCCCTGATTTTTTCCTTCAAAAGATTGAAGGAGTTATTTATATTTAGTGCCCCGCTGGTCCCCGCCACTATGACTCTATATGCATTTCATTACGCCGATAGATATTTTTTAATTCATATGACTACCCTTGAAGAGCTTGGCCTCTACTCCATAGGTGTGACCATAGCCTCTGCGGTGCTGCTTTTAATGGTGGGATTCAGGGGTGCTTGGGTACCTATTGTGCTGTCGTCATTCCGGGAGGAGGAATCAAAACAATTCTATGTCAAGATATTCGATTATTTCTGGGCGCTGATATTTCTGGGCACGGTTGGCATTAGTCTCTTCTCCAAGGAAATACTGGCTATTCTGGCTCCGGAAACATATCTCGGTGCCTATACAGTAGTTCCTATCCTAATACTGAGTCTGGTACTTTTTAATGGTGTTTCCTTCTTTACCTTTGGCATTACAATTGCCAAGAAAACTCAATATCGTCTCCCATTAGCAGTAATAGTTGCTGCTATCAATGTTGGTCTGAATTATCTACTTATTCCCGTTTATGGGATGGTAGGCGCTGCTATCGCTACCTTAATATCATCTATCGTGTATGCTGTAGCGTCATTTATTATCTCCCAAAAACTATATTATGTTAGTTATAACCTGGCTTCCTTTTTCAAGATATTAGCTGTGGTGATAATGATTATCTCTGTCAGTTATTTTCTATTCTCGGATATTAGCCTACAAAATATCCTGATAAAGGTTGGGCTTATTGGTATTTTTATGGCTTGTCTTTATCTCTTTAACCTTATCGGCAAGGAGGAGTTAACGTATTTAAGGAAGTTGGCTTATAGAGTATTATTAAGACGAAAAGATATTACACAAATTTAGAAATGATTGTCTGGTGGAGTAGAGTTAAGAAGAGAGGAAGAGAAAGCAATGCCAACCGCTGGAAGTAAGAAAAAGAAGGTGCTTATAGTTTCCTTCAACTTTCCCCCCACAAACAGTGTCGGGGCAATGAGAGTGGGTAAGTTTGCCAAATACCTCCCTGAGTTTGGCTGGGAACCGGTAGTGTTGACTGTCAATAAAGCAAGAAGCACTCCGCAAACCTTACCTTTAGAGATAGCTGAGGCTAAAGTAGTTAGGACACCTTATCATGACTTGATTACTCCTCTGCAAAGAAAGCAACCGAACTATAGTATCTTTACTGCTTATATTGTTGTCCCTCTATGGAAAAGAGTTATTGATAGCTGGAGAAAGCCGCTGCGCATCATTCAAGAGCTTCCTCTAGTGAGAGTCCTTCTCTCCCCCTCAATAGGCTGGTATCCCCAAGCCGTAAAGAAAGGACTTGAGGTCATCGGTCATAGCGATATTAAACTTATCTTCAGCTCCTCCCCTCCACCAACCTCACACCTTATTGCCTCACGCCTCCAGAGAAAGACAGGGCTCCCCTGGGTAGCTGAATTCAGAGATTTGTGGTCCCTAAATCAATATAGGAATAGAACTGAGCCTTTCCATTTCATGGAAAAGCAGTGGGAAAAGAGAGTGCTAAAAAGAAGTCGTCTACTTATTACTGTCTCTGCGCCCTTGGCTGAGCAATTGGAGAAGCTTCATAGCAAGAAAACTCTCGTTATCACTAATGGCTTTGATGCGGCTGACTATGAAGCCGGTATTCCCTTAACCTCTAAATTTACCATTACTTATACTGGCAATATATATCCAGGAAAACGAGACCCTACCTTGCTTTTTGAAGCCATCAGCAAGTTGCACCAAGAGGGGAGAGTGACCCCAGATAATTTTGAGCTTCGCTTTTTTGGGCAATCGCTGGCAAATACCCCTTCTCTTATCCAGAATTACTATTTAGGTGAAATAGCCAAGATATATGGCTTTATCCCTTTTGAGGAAAGCATCAGGAGACAGCAGGAATCCACTGTCCTCCTATCGCTGGGATGGAATGACCCTAGGGAGCAAGGCGTTTATACTGGTAAAATCTTTACATATCTTGGTGCCGGCAGGCCGATAATGGCTTTGGGGCTTAAGGGTGATGTAGTAGGACAACTGCTAAATGAAACCGGAACCGGGGTGATGATGGACACTAGTGAGAAAATCAAGGCTGTGCTCTCAAAGTGGCTGGAGGAATTTGGGCAGTCTGGTAGTATCACCTCATATTACAACCCTAATGGAGAAGCTATCCAGAGATATACTCGGAAAAAGCAAGGTGAGCAGTTAGCCGGTGCCTTTGAACAGGCATTAAAGGCTTGAGCCTGAGGCGTGAACCCACCATATTTCAAACTCTCCATTGGAATAGAACTTATCTAAGCTATGGTCATAATCTAATCTTTCAAAATCCTGTGGCTCAAACCTGATGCTTGCCATCCTGGGGTAGACCTCAGAATAAATGGCTTTATCCAACTGAGTTATTGCCAGATAGGCATCCTCGGGATATGATTCTCCCAGTGTCTGATGAGCGTCATAGCCGAAGTGGTAAGGCGGCACTATTGGTGGTTTGCTCCAATAGTAGATATCCTCTCGCTCCGCTATCTCCTGAGCTGTTAGTAGAAAGGCAGCATAACGGCGGGGACGGAAACTCCCGAAGCCTGAGGTTGTCGCATCCCTATCCTTATGTTTGAGAAACCAGTCCGTCCCTTCTATGCGTTGGTAAGTGGTCTGGTCATTTGGTTCTAACATGTAAGGAGAACGGTACATATATAATCCCTCGCTTATAGATGTCAGGGTTATGATGGTTATCACTGCGCCCAGACATAGCTTAGGGAGATATTGCCTGGCTTTTACCAGTAGCTCGTAGAGGATGAATCCTACAAATGGGGCGCATAGCATCACTCCATATTTCACCAATCTGCCTGGGCCAAAACCTAGCCTGAGAAAATAGAGTACTAGGGTTACTATAGCCAGAGCCCCTAGAGGAGCATATAAGGAAACTAGGCGCATATTTTTCGGCTCATTGGCAAGTTTTTTTCGCAACAATGGTAGTGAAATTAGAGCCAGCAGCACATAAAGCAAGGTACCTCCATATGCCTTGAAGAACTGTCCCACTACACTATACCCATATCTTGAAGCATATTCTATTTGACCCAATAATACTTCCAGATATGTTACCCCTCCCTCAGTGACTAAACGGTGAATATTACGAATGACCCTATCCCAGATATAGAAAGAGGAAATCCAGGTGATTATCCAGACGAACATCAGAACCGTGGAATTAAATCTAAGGCTGCTCTCACCGCTAAAGCGGCTTCTGAAGGCTAACAGTCTTCTCGGAATCCACAAAGTCAACGTTATCAGCAGCAGTACCATCGCTGACACAGGGTGAAATGGCGCAAATAGAAACAGCATAATGACAAATAGCAGGCTATATTGTGCCTCAGACTTTGCACCTATATTGCTTCTTACCATGGTGAACAGGGCGAGGGGCAGAAATAGGGTTGAGAGATTATCCGGTGTAAAATAGGCTATCGGCACTTGAAAAGTAGCAGCCGCCAGAGTAGCCAGAATCACCTGACCTTTGTGAGGCAAGATAGAACTGGCAAAAAGATACATAAAGGGGATGTAGAGCATACCAAAATAGGCAGGGAGATATTTATGTAGCCATATTGGCTCAATGCCGGAGATAGAGGAAAAAGCAGCAGTATATGTGTGTAGTACCGGGTAGAAAAGGTCTCTATTGAAATGCCCTGTCAAGATAATATCCTGAATCCAGCCCAGTTGGTAGCAAGGGTCGTCCCGACCATATAAGGCATAACCCCTAATGGCAGGCAGAGCTAACATTACTCCATTGCCTAATATAATTAGCAGAAGCCCAACCATCCATAAGTGACTGCTTTGATAGCCTTTAGTGTAAACCTGATGAACGACGATACTAATACCACCAATAACAACCAGCAGCAAAAATACCCAGAATAGGCGGGGGGTAGCCTGATAAATGGATACCTCATAGCCGGTGGATGGTGATTTCCAGGCGATGACAATAGCTACCGCCAGTAGGATAAAGCATATCGCAGCAGTGATAGCAATGATTCTTTCAGCCCTGGTCAATTTTTTCCCTTATTTATCGTGGAATGATTTAAGCTGGTAATTACCTCGTTGAACTTAGCTGCGGTAACTTCCCAGGATAGGTTGTGCCTGATATGCTCAGCAGCTTGGATTGACATCGAATGGCGAACATCAGGATTATTTATCAGATAGGTTATTGATTCTACTAAACTCTCCACTGTCGGTTGGCAGACAATCCCCGTGACGCCATTCACTATCAGTTCAGCAGCTCCAGAACTGTTAGTGACAACCGCTGGGGCTCCACAAGCCTGAGCCTCCTTCACTGTCTTAGGACTACAATCAAGAAATGAGGGATAGACGAAAATATAAGCACGGCGATAGTATTCCCTCAACTCACTCCAGCCAACTTCGCCAGTAAGGACAACCTTATCCCCAAGATTTAGCTCGTTAATCCTCTCCTCTATAAGTTGACGATGCCTACCATCGGCACAGATACATAGACGGAGGTCAGGGAAAGTCTTTAATAACTCATCATAGGCATCAAGCAGCAGCAATATGCCTTTCACTTTATCCAGGTAGCTGAACTTCCCGGCATAACACAGAATTAGCTCCTTACTCGGCTTCAGACAAGATTCAGTGCTGACTGGATGAAAAAATGGGTCCGGAGCAAGGTGAATTATAGTGGAAGGTTTATCTTTGAGTAGAGCAGAGAGCCCAGGGGTGTTAAGATATTTATCCTTGAGCCACTGGCTCACATAGATAATATGAGCACTGTTTTTTATCAAATGGCTCTTTAGAAGCCAGGAGAGCTTTTGAGCAGCTTTATTATTCGCGTTTTCCTTCACCTCTGCCGGGAAATATCCTCGTAGATACAATACCAAGGGGACACCTTTGAGTTTACGTATCGCTCGCGCTACTAAAGCATCGTAGAAAGTGCCATCTAATATGATGAATTGGCATTTGCTCGCCTCGCAGTAAATAAGTTTAACTGCCCCTGCCAAGTAACTTATGCGGTGCTTCTTGTCCCAGGTTGCTCCAGCAGCAGTTACTTCATATCCATATCCAGAGAGACCATCAGCCAGGTCTTCTGCTTCATTCTGTCTGGCAAAGAGCACTAATATCTTCATATCCAACCGCTTTCATAGTTATTCAGCTATCAACAAGCTGGCGACTATTTTGCCCCGTGGCTAAGCAGATTCCTGGCATTTCTCCATAACCAAACAAAAGTGGCTAGTTAAAAAGAAGGAGGCTAAATGGTTTCCTAATAAATACTTATCAATTATCCCCAATCTAGGGAAAAAGCCCCAGCGAATATGAGGATTTATAAAGCCAGCATCTTTTAACATAGAGCACCACAATTTAGGTGACTGATGTTTGTGCCAGTTAATATTCGGAGCCAATGGATTCTTCAACCTCAATAAGGCAAAGAAGTTATACCTGGAGCAATCGGTAATAATGAGCTTAGCTCCCGGTTTTGCAACCTGACTCATCTTGGCGAATATCGCTTCATATTCCTTTCTCGCCTCGGCACTAACTTTAAGATTGTTGCAGGCTTCCTCCGATAGATGGTTAATTGAATTGTGCAATAGAATAATGTCAAAAGATACCCCTCCGGGTTCGTAATTCTGCAAAGTGCTCGCCTCAAGATAGATATTATCCAGATTGAGACGGTCGGCATATTGCCTCAATTTGCTGGAAGCTCCCTTGGTGCTGCCAGATGATTCAGGCTCAAGGCAGATGACTGGTTGGGTACCCATACATCTGGCGTATAAGCTGAATAGTCCTGAGCCGCCGCCAACATCTAGCACTGACTTATCAACAAAAGATATGTCTTTGAATAAATAGTTAAGATAAGACTTAAGACTACCTTTAAAACGGTAGAAACCTTCGCTTACCATCAGGTCTAGGTATCTTTCGATTAATTCACTACTATTCATTTTAATTCTCTGGTCTTTTCCTAATCTCCCTTGCTGGAATTCCAGCTACGATGGTATAAGGAGCAACATCCTTAGTTACTACCGCGTTGGCCCCCACTATAGCTCCCTTTGAAACAGTAACTCCGGGCAGAATAACTACTCCGGCACCTATTAAGACATTATCTTCTATAATGACATCAGCTACCTTATAGCATTCTGTAATAAATTTTCCCGGCTGATAATAATTTGAATAGGAATAAATTCCTGATTTGGGACCTACGGCAACGTGATTTCCTATTCTGATACACCCCTGAGTGGCATTGAGATATACGTCTACTCCGAGATGGGAATAGTTACCAAGAGAAACTTTCCCCTTAGCTCCAACCCCAATGAAACACCTGTGATAAATAGTAGTATGATTACCAATGGAGACCCTCTCAGGTGCAGTAATGACTGCTCCTTTATGGATAAAGGAGCGACTGCCAAAATGCTTGAATCTCAACTTCCACCAGGGTAAGAAAGCGCAATATTTGAAGACAAAAGTAAATATTCGCCAGCATCTTAGCATTTTATCTCTCGCTTGTATTCGGTATCTGCTAGCTCTTGATATAACTGCTCCATCTTCGCCATTTCCCGTTGATACTCTGCCCGCTCCTTTATTATCTCTCTGCCTGCTTTACCAATTTTCCGTCTCACTTCTCCATTGCGGAGTAGATAGCTGATTTTCTCGGCTAGTGCTTGAGGGTCTTTGGTGGGAACAATGAAAGCATTTTTGCCATTGGCGACCCACTCTCGGTTAGCCGGCAAATCAGTAACCACAGGGGCTAATTCACATGCCATTGCTTCCTGTAAGCAGAGCGAGGTGCTATCAGCCAGGGAAGTGGATACATATATATCCGATGAAACCAGGTATTTGGGAAGTTCATTATTAGGAACCCAGCCCAAGAACTTCACGCTGTTTGAGACACCTAGGGAGTTTGTCAGATTTGTCAGATAATTCCTCTGGTTGCCATCACCGGCAATGACAAACTTGGCTTGAGGGAAGTCCTTCACCACCAGAGGAACTGCCTCAATCAGAGTCTTGACATTATACAACGGGGATAAAGTCCGAGTGCTTATAACTATAGGAGAATCGGCTAAACCTAGCTCTTGCCTGAGTCTTTCATCCCTCTTCTCCGGGTTAAATAACTGTGTATCAACACCATTACAGATTACTCTTATTTTAGAAGGTGCAGTGCCTAATTCTATCAGTTTTTCTCTTACCATCTGTGAGTCGCAAATAATCAAGTCGGCTTTCTTTAGTGTTTTTTGGGTGAGGATTCGGTAGAGAGGGTTCCGCTGAGGGTCGGTATGAACATCACTACCCATTGCAGTCAGAATAAACGGATGGAAGGCAGAGAAGGCTCCCAGGTAGCCATGAAGAGTGATATAATGAGCATTAAGGATATCCGGCTTTATCCTTTTGATTAACCTTCTTGCGGGGAAAAGATTCAGCAATGCACTAGGGTATTTAGATACCGCCCAGATTGGCAGTGCCAAGCGAGGCAGCAAGTAGAGTTTCACACCTTCAATATATCCCTGACCAGCACGACGGGAAATCAAGTGAATCTCATGTCCCTTTCGAGCAAAGTAATTTACCCATTTTTGGGTGTGAATGCTTCTGGCGTCAGCAATAAAGCATAGCCTCACTGCATCACCTCCTGGCACATTTCAAAAACTCCCTTGGCAATGCTCTCCCACCTGCGATTTTCTATTACATATCCCCTGCCATTCCTGATCATAACTCCGACGCCTACCGATATAATTTATATATAGGTCTTCTATCTTGTGACTCACCTATATACTGAGCCTCTCGCAAGCAAGAATGTTCCAATATGAAGGCCGTAAAATCACTAGGCGAATAATTTTTGTATGCATTTTTCATCTGTGACGAGTCAGCTATCTCCGCTTGGAAGAATAATTCTCTCATTTCTAATCTTTTAAGTAATTCGATGAGCTTGAGATAGGAAGTCTTGAATTTCAAGAAGTGATGGAATATGTTAAGAGCTAATACTACATCAAAATCAGTTCTCTCCTGATAATCAAATATTGATCCATAAATGACCTTAAATTTTTTGTTTTCAGCTTCTCTTAGCTTGTTTAGAAAATAAATGTGTATAGGATTGTTCTCCACTGCATAGCAATCAAAACCTTCGTCTTCGAGCTTGTGACAAAAATAACCCCAATGGGACCCAATATCAAGGACCGCCCCAGTTCTAGCAGACAGATTTTGCTTAATGATGTTAAATCTATCCTCTCCATAAAACGACGGGATGTCAGCAAGA
>Ga0307378_10004500_pt1 | contig 19863 bp, 15 predicted proteins | sample UN1MG_FD_202238 | JGI IMG/M metagenome (GOLD analysis project Ga0307378, IMG submission 202238) | Soil microbial communities from Risofladan, Vaasa, Finland - UN-1 | ecosystem: Environmental > Terrestrial > Soil > Coastal area > Acid sulfate soil | place: Finland: Risofladan, Vaasa | collected... | reverse complement strand
GTGGAATAAGCTTCGGGGCGAGCTTATTAAACTCGAAGACCCGGAATTCGAAAAGCTGTTCGTGGTCTATGGAAATGACCCGGTTCAGGCAAGATATATTCTTTCGACGAGTCTGATGGAGAGAATTGTCGATTTCAAGCGTAAAACGAATCGAAGGATTTATCTATCTTTTGTCGGCTCGATGATATTCGTTGCAGTTTCTTATGACAAGGGGCTTTTTGAGCCGAGAATTTTCAGGACCATGCTTGATTTTAAACCTATTCAGGAGTATTTTGAAGACCTTGCTCTTGCTATCGGCATCGTTGAAGACCTTAATTTAAACACTCGTATCTGGAGTAAACATTAAATGGATGCACATAGTTTGAAGCCAGAAGAGGTGAGTAATCTTAAGATTGATAAACTCGGAGAGGCAACGATAGATTATCCTCAAAAAAGAAGTAAATGTAATTTCATCGAAGACAGCGAGACAATTCTTCTTTACACTCACAGTGACCAACTAAAGATATATCAGGATTCCGGGAAAGAACCGCCGGCATTTGAAATGGCAGGCCCGCGCAGGAAGATATTCTTCGCCCCTGAAAAAATAAACTGCGGGATAGTTACTTGCGGAGGGCTGTGCCCGGGTCTTAACGATGTGATAAGAACAATTACGCTGACACTCGCCTGGCAGTATGGGGTTAAGAGTATTTTAGGGTTCAAATACGGTTATGCCGGCATGACCAGCAATCCGCCAGCCGAGCCTGTTGAACTGACGCCTGAGGTTGTTGATGAAATACACCTGAGAGGCGGTGATATTTTAGCATCTTCACGAGGGCCTCAGGACAGTGATGATATGGTTGACAACCTTGTAAAAAGGGACATCAGCTTATTGTTTGTTATCGGTGGTGACGGGACGCTTCGGGGAGCTTTTGACATGGTACAAACAATCAAAAAAAGAGGATTAAAGATTTCCGTGATTGGAGTTCCCAAGACAATCGACAACGATATCTATGCGATAGAGCAGTCTTTCGGTTTTTCGACTGCAGTTGAAGCATCGCGCGACGCTATCTGCGGCGGACACAATGAGGCTAAAGGCGCCTGGAACGGAGTTGGGTTAGTCAAGCTGATGGGAAGAGATTCGGGTTTTATAGCGGCCAACGCCACTTTGGCCAACAGCGATGTAAACTTTTGTTTTGTCCCGGAGGTTCCTTTAGTTCTGGATGGTGAAAAAGGATTTTTGCGTGAGCTTGAACATCGGCTGGAGAAAAAACATCACGCAGTGATTGTGGTTGCAGAAGGAGTAGCGCAACAACTGGCCGAAGAAGAAGATTTAAAAGCGGTTCAGAAAGATGTATCAGGAAATATTATACATGAAGATATCGGTCTTCTTCTGAAAGCGAAAATTAAACAGCATTTTCTTCAAAAGCAAATCCCCTTATCTTTGAAATATATAGACCCGAGCTATATTATCCGGAGCCTGCCTGCGAATTCGAGGGACTCTGCATTTTGTCTGCTGCTCGGGCAATACGCGGTTCACGCGGGCATGACTGGGCGAACGAATATGGTAATCAGTTTTTGGAATCAGTATTTCACTCACGTTCCGATATCTCTTGCCACACTAAAGAGAAAAAAAATCGACCCGAACGGTTATCTTTGGCAGACAGTATTGGGAACAACGGGACAGGGGCGAAATCAGAATCAGTAATTTTTTTAGAGCGTATGGGAACAAAAAGGATGTTAAAAGATTTAGTGACAAAAAACAGGAGTTATCGCCGATTCGACGAACAGGCAGTAATTGAAAGAGATGTTCTGAGAGAGTTGGTCGAGCTTGCGAGGCTTTCGGCGTCAGGAGCTAACAGTCAGCCTTTAAAGTATATCCTCTCGAATACGAAGGAGAAAAACGAGTTGATTTTTCCTTGTCTGGCGTGGGCGGGCTATCTCAAAAACTGGCCCGGACCTGCAAAAGGAGAAAGACCATCGGCTTATATCATTATCCTTGACGACACAGAGATTAATAAACCTCTCGGCTGCGACCAGGGAATTGCAGCACAAAGTATATTGCTTGGTGCAGCGGAAAAAGGTCTCGGGGGTTGTATGATAGGTTCAATTCAAAAGGATAAGTTAAGGGAGTTACTGGAGATTGACGAGCGTTACGAGATACTACTTGTTATAGCGATTGGAAAACCCGCGGAAAAAGTTGTTATCGAAAGCGTTGGGCCTGATGGTAACATCAAATACTGGCGTGACAGTAACGGTATTCATCATGTACCGAAACGGCTACTGGACGATATAATTATCGGTTAGCAGATAGCATCCATTATTTTTGAATTACCGCATCGGGTTTTACTTCTTTGCCAAGAACAACCGGATTTTGAGCGTTCGCCAGGTCGTTGTTGAACAGGCTGATATTTCGGGTCTTTTCGCCCTGGAGTTCAAGGAAAGTACCAGTGCCTTTTTCGCAACTCGAATTGGTAATAGTTACATCAATGCTGTTGTTGAATTTCATAACCGGGCCTTTCTCAGGAGCGATGTTGACATTAATGAGCTTAATCCCTTTTGCATCCGAGCATTGAAGGCCTGTTTTGGATTTGATGTCAATATTTTCGAGCACAACATTTTCGATTGCCTGCTCGGGAAGTCCTTTAATCCTGACAGCCTCCTCGGTATTATTGCACGTCAGGTTTTTAACATAGACATTACGAAACAAAGGCGGTGCCTGCGATGTCGGTTTTGCCCCGGAACTGTAAAAGGTATTTAACAGCAGCGCATCATTGCGGGCAGCGGTCATAGTGATATCCTGGATCCATATATTTTCAACAATGCCTCGGCGTCCACGGCGGGATTTTAAACGGATACCTCTGTCAGTTTTGTCAAAATGACAATTATGAATATACACATTTCTTACATCGCCTGACATCTCGCTTCCAATAGATACGACGCCGTCGCACTTTTTACCAAGACCAAAAAGGCAGTTGCGAATAACAATGTTTTCACAAGGCTTTGACACTCGCCATCCGTCCTCGTCCCTGCCGGACTTTATAGCTATCGCATCATCGCTTGTGTCGAATTTGCAGTTTTCAATGAGGACATCTGTGCATGAATCGGGGTCGATTCCGTCGTTGTTCGGTCCTCTGGTTATGAAGGTGACATCTCTTACGATAATATCCTCACTGTAAATCAGGTGTAGTGTCCACATAGGTCCGCTGCCTATTGTTATGCCCTGGATAAGGACATTTTTGCAGTTTAGAAACTGGACAAAGGAAGGCCTTAAGAAATCATCAAGGCTGTCGAATACCCGTTGTTCGACGGGGACATCCTTATATGCTTTTTGTTGAAGCCTGGTCATTTCATTTCCTTTTTTCCTGAAGAAGTCCCACCATTTCTGTCCGTGCCCATCAAGGCGTCCGCGTCCTGTAATTGCTACATTTTCACAGTCTTTGGCGTAAATCGGAGGAGAATAAAGGTAACACTCGATGCCCTCATATCGCGAAAAGACAGCAGGCAGATAATCATTAAAATCGTCACTGAACAGAATGACGGCACCATCATTGAGATGAAGGTTTACGTGACTTTTTAGATGGATAGGCCCAGTGAACCAGTTACCTTCAGGCACGATTACCCTGCCGCCGCCAGCTTTATTGCATGCATCGATGGCATCAGCGAAAGCCTTTGTATTTTTTGTAACTCCATCGGCAACAGCCCCATAGTCACGAATATCGAAAACCTTTTCTGCAAAAAGAGGCTCGCTTATAGTTATTGTTTTAAAAGGCGTTTCTACTTTTATATCTTTTGTCATACTATTCGAAGACGCCTTTGATTTTTTTCCGGGCCAATCCCAGTTTACTAAATCATCACTCCACGCAAGGGCGAGACTGGCGAAGGTGCTGAACATTGTTCTTTCATCTTCTGGGCCGCTGCCGTGAAAGAACATAAGGTATTTGCCTATTCTCGGGTCCTTTCGCATATCCAAAACAAAACCCGCAGAAAGCCTGCCCTGTGCCCAGGGCCAATCTTTTTGACCTAAGGTTATAAGCTCACCGACATCTCGCCAGTTTTTCATATCTTTTGACCGCTTCATCCCTACGCCGTTCTTCGGAGAATAAAACATAAGATACTCGTCACCATCGACAAGAACGCAGACATTTTCGCCTGATTCGATCCGATTAAAATACGTCCAGTTTTTCAAATCGTATGAATATGACATATTCGCGGCGTTGTCGTCGAACAAGCACCACCATTTAGTTGGTTCATCTTTATCCTGTACAAGGTAGGCATCTATCAATCGTCCCATTTTTTCGACAGGGACATCCGGACCTTTTACCATAAGCATTTCGGGTTCGGACCAGTTTTTGAGGTCTTTGCTTCTTTTAATCCAGACCCGGCAGTTTCTGTTGCCGAATTTTTCACCCTTCGGAGTCGGGTATGTTTGCATACAAATAATCCACTCATCGCCATACCTGATTATATTGCCCGGACTGGCGAAGTTGAGATTCTGATCTTTCGGCGTAATGGGTTTGGGATTCGTCCAGTGAACAAGGTCTTTACTCTTGCTGTAGGCAACAACCCAATATCTTTTGCCATCGGAATCGGTTTTTATATATGTGTAGAACAGCCTGAATATACCATCGTGATATATAACGGCGGGGTCACGGTATGCGGTGGTTGCATCACCTTTAAAAATAATCGGCGACTTTATGTCGTCAAATCTGATTTGCTCGGTTTGCATCGAAGCCTGCGTACAGCCAGTAAGAACGAGTGCTGTTAAACTCCAAATCAATACGATTCTGCGATTTCCCGAACCAGGATTGCGATTGCTCATTTTCGCCTCCTATATCATATTTATGCCTGCCCGGTTATTTTAGAAACATGGGCTTTGGTAAGAAAATATTAACACTTTAGAATGATGCCGGCAAGAGCGTTTTTAAAATATTAAAATTGTGTAACGAAGCTTTAAGAAAAATTTGTTTCCATCGGAAATCTCGAATGTTACACTACAATGAAATTTATGAAGGCAGTGTTATGAAAGTTCAAATTGACGACAAAACGCTCGAGTTGCTCGAAGGTGATATCACAGAAATGGAAACTGAGGCGATCGTAAACGCCGCGAATGCACGGTTGATTCTCGGCGGAGGTGTTGCCGGCGCGATCCGAAGGAAAGGCGGAGCAAAAATTCAGGAAGAGTGTAACAGGATTGGCGGTACGTTCGTTGGCGGAGCAGTTATAACAACCGGCGGGAACCTAAAAGCACAACACGTTATTCACGCAGTCGGGCCACGAATGGGCGAAGGTAATGAAGATGAAAAACTAAAAAATGCAGTTCTGAATTCCCTCAGTTTAGCCGACGAGCAAAACCTGAAAAGCATTTCATTTCCCGCGATAAGTACCGGCATCTTCGGGTTCCCAATCCAGAGATGTGCGGAAATTATGCTGCGAATAACCATTGATAATCTTAAGGGCAAGTCAAGCCTGGAGAGAATTGTGTTTTGTCTGTTCGGGAAGGACAGTTACGAAGTTTTTGCGAATCAGCTTAAGAAGGAAATCAGCAAATGAAAGCGATGATTCTTGAACGGTGCTCGGCAATTGAAGAGAAGCCTTTACGTATGGTGGATTTGCCGATACCTGTTTTTGGTGACAATGAAATTCTTGTTAAGGTTTCTGTCTGCGGCGCGTGTCATACGGACCTCGATGAAGCAGAAGGAAGGCTGAAACCTTCAAAGCTGCCGATAGTTCCCGGGCATCAGGTAGTCGGCACGGTTGCTGACAAAGGAAAAGGGGTGACAAAATTCGATAGCGGTGACAGAGTCGGTATAACGTGGCTTTATTGGGCTTGCGGCAGTTGCGATTTCTGTAAAGCCGGCCAGGAAAATCTTTGCGGCGATGCCAAGTGGACGGGGAAGGATGCGGACGGAGGATACGCTGAATATATGGTTATCGCAGAGGACTATGCATATCCGCTTCCCGCTGGATTTTCCGATTCGCAGGCAGGTCCGCTTTTATGTGCCGGTGTCATCGGTTATCGAGCCTTAAGACTGGCTGACATAACGGACGGTCAGACTGTAGGGCTTTTCGGATTCGGGGCTTCAGCACATATCGTTATTCAGATAATCAAACACAAATTTCCGAACAGCGATGTTTTTGTCTTCACGAAGACCGCTGCACACGCGCGTTTGGCTGAGAGTCTCGGAGCGGTGTGGACCGGCAGATCAGGCGACATACCGCCAGTCAAACTAAACAGGATTATGGATTTTACCCCAGTGGGCGAATGCGTTCGTGACGGGCTGGCAGTGCTGGAAAAAGGGGGACGTCTCGTTATCAACGCTATCCGAAAAGAGACGCCTATCCCGGCATTGCCATACGCTGAATATCTCTGGCTCGAAAAGGAAATTAAAAGCGTCGCGAATGTTACGAGGCGTGATGCTGAAGAATTTTTACTCTTAGCAGCAGAAATACCGATTACTCCGACGATTGAGGAGTTTGCTTTATCTCAGGCCAACGAGGTATTGATTGCTATTAAAAACTCAGGGCTCCGCTCGGCAGCGGTGTTGAAAGTTTCATGATGAAAATTAAATCTGTAAATTGGTTTAGGAGAATCCAAAAATGCCGACCGATATCAAAATCACAGCAGGTGAAATCAGCGTTGATGCCCAACTCAATGATAATCCCACTTCGCAATTAATCGTAAAGGCACTTCCAATAAAAGGAAAGGCGCAGCGATGGGGCGGAGAAATATATTTTTCAATCGGTGTCGAAGCTGACCCTGAAAGTGATGCTCGTGATGTTCTTGAAGAGGGGGAGTTGGGGTATTGGCCCAGCGGTAATGCATTTTGCATATTCTTCGGTCCGACTCCCGCTTCACAAGGTGACGAGATCCGGGCAGCATCAGCGGTCAATATTCTCGGTGCAATGAAGGGTAACTGGTCCGAACTTTGGGAAGTACCTTCCGGAGCCGACGTCGTGATAAAGGCGGCTGATTAGCTTAGTGCTTTATCGGGAGCGGATTAGCTGATTGCTGTCGTATTTGACATGTGGAAAATTCGTTTGCAAATCATTGATAAAGCGTGAGCCGTCCTTCCAGTATCCTGCTGTGGGTTTCAACTCGCTGCAGTGAATGGCGAAGTAGTGGTTTATCCTTGCGATAAGCAGTTCCCTGAGATATTTGCTGACCATCGAGGCCAAAGAAACCGGCAGAAATTTATTGTCTGCTTTTACGACAAAATGCAGCTTCATCTTTTTTTTGCCCTCCCTGAGTTCATAGCTGCTGTTTTCGGGCGTTTCTTTTAGAATGGTCAATTCGGTTCCCGGGAACATCCTCTGAAGATTTTTTCTATAATGCACCCTGCCGCCCTGCCGATCAATAACTATCTGCAATTCATCTTCCGCGAAATTCTTCCAGGCGCTCATTATCAGTTGCGAAGTCGCTGTAAAAAGGACGCTCGCCTTGTTTTTAACATTGTTTACGAGTCTATTATAATGCTCGACGTCGAGGCAGCAGCTTTTTAGTTCGAGCAATTTGATACCGTTTTCTTTCATATCATCTGCGAACACATTCGAAGCAATTTCGACATCATCTTTGTTTATCGAAATTTCACTCTGAGCGGCGTTTTTGTACCAGGGATAGCTTTCGAGCCTATCAAGGGTTTCTGGGGTTAGTGCGGCGAAAAGTTCGGATAGTTTTTCGGGTTTTGTTCCAAGACACTTCAGAGACGCAAGAGTCGTTCGCTGGAGATGTTTTATGCCAATCGCCTTTGAGTAAGCCTTTTTGCTATCGGTAATAAGCAATCTGCCCACAATTGCTTTTCGCCGGCGGCCCACACTTTTTCTTAAAAGATGCCAAAGGTCGGTACTGATTAGATTATGCGCAAGCGAGAAGGTGCATGATGATATTACCAGAGGCCCAAGTATAGGCCCGAAACCAGCTTCATCAATCCCAACTAATATCGGCATCCGTGCAGAACCTTAACCTGGCTGAATTAAACATCCTGTTAATAAGTCTTTGGGAAGTTTAACAGATTATCAGAAATAATGAAATGAGAAAATTTGTGACGTTGTCCCAATCGTAGTTGGAGGTTTGAATGGCTACTCCAGTTCTCATAGTTTACGCTACCTTTGATTTCTCGTAAATTCCCCCGAGTAAAGTTGTAACTGATTTTCTTAAAACGACTTACCGGCAGATAAACGGGAAATTTCAATCGTGATCAGTGTAAAACTGAAATTTACATCAATGCAGGGAACGTTGTTATTGTTCTTCAATATTTGTGATATCATCCTTGGTTCCCAATTGTCCGTCCGGCCCCGGACTTACGAGGTCGTAACTAAAGATATTTTTCTGCCCCGGATAGCAGTAATAATATTCATTCTGCCACGGGTCTAGAAATTCGTTTGATTTTTTAATATACGGGCCTTTCCAGTTCGGTAGATTTTCAGGATTCATCAAAAGCGCACGAAGCCCCAGTTGGGTCGTTGGATAGTTCCCTGTATCAGCTTCGAACATATTAAGAGCAAGGCCTATAGTGCTTTCTATCTCCGTTTTTGCCCGTGCGAGTCTTTCCAGTTCACTTCTTCCTGCAAAATCAGGTAGCATGATTGCCGCAAGGACGCCGATAATGACAACAACAAGAAGAATTTCGATCAGTGTAAAAGCCCTGGTCAATGATTTAATTTTCATAATAGTTCCGTTATATTTCACCTACTATCCAGGCAGCAATGGCATAATCACTGATTCCTTTAACTAAACGTTCATCGTTTTACTTTCCGATATTTTGTTTTCTCGGCGGTCTTCCCTGGCAGTGGTCAATGCACATGCGCGGACAGCGAGTTTCCAACCTGCTCCTCGAACAACCTGAATAATCTTTGGGTTGTTCGGATCAGGTTCTATAATCCTGCGAAGCCTTCCTATATGTACATCAAAGGTCTTGCCCCCCTCTTCTGCAGTTGAGCATATTGACTCTTCCCATATATGAGATTGGCGAAGCTCCTCGCGAGAAATTGGTCGTCCCGGATTATCAAGAAAATATTTGAGTAAATCCGCAAGAATTCCAGGAAGACGCTTTATCATTCCGTTACACCACACCTGCTTCTGGTCCAAATCCACAAGAGTGTCTTTGAGCCTTATCGTATTAGAATTAACACAGTTCGGATGTGTATTATTAAGATGAGCCCGTATCCTTTTAATCAAAACTCGTGCAGTTGTCTGTTCACCAACAACTACGTCATTAACACCACAATCAAAAAGTTTTTCCTCAATTGTGATTCTCGTCTTATTCAGTAAGGCAATCAATATAGTATCATCGCAGCCGGTACGAATAAATCTGCAAAAATCCAATATCTCCCTGCCAAGCACATCTATATGTGCAAGTATTATACTGTATATATTTTTTCTGGCCAGTTCCCGTGCCTTTTGTGAGGTCGTCGCATAGTGGATATCAAAGCCAACCCCATCAAGCCTGCGGCTAATATGGGTCCGCCTTTGATAGTTGCCGTCAATATGTAATGCGATAGGCCTACACATAGTGTGCCAAGACACTCCTTCACTACGACATCACTCGATTCCAACAAGGTTTCAATAACCGAGTAAGCCTTTTTGGCAATTATTCTTTTCAGGAACTTCCCTTCCTTTTTCATTGTGAACTCCTTTCACAATCTTTTACCGTAGCCACGTTTCTTTTGATGGCCTACATCAGATTTACCCCGCCCATACAATTCTTAATAGTAAAAGTTTAGTAACAATTTTGCTTTGCTTTTACGGCAGCTATTTGTCCACTATTTATATATTTCATCATTGAATATCAGTCCTTTGCTGCAAAATAATACTCATGGAAAGATTATCATAGATAATCTTGTCAGGAGTGACATACGTATAGCACCGCCTTTTAAGATTTTCATATAGCAGAGGTAAAACTATCGCACTATCTTGCCTATAATACCTACAATAACAAATAAATATGCCAGATATTTATTTATCTTTTTATGGAAGCTTTTTGTGTTGCATATCAACACAGCATCCTCGTAGTCACAGCGAATGTTTTACTTTTCTTTTACTTTCATTCAGGCATAACTGATGAAATATTGAGTTTTTTGAGAATTGTCAGGTTGGAGTCGATAAAAATGAATAAACGTGAAGAACTGGAAAGTTACATCATATATGTAATTCGCAAAGCTTCCGTTAATTTCAAAAACCCTGCGTTTCTGTGGCCTATGGGATCTGCAATCTGCTAAAATAAGAACCTCTTCGAAAATCATCACCTCAGTTTCGGCCTGAATTATTGTTCGGTAAAGGCGCTGTCAATTGAGGTCTCCGGCAGAAATGTCCATATCGCCCATGCCGGCCAAGCTGTCTCTGTTACCATTGATAAAAACATCAAAATCGAAAGCGGCCAAATCGGTTTCAATATCTGCATGCCGCCCCTTACTACAGATTACATAATCGCCGACATCTTCTGGATTGCGGATGAACCCTTAATTCCAAACGATAAGATTGTTATCTTATCCGGAACATTGAGCACACCAGGCTGCATCGAAAGCATATCCAACATCAAGGACCCAGCTAACTGGGATATAAAAACCTTCTCCGAAAACCAACTCAACCAGCCAAACGTCACAACTGTGGCAATCAAACTAAAAAAGGCTATCTGTGTTGACCCCTTTGACAAACTCCAGGAACTCGGCAGGTTCGCGGTGCTGAAAAGCGGCAAAATAACAGGAGTCGGCATCCTGCGGTAAAACTCATCCTCCGACAACCAATCCCGCACGCCTTAGACTACTCTGCAAGGACCTATAACCAAAAACACTATTTTACGCACATAAAAATAAAACAATATGATGCCTTTAACAGGGTTTTATCTAATATAATAGTTGATTTATGCCGACAATATATTCTGTTGGGAAATACTTTACAAAAGACACCTTGCTATCTGAAGGGCTGACACAATGCTCAAAGCAATAGATATTATGACAACAAGCGTAATCAGCATAAAGAAGGATGTTCCAATATATGACGCGATCGAACTAATGCTGGACAATAAAATCAGCGGCATTCCTGTTGTGGATGATGATATGTTTTTGATCGGCATTCTTTCGGAAAGAGATGTGCTGAGATTGTTCTATGAATCACAGGATGGGGAAGGGCTGACGGTTGATGAATTTATGACACAGCCCGCCGTCCATTTCGACGAACAGGAAAGCCTGCTCGATATATGTGACTGTCTCTGTGATAATTACTTTAGAAGGGTCCCGGTTACTTCGAAGGGCAAACTCGTCGGCATCGTCAGCAGAGTTGATATCATCAAGGACATTTTAAAGCTCAGGCGTGAAAACAGTGCCATATAAAAATAACGCCAAGGCAATTACCACCTATACCGTCTATCAACCTTTGGAGAAAGCAGCTTAGAGAGGTTCTTATATCTGTCTGCCTTTTATTTTTCACTTAGCCAGGTTGGGCCGTAACTTATATCCACTTTCAGCGAGACATTGAGCTTTATTGCGGTCGTCATTTCCTCCGCTATCCATTTTGCGTGCTTTTTGGCCTGGTTGCTTGGCAGTTCGAAGACCAGTTCATCGTGGATTTGAAGTATCAGCTTTACAGGCAGATTTTCAGTATCTATTTTTCGCTGGATATTTATCATCGCGACCTTTATTAAATCCGCAGCCGACCCCTGAATTACCGTATTGACAGCCATACGCTCGGCCTGGCTGCGTTTGTTCATGTTGCTGCTGCTGAGATTTGGGATATTTCTCCGCCGATGGAGGATTGTTTCAGCATAACCTTTTTCCTTAGCTCGTGCTGTAACCGAATCCATAAATTCCCGGATGGAAGCGTACCTTTCGAAATAATCGTCGATAAATTCTTTCGCTTGTTGTATTGAAATACCAATCCCTCGTGACAAGCCGAATGCGCCCTGGCCGTAAATAATACCAAAGTTTACCGCCTTACAGCTTGAACGCATCTCGCTGGTTACTTCTTCGATGGAAACACCATAAATCTGAGAGGCTACGAAGCTGTGAATGTCCTGGTCCGCCGCAAAAGCATCTCGCAAAGCTTCATCTTTTGAAAAATGTGCCAGCAGACGCAATTCAATCTGCGAATAATCCGCGCTCAGGATACAGTCTGATTTTGATTTCGGTATAAAGGCCGACCGGATTTTCCTGCCTATATCCGTACGAATTGGAATGTTCTGCAGGTTTGGACCGCTGGAGCTTAACCGCCCTGTCGCTGTTATCGTCTGATTAAATGAAGCGTGGACGCGGTTTGTTTTCAGATTAATGAGTGAGCCAAGCTTATTAACATAAGTATTCTGCAGTTTGCTCATCGTGCGATATTCGAGAATCAGTTCAGCGATTGGATGTTGCGCAGCAAGCTGTTCGAGCACGCCTGCATCGGTACTCGGTCCCGTTTTTGTGATTCGCACAGGCTCGATTTGCAAACGTCCGAAAAGAATCTCAGCAAGCTGCTTCGGTGAATCGATATTAAACGCAGTACCGGCCTGTTCGTGAATCCGGTCCGTCAGGCTGTCGATGGTTTCACTTAATTCGTGCGACATTTTTTTGAGCAGCTTAACATCAAGTGACACCCCGTTATATTCCATTTCGGCCAGAACGGTAACCAGTGGCATTTCAACTTCTTCGAAAAGTCTTTTAATATCATCCTGCTTATCGAGCCTGGTTTTGAGGTATTCGTATAGCAGTAAAGTAATGTCGGCATCTTCTGCTGCATATTGATAGGCCGGCTCAATATCAACCATATCGAAGGTAAGCTGATTCTTTCCTTTGCCGATAAGCGATGAAAGCGGAACACACTCATAGTTTAAAAAATCAAGTGCCATATTGTCCATCGAATGGCTTCGCCTGGCAGCATCGAGGCAATACGAAGCAACCATCGTATCAAAGTAAACGCCCTTTACCGGCATCCCGGCATTGCGCAGTACAAGCAGGTCGTATTTGATATTTTGCCCGACCTTTTTGATATTCTCATCAGCCAATATAGGTCCGAGTTTTTTACGAACTACATTTATATCCAGATGCTTTTGTCCGAGAGATAATTTCACCGGCAGGTAGTATGCTTTATGTGCCTGCCACGAAAAACTCATCCCTACAAGCTCCGCTCGCATCGGATTTATCGCAGTCGTTTCGGTATCGACGGCGAAAAGTTTTTGTTTTTTTAGTTCGCTTAAAAATTTATTAAAACTTTCAGCACTATCAACCAGTTGATATTCGTGGGCTACAGTTTTAATTGAATTCGGTTCGCCCGGCTGTGTTGCCACTGTGGCTGTCTCATCCGGTACGTTTTGAGAAACCTCAGTTGCCGGCAGTTCGAGTTGTTTTGCCAGCCTTGCAAAGCCGAGTTCAGTGAAGATTTCCGCAAGTCTTTTTTTGTTCGGCTCCTTTAGTTCAAAAGCCTTATAGTCGAGTTCAACAGGTGACTTTCGGTTAATCGTAACAAGTTCCCTGCTTAGAAAAGCCTGGTCTTTTGAGTCGCGAAGGCTCTGTCCGCGTTTACCTTTGATTTCGTCGGCATGGGCATAAAGGTTCTCTATTGAGCCGTACTTTTGAATCCAGCCCATTGCGGTTTTGGGGCCAACGTCGGGAACACCGGGTACATTGTCGGCGGTGTCACCAGCCAGAGCAAGGACATCAAGGAATTGGTCAGGAGACAACTGCATCTCAGCAGCCATCGATTCAACAGTTGTCTTTTTGCCGGTCTTGATATCATATGTGCAAACATTTTTATCGAGCAATTGGAGCATGTCCTTATCTTTGGAACAGATATAAGAATTGATATTCTTTTTTGCAGCTTCGGTAGAGAGAGTGCCTATTATGTCGTCCGCCTCATAGCCTTCGATTCGCAGTACGGGAATTTTCAACGCTTCGAGAATCTGTTCGATTCGGCTGATTTGCACCGGCATATCATCGGGCATCGGGGAGCGATTAGCTTTATATTCAGGATAAATCTTCTTCCTGAAACTCGGCTCCTTGCTGTCCATCGTCACAACGAGCATATCAGGCTGTTGATTACTAATAAGTGACAAAAGGGCTGTTGTGAAAATATACGTTGCTTTTGTCGGCTCGCCGGATGGGCTTGTCAACTGCTGACGCATCGGCGCGTAATAGGCTGCGTAAATATGCGCGTGGCCGTCGATTATGTAAAGTTTTTTTGCCATATACAGCCCTGGTACCTGATGTCAGGATAGTACACGTTTATATATTTTTATCTATGATATTTGTATCAGCTTGAAGTGCCCTGTCAAGCCAATAATAAAATCAACATGTTGCTTGTTTTTTTGTCCCAAAGCCCTATAATCTGTACAGGTATCTTTGGGAAAATACGGTGTTGAACACGATGTTCCCGTGATTATTAACGCATTAAGCTGTTCAAATGTTTCTTTTTGAAAGGATACACGATGAAACTGAACCGTAAATTGAGGATGGGAATGGTTGGGGGAGGCCCCGGTGCGTTTATCGGGGAAGTGCACCGAAAAGCGGCACGGATGGACGGAGAAATCGAATTAGCAGCCGGCGCTTTTGATATCAATCCTCGAAAATCAAAACAGATGGGCAAAGAACTGTATCTAAACTCAAAACGTGTCTATCGAAACTACGAGGAAATGATAGAGCGTGAGCTGAAACTGCCCCGGGACCAAAGGATTGATTTCGTATCAATCACAACACCGAACAATTGGCACTTCCCGATAGCCCGGGACTTTCTGAAAGCCGGTTTTCACGTGATGTGTGAAAAACCTATGACTTTTAACGTCAAAGAAGCAAAAAACCTGCGCAAAATCGTTAAGGAATCACGTCTTGTATTTGGATTGATGCATAATTACACAGGTTATCCGATGGTTAAACTCGCGCGTGATATGGCAAGAGAAGGTGAACTCGGCAGGATTCGCAAGATAGTGGTACAATATCCTCAGGGTTGGCTTTCGACGTTGCTTGAAAAGACCGGCCAGCAGCAGGCCTCATGGAGAACTGACCCGAAGCAAAGCGGCGGCTCCGGCTGTATGGGTGATATCGGAACTCACGCGGAAAATCTATCGGAGTATATCACCGGTCTGAAGATAAGAGAGATTTGTGCGGACCTGACAATATTCGTCAAAGGACGAAAGCTCGACGATGACGGTAATTGCCTGCTTCGCTTCAACAACGGTGCAAGAGGTGTACTGCACGCAAGCCAGGTTTCGATAGGCGAAGAAAACAATCTTGCAATCTGGATTTACGGCGAAGAAAAAGCCCTCGAATGGCATCAGGAGCACCCGAATTATTTATATGTCAAAGAGCCTGACGGGCCCGTGCAAATCTGGAAGCGTGGCAATAACTATGTCGCCGCCAGAAGCGCAGCAGCAGGGCGTGCAACTCGGCTGCCCTGTGGCCATCCGGAGGCATTCATGGAAGCGTTCGCAAATATATACAGGAATTTCGCTGAAACGGTCCAGGCGAGGATAACAAAAACTAAGCCCGACAAACTCGCACTCGATTTCCCCGGTGTCAGTGATGGACTGCGGGGAATGCTGTTTATCGAAACGCTCTTGGCAAGTACTAAAAGCAATCAGAAATGGACCAAAATGAAAAAATAATCCTGGAGTTCACTGATAATATGGTATCCGTAATCAGGACAGGAAAAAAATTATGAGTTTTCAAAAGTGCTGCAAAAGAATAACAATCGCACTATTTGTGATTAGTTTTCTGTTTGCAACAAATGCTGTCAGCCTTTCAGAACCCACACTTGAGCCTGAACGAACTCAGCGAACTAAATGGTGGCGTGACGCAAAGTTCGGTATGTTCATCCACTGGGGTTTATATGCGGTGCCTGCCGGTGAATGGAATGGACAGGTAACTTCAGAATATTCGGAATGGATTATGTATCACAAACAGATTCCCGTTACTGAATATGAACAGTTGGCAAAAAAGTTCAACCCCGTGAAGTTTAACGCAGAGCAGTGGGTCAAACTCGCGAAGCAGGCAGGCATGAAATATATGGTGATTACAGCAAAGCATCACGACGGCTTCGCGATGTATCATTCGAAAGTCACTCCATACAACATAGTGGATGCTACGCCCTTCAAACGTGACCCAGTTGCAGAACTTGCGCAGGCCTGCGAAAAAGAAGGGATTAAGTTTGGCTGCTACTATTCGATTGACCGTGACTGGCATCATCCGAATGCACAGGGAAACAAGCTTAAACAATGCAACTTCTGGGACTATCCGGATGAAAGCAAAAAAGATTTCAATAAATATCTCAATGAAAGTGCACTGCCGCAGGTAAAGGAATTGCTGACAAACTATAACCTTTCGATTATCTGGTTTGACGGAATTGCCAAAAAAACAGCAGCACAAAATGAAAAAATCACAGCAATGGTTCGCGAGTATCAGCCCAACTGCCTGATTAACAGCAGACTCGGGGACTGGAAGAAATATGAATGGGGGGATTATCGCGAGATGGGTGATAACAGGGTCTCCAACCGTGCCCTTGGCTATGGCTGGGAAAATCCCGGCACAATCAATCACACCTACGGCTACAATCAGCATGACAGAGATTGGAAGAGTCACACCGACATAATTCACATGCTTGTCGATATCGCCAGCAATGGTGGTAATTATCTTCTAAATGTAGGACCAAAAGCTGACGGTACGATACCGGCTGAATCCGTCCGAGTCCTGCAGGAAGTCGGTAAATGGCTGGATAAATATGGCGACAGTATTTACGGCACGACCCACAGCCCAATAGACAAGACTTCCTGGGGAAGATGCACGGTCAAGCCAGGTAAAATGTATCTGCATATTTTCCATTGGCCCCGTAACGATAAACTAACAGTGCCGCCATTGAACAGCAAAGTCAAAAAGGCTTATCTGTTGGCGGACCCGAACAAAAAGCCGCTCGAATTCAAACTGGCTGACAACGGAGAAGTTGTAATCGAATTGAACACAATTGTTTTACTGGCAGAAGCGATGGACCCGAGTGATACGGTGGTTGTGATGGAGATGGAAGAATAATAGACACAATTAAATAATAAACAGATATTTATAGTAGAATAAAGGAGAAAAGTAATGGCAAGACCTGTGACATTATTTACAGGCCAGTGGGCGGATTTACCGTTAGAGGAACTGGCCAAAAAAGCAGCAGCCTGGGGTTTCGACGGGCTTGAGTTGGCCTGCTGGGGCGACCATATGGATGTCGAAAAGGCGGCAAACGATAAAAAATACTGCGAAAAACAACTTGAGATTCTGAAAAAGAACAACCTCGATGTTTTCGCAATAAGCAACCACCTTGCCGGCCAATTGGTCTGCGACCTCAATAACGACTCACGTTCGGACGGTTTCGCTCCACTAGATTGCTCCGGTAACGCGGAAAAAAAGCGGGCATGGGCGGTAGAAACAATGAAAAACACCGCACGGGCAGCGAAGAATCTGGGTGTCAATGTTGTCAACGGGTTTACAGGCTCTTCAATCTGGCATCTGCTGTACAGCTTCCCGCCTGTCACCGAACAGATGCTCGAAGATGGATTTGCATTTCTTGCGAAGATGTGGAATCCTATTCTTGACGTCTTTGACAAATGCGGCGTTAAATTCGCACTCGAAGTCCATCCAACGGAAATCGCTTTCGACATCATAACCGCAAAGCGAGCTTTGGAAGCACTTGATAACCGAGAGTCCTTTGGTTTTAACTTCGACCCGAGTCATCTTCATTGGCAAATGGTTGACCCGGTATGTTTTTTAAACGAGTTCTCCAATCGCATCTATCATGTGCATATGAAAGACGCCGCTTTGCAACTGGACGGCAAAACCGGAATACTCGGTTCGCATCTTAATTTCGGCGACCCGCGTCGAGGGTGGGACTTCCGCTCTTTAGGTCACGGCAGTGTCGATTTCGAAGAAATAATCAGAACCCTAAACCACATAGGCTATAATGGCCCCCTGTCCGTTGAGTGGGAAGACAGCGGTATGGACCGTGAGCATGGAGCACAAGAGGCATGCGAGTTCGTAAAGAACGTCGATTTCAAGCCCTCACAACTTGCGTTTGATGCGGCTTTCGACAATTAACAAAAATTACAAATGACCGGAGTGTTGAATATGAAAGGTAATAAAATTAACCGCCGACAATTCATAAAAAAAGTTAGCGGCGTAGCGGCTGGTGCAATAAGCTTTCCATACATAATCCCATCATCGGCACTGGGAAAAGCCGGCACCGTTGCGCCGAGCAATCGCATTGTTATGGGATGTATCGGGGTCGGAAGTATGGGCACCGGTGATATGAAAGCATTTCTAACGAAAGATGAAGTCCAGATTGTCGCAGTTTGCGATGTTGACAGCAATCATCGTAACCGAGCAAGGGACATTGTAAACAGAAAGTACCAGAATGAAGATTGCGCCGCGTATAATGATTTTCGGGAGATAATCTCAAGGGATGATATCGACGCGGTGATGATAGCTACGCCGGACCAGTGGCACGCAATAATAGCGATTATGGCAGCCCGTGTAGGAAAAGATATTCATGCGCAAAAGCCTTTGGCATATACCATCGCAGAAGGTCGTGCTATTGTTGATGCAGTCCGGAAATATGGAATCGTCTGGCAGACCGGAAGCCAGCAGCGCTCCGACAGCAGATTCCGTCTGGCCTGCGAACTCGTCAGGAACGAACGTATCGGCAGGATCCACACGGTTAAGGTAGGCCTGCCTAATACCAACGATATTCATGACGAAGGTACCACCCCTGCTGCGGTGCCTGAAGGTTTTGATTATGATATGTGGCTTGGGCCTGCCCCTGCGGAGCCGTATTGTCCCGGAAGATGTCACTGGAATTTCCGATGGATAGGCGATTATTCCGGAGGCCAGATTACCGACTGGGCCGGCCATCATTGCGATATTGCCAACTGGGGTATGGGTACCGAACTGACCGCTCCGGTTGAAATCGAAGGAAGTGGAATTTGGCCTAAAGGGCCGCTGTATGACACCGTCGAAAATTATCGCTTCGAGTGCAAATACAAAGAGGGCTTTACTATGCTCGTCGCGGGAGAATTCCCCCGAGGTGTTCGTTTCGAAGGCGACAAGGGATGGATTTTTGTAAGAAGAGGCTCGATTGACGCTGAACCGCTATCTGTACTGCATTCGGATATCAAACACAATGAAATTCATCTCTACAAAAGCAATGACCATAAGCAGAACTTCCTTGATTGTGTTAAAACCCGCTCAAAAACCGTAGCACCCGCGGAAGTGGCCCATCGCTCAATTATGGTAGGTCATCTCGGGGTCATCGCGATAAAACTTGGCCGAAAGCTCAAATTCGACCCGGAAAAAGAACGTTTCATCAACGACCCTGAAGCTGACCGACTCCTGTCAAGGCCGATGCGAAGCCCCTGGAGAATATAAGCTATGAAATTAACAAAGCTGAATAACGGTTGCAAAAAAATGAAAGGTATAAAAATGAACAAACGTCCGAAGCTGATTGGCATTATTGCGCTGGCGATTTTAATTTTCCCGCTGTTTACAAATATTTCCCTGGCGGTATCGCCTGAGGAGCTGCAAAAAATAGAAGCGGCTGCTCCACAAAAAACAACCGCTTCGCCGAAGCAGCCGAGGAAACTGCTGGTCTTTAATCTCTGCAAAGGATTTAAGCACAGTTCCATTCCCTACTGGGACAAAGCACTGGAGATTATGGGAAAAAAGACCGGCGCATACCAAGTCGTTATCAGCGACGATATGGCTATGTTCAAACCTGAGAATCTTAAGCAATTCGACGCAGTCTGCTTCAACAATACGACAAAGCTTGAATTTCCGGAACCCGAGTTAAAGAAAAGCCTGATGGATTTTATCAAACAGGGAAAAGGGATAGTAGGTATCCACGCCGCCACGGATAATTTCTATAATTGGCCTGAAGCTGCGCACATGATGGGCGGG
>Ga0307378_10004499_pt1 | contig 19867 bp, 25 predicted proteins | sample UN1MG_FD_202238 | JGI IMG/M metagenome (GOLD analysis project Ga0307378, IMG submission 202238) | Soil microbial communities from Risofladan, Vaasa, Finland - UN-1 | ecosystem: Environmental > Terrestrial > Soil > Coastal area > Acid sulfate soil | place: Finland: Risofladan, Vaasa | collected... | reverse complement strand
ATAATTCAAAATCCATTTCTCTGTTGAACGCACCATACATGACTATAAACCCCCCGAAGGGGGCGGCATTAATCCTAACGATTTAATTCGTTATAAACCTCCTGCTCCAAGTCATATATTAATTCATCCACGTACCGTGGAATTTTAGCTGGCTCAGGCTGACGCATGTACCGCACACGCCTACCATCAATTATGTTAAAAACATACCTAGCTTTAGTCTTGGTGTTAATTAGCCAACCGCCAAGATGGTCTAACATGGCAGATCGCACACAGGTAATCTTCCATACCCCATTTTTAGTTGTGCGATCTACCCGCTTATACATTAATAATCGCCTTCCACATCTACAACAACCGAACTACCACGCTCCCCAGAATCATCCACACGAACCTCTTTATCGGAATTTACAAGATTGAACCAATGCTTAACTTTGCTCAATTCTTCATCCGTTGTGTCTCGCCCCTCTTCAATCGTATTGATATAAAACTTACCTTTATCATTCTCTACTTGCTGAGTACCGAGCTTTAGAGTCTTGAAGCATAGTGGCTTACCAAACTCTTTCATCTTTGCGCGGAATGTCTCAACTTGCTTACCAACTTTATAATTAGTTGACTTGAAAGATTGTACATAAGGCATGAAAGACTCTTTCTTAAGATCCTCAACAGCCAAACAATAATAATTTAGAGTCTCATACCTTCTGAAGTCACCCTCTTCTCTGGCCATGCCTGCATTGCCTGGGGTATAGTCCCAAATAGAATCAAACTCTTCCTTACCTCCAACAACTTTAAAATTTACCCAAGTCTTAAAACGATGAAAGAAAATCAATTCTAGTTGCTGGCCTTTTATTGCAAGTACATTGCCCTCAATAGATCCAACAAGTTCCCCAGCCTTAACTTTCTCGTCCACAACCAACGCCGAGATTGGCTGCATCATGAGGATCTTGGGTATAAGAATATCCCCTGCATCAATATCTGCATGGTCCATCATGTCCCCAAACCCCTCCAGCCTGGTGTCAACCAATGCTGTGGACTCCTTCTTAACTACTGCCGCACTTGCCTTTGTTGCCTTAGCCATAAAATACTCCTATAGTTCCTGACCGTTATTGGTCATTATCCTTTTCGCATACCAAGCTTGTAATAAACCTGCGGCTCTTCGATGCCCGCGATCTTGAAGTTGACGTTACCCTCTTCCTTGGCGATCTCTAATTCTTCTTTGTAGAAAGAGTTAAGGGATCTTGAATTGATAGTAAGATAACGGTTCAACACGTCTTCGCCTTTGTTATCTTTGATCCACGCAAAAAGCTCTAACTTCTCTTCAACAGTCTTGGGCACCTTGACGCTACGCTCAGTTTTTTGGAAGATCGTTCCAAAGCCTTTAATGTGCTGCTTCTCAAGCTCAAGCGCTTCCATCTGTCTTAGGATCTCGGCTTGCTGTTGCCCAAAGATTTTTTTCTCGGCGTCCACAATTTTCTGCATCTCGTCAATCTTGGCCTTTTGTTCAAAGGTACTTCTACATAACCCTAAAAAATCTTCCATCATAGCTCCTGTGTTAATGGTGTTTTTATAATTCTTTGTTTCCTAATTAGGTTTTTATCTTCTGGCCCTTTCTCGTATTCCTTTACCCAAGTGCGCCCGCGCTCGCAGTAGTCACCGTTTTGATCTTTTCCGAAGCGCATATAATCAACGATTTTATTTTCTTTGTCCTTCCAAAAATAAGACCAGTGACCGCGAACTTCCCAACGATGGGAAAAACCGGGGTGTTTCCAATCTATCCTTGGCCCTAGTTTTTTCTTCATACTCTTGGGAGCACAGATAAAAACTTCATTCCTAACGAAACGCTTTCGCTTCTTCCGGTTTCCAGGCTTACGGTAAGTCCCCACTTGCTCAGCGGTGTCTACTCCTTTCGCCCATTCTTTACTGGTTAGTATCTGATCGATAACGTAAAAGGTGACTCCCATCGCGTTAAAATGGTCAAAGTTAAAAGCCATTGAACATGCGTTATGTCCCCTGTGAGCAACTAATCCCAAAATATTGGGCACCGTATTAGAGGGAATTTTATGTTGAACAACGATCCAAGAGATCAAAGATTTATTTTTTAAGTTAGTAGTCATAGCAAAGTCCCCTGCAAACTCAATCGAGATGCTTGGGAAAGGAAACGCTATTTCCATGAGATGTGTGTGCGGGACACTCCGTATCCACTCCTGATAATCATCCATGAACTTTTCTGCGTCCCCTACGTGAATAACGAAAGGGCGAGTCTCTTCAATTATGTGCTGTAGGTCTTCTTCATCAAGATCGACACGCGATGGGGGACGCTCCCAGTCATCATTCTCAGCGTAGAAAATTCCAGCATCGGCGAGTGAGGAAATCATTTTCTTAAAGTATCTCATAAAACTTAACTCCCTAAATACAAGCTGGCTTGTGCAGCCAAGCGAACATAACGAACCAAATTATAGGAGTCAAGTTTATTTTAGTGCTACCTAGAATTTTCTACGATAGCTGATAGTAGTCTTCCCATTATTCCTAGAGATTCCAAATGGTATGCGTTTAATGAATGTTAATATTCTCTTAAACCACTTCAACGTCTTCTCCGAATAAGCGCATTAGTCTTAAACTCTTGCTTAGTGGCTAAGTGAAATTGCTCGCAGTCATCGCAATGATAGATATTAAACTTGTTAACACTGGCATTATCTAACAACCACTTCGCAGCTACGGCGCGAGTAACAAATCTTTTCTTTCCGCAGTAGCTACACTTTGGTTCTGCTGGAAGTATTGGGGCATAGTAAGTATCGGCGTGATGATTGGTGAGTGGTATATATCCTGGGGGATATTGACTCACAGCAAATCCTTTAGGCGCAAGATATTCTTTGCTAGGTTCTCTTTGCGGGCAAGTGCTTCTGTGATCACTTGGTCTATAGTGTTTGGTGCTACTAGGTCAATTCTAGTTATGCTCTTATGCACTTCAGATCCTCCCCTATGGGCGCGGGCTTCGCTCTGAGAATCTGCCTCTAAGCCAAACCCCTTCGAATAATATACCATAAAGCTGGCAGCTGTTAAATTTACTCCCGTACCCCCAGCCTGTTGGTTCGCCACAAGTATGCGAATACTGGGATCTTCTTGGAAGTCATCAATAGACTTCTGCCGCTGCTTATCCGTCATCCCTCCCGTTAGAATAGTGGCTGGTGCTCCTAGCTTCTCGCATACCCCTAGTATTTCTTTGTAGTTTTGTTTGAAGGCAGACCACACAATAATCTTATGCTGCTGGAACAAACCCTCTAGTATTTCAGATAAGGCATCTAGGCGCGGGTTTGATTTAAACTTGTGTACTTCTTGGGTATCATCGACGAAGTGCCCACTGGCAATTTGTTGTAGGCGTAGGGCGCGGGTCAAAGCAATGGAGGCAACACAAGCTTTATCCCCTAGATAGGCAACATAAGATTTGGCCATATCGTTGTACATCTTCCTTTGCTCGGCAGACATATCAACATCAATTCGCTTTCGTACTATTGGGGGTAGGTCTAAACATTCTTCCTTCATAACGCGAAACGCTTTGTTATAGATCAAGCGGTTAAACATTTTCTCAAGCCCTGGGATCGGGCGATAGTCGGGGAAGTATTTGGTACTTGGCATTCCTGCATTGCGATCGACAAAGTAACGAGCTCGAAAGGCAAAGAAGTTTTTGTCAAAGGTTTCTCCTCCATCTAGGATTCTAAATTGACTCCAGATATCCATGGCATTATTTAAGATAGGAGTCCCTGTCAACAGTATTTTATGCCTAGCTCTATCTGCTAATTTAATAGCCAGCAATGTGCGTTTCGCTTTATGAGATTTTAATTTGTGACTTTCATCAAATATTAATATCTCAGCGTCCCAACCCATCATCAAATTAAATAAAGGCTTCATGCTTAATGATTCGTAATTTGTTATAAATATCTTACCTTCGACGTTAACCGTTGTTTCTAAGGGATCAGACGTAGCACCAAAGGCATGTTGTTTAAATGTGTTCGCTCGTCTGGTCCCACTTCCTTCAAGCACTATTATTTTTTTAGGATCAATTTTGCTGTGCATTGCAAACTCACGCTTCCAATTTTCTCTAACAACAGGGGGACAAAATATTATGGTGCGTAGTACCCTCTTCCTTAACCCAAACAATGCGCGTATGATATTTACTGTAGTAGCTGTTTTTCCTGTACCCATTTCCATGAATAATGCGAAGCCCTTGGAATTTTTATCAACCAAGGAATCTAGTGCTAACCCCAGAGCTTTCTTCTGGTGCTCCCATAACTCAATTAGAAACTTCATTATGTTAGTTTCCTTCTCCAGTAAACTGAGTCATCAACGCAATCATCATTAGTTTCGCGGTAGTTTCCTTTGTGCCCAAAGATCAAGTGACAATTCATATTGTTAGTACACAGTGTAATTAGATTATCAGGATTGAGTTCAAGATCAGGTGCAATGTTAAAAGGTATGATGTGGTGTACCTGTAGCTTTTTAGTTTTCCTACACACATAACATTTGCCAAACAATTTTATATGTTCCATACGAATCTTGGGCCAATCCTTATGGCGCTTTTGCCCCTTAGCAGCTTTGCCTTGGATTCTATCTTTAATATGATCCCAAAAACTTAACATCTAGCATTATCCTTTTCTCTAGTTAGCGCCTCATCAATTATGCTCTGGTGCTCCAAGGTTCCTAGCTCGCATAAAAATGAAGACACTACATGCCGCATATCTTCAAGGGGTATTCCCCGAATAGATCCATACGCAGGTACATCAATATCCACATACTTACCCCCTGCTATCTTAACCGTTGGTAGTAGCTTCATTGCCCTGCCAGTCTAATTTTATGTGCAGGTAAATGGGCTGTTCCGTATTGTTCGGGGAACTTACCTGCTTTGTAATCTGCGCGAACAACCTTAGCAGTATGAAGATGCATGGCATTTACTTTGATCTTGCTACGCTTCTTGATCATCCAAACATTCTTAGCTCCAGCTATTACTGTTGGTTTATATCCATCGTCCAGCAATTTTAAAATATACATTATTTGAGGAAGGGCAAATCTGTTGTGGCTCATAGTAAAGTCCTTGCTGATAGTAGTTCATCGAATGTGTATGCGGAACTGCTTCTAACTTCGTTTCTTATATACTCTGGTACTAAGACTTCCCCTGTCTTGCAGTAATATAAAAAACCATCCCAAGAGGAATTAGAAATAGGTATCCCCAAGTTCTCTAGGAACTTTCTAAATTCCGTTCTGTCCATCTAAATTTCTTTCAGGCTATTCAGATCTACGTTAAACATCTTGGCGAGTCTAAGGATGAAATGGAAAGCAATCCTTTGATGCCCTAGCTCAGTTGCACGTAGTGAAGATGCACTGAGTCCTACTTCTCTAGCTGTATCTGTAACGGATAATCCCTCCTCTCGCCTTGCCCTACGAATCAAAAACCCAAAAATAACATAAGGCTTCTCAATGACTGGCTTCATTATATTCCCTCTATATAAAGCTAGATGCTATCTTACTTCGCGTCATGCGCTGGTAGCACTATGCAATCCTTTGATGTATCGCAGAACCAATCCCCCTGTACAAAACGCTCAACGCCCCACGACTCTTTGCAGCTATTACTCATAGATTTAGTAAAGCTTATAAGCATTGAGCCAACTAAAAATGTAATAGCGACTAGCACAATTAACCCGTACACCATGCGTATATTGTCCTTAAGGTTTGTTGATAGCTGTAACATTGCTTCCATCCTTTTCTGCTTCAATAAGTTTTTTATACATGGTTCTGGCTGCAAGAATTGCATCATCCATGACTGCACTAATCTCGTTGTGCGGGAGAAGTGCTGACGCAAACATAATAATGGCATACTCGCCACAAGTCATATCTTTGTATGGTGCGTATGGATCTATAGTTGTCATCAACCCCCCTTGAAATAAAGTCAATCTCTTTGCGTTAGCACTTTACGGCTATAAATTCAATCACTTTTTTATAGTGTTGACACACTAAAACGCCTAGGGCAATCTTAGTGATACCAAATTCAAGTGCTAAAATAAAATAATATTTTGAAAGATCCCCTCAATGATCCAGATCCTTGGCCTACGAAAATTCATCCCTAAAGATTCAACCGATGGAAAAGAAAAGATTTATGATGCATTTTTTAAAAACAATTGGCGCGTAAATTCTATTAGCGAGATCCTTGCAGATCCCAATGGCTTGATGGATCGCCTAAAGATACCCAAGAAAGAACGCTGGAATTTATTCTACACGATTGCACATTGTAATGAAGGCAAGCGCGAGTTTAAGAGCTTGTCTGTGCTTGCTTTTGATCTTGATGGTATTGATAAAGATCTAAGCGACAACTATACTTCAGTTGTGTGCAAGGCGCTTGGTGTTAGTAGCACTGAGACAGGGGTAATAAATTCAGGCAACGGGCTGCACTTTATTATTGGGCTCACCAAACCAATCGATAAACCCCAGCAGTTTAAAGAATTGAAGCCCCTGTATAATTCAATGTGCGGTAAAATCAATGCTGCGCTTGAGGCAGCGGGTCTCAAAGGTGGGGCCGATCCCACAATCTTCGAAGCGCGGCGACTATTACGCTTTCCCTATACTGAGAATAGGAAGGTAGGTAAGCCCGCTGTATTCTCTAGTGTGCTACAGCCCAACATAACCGCAATAGACTTTGACCTGCACAAAGCAGCTGGAGTTCCCAAGGTAGGTAAGAAGGAACAAATTGACCGTGACATAATGAAGAAGTTCACGCGCACCGATCCCCCAGCTGTTATGTCTGGTTGTGACTTTCTTAAGTGGTGTAAGAACAACAAAGAGAGTATGAATGAGCCGCAATGGTATGCGGCTTTAAGTATTACATCTAGGTTATCAGATGCAACAACAACTAATTACAGTTACGAAGTTAGCCGAGAGGCAGGAGGTAGTACAGATGAGAAGATTGATCAGGCTATGGCGGCAAGTGGTCCGAGGACTTGTGACAACATTAATAACATTTGGGACGGTTGTAAAAAGTGCGCTAACTTTGAAAAAGTCAACAGCCCAATTCTTATTCTTGGACCAGATGCAATTCCGACAGAGTTTACAGGCTTCCATAATATATCGTATACCGGCAAGGAGAAACCAAAGGCGAACTACAAGGATCTTAGAAGATTCTTTGAGCGCGAACATTTTTATAAGGGACTAGGCGGTAGCGGTATGGTCCAGATTTATAAAGGATCACATTACCAGTATAAAGAAAATAAATTCCTAGAGCAGTTTGCACAGAAACATTTCAATCCTTATGCATCTAATCATATGGTGCGTGAATTTAGAGACTTGGTTACTCGTACTAATTTAGAGGAGCTAGAATGGTTTGAGCAGTCAACATTAAGGAAGATCAACTTTCGCAATGGGTATCTAAATATTGATACGATGGAGTTTAAAGATCATACTAATGAGGTAGGCTTTAGATATGTTTTACCCTATGATTACAACCCCACAGCAAAAGCCCCAACCTTTCTAAAAATGTTATCTCAAGTAACAGGGGGTGACTCCGATACTCAAAAGGTATTGGAGGAATTTATGGGGTACTGTCTTACAAATGATAGACCTTGGGCGCAGAAGTCGTTGGTCCTGGTCGGTGGTGGAGCCAATGGTAAGTCTACATTCATGGACGTACTCAAGGCGCTGGCTGGTGAAGATGACCGTAGCCCCCAAAACAAGAATTACTCTAGCCTAACGATCGACGATATAAATAAGTCTGAGTACAACAGGCAGATGCTAGATGGAAAATTATTTAATATAAGTGAGGAGACTCCTACCAAGGCTCTTGTTAATAACAGTCTTTTCAAATCCCTGGTGACAGGGGGAGAGGTGCAAGTTCGCTCACCATACAAAGAGCCATACTTTATCCGCAATCGAGCCAAACTCGTCTTTAGCTGCAACGAACTGCCCTCTTCTCCTGACAACACTTTTGGTTATTATCGTAGATTAATCATCATAGCTTTTGAGCAATTATTTACAAAGGATATGGAAGGGTTTGATCCACACATAGAATTGAAGCTGCTTAAAGAATTGTCAGGTATCTTTAACATTGCGCTCGAAGGATACCGGCGGCTGGTGAAACAAAAAGGATTCACGGCGGCGGCAAAAGTTGAACAAACTTTGGAAGATTATAGACTTGACAATGATACGGTAATGCGCTGGTTCAGAGAGAATGTTGTTGTACATGAAAATGGCGGCTATGTAGAGAACTTTGCCCCCATAGCAGATTTGTATTTGAATTACAAGATAAAAACAGAAGAAGGTGGAGAAAGACCAGTTACCAAGATGAAGTTCTTTAAACAGATCGCGCTGCTCGTACCTCGGTACAGGGAGCGGAGCACCAGGGCTACTCACATGAGTAGGCGGGTCCGGGGGCTGCAAGGTATTAGTTGTGAGGCGTGTGACTGAGGGGATCACGCTTTAGAATACGAGGGGGCTGGGGGGAAACTTCTAGCCCCCTCTTCTTTTGTATGGTGGAGTTTTGTTCGCTCTAAGCCCTGCGTGATATAAGATATGTAATGTTGTTAGGTAGTTAGTCTAATTCGTGTACATACAATTTGAGATTATATATTTAACTTTAGTATGATAACGAGTTTATTATTCGTTTATTGGCGATTCGTGGGACAACAAAATGGCGTTTTCATTGCTTTTCTTCTAGCTGTCCTGTAGCTGTCCTAAATTTTTTTTTTCTAACCCCAGGAAAATGTTATTATAATTAGTCTAAAAGGACAGTAGGACAGTAGGACAGTATATTTTATATATAGAACTATAGTATTTAGAAAAGTAACTGTATGTACATTTTTGAATATTATTGTATATACAGTAATTCTATATACCCTATGGGAGATGGCATGTTTTTTTGGCCTCTTGTCCTAATCCAATGAATCCGTGGGGTTAAGGCAAAAAAGCTGGACGGGTGGACAGCATTTGGTGATTTTGGGGTAGTTTTGGGCTGATTTTTGGGTGTTTTGGGCTGAATTTTCTGTATAAATGATGTGCAAGCACAGGAAAGAAACAGCAAACCTGTGGATAAAAGAGGGGAGAGCGGCTGGAGGTCACTGAATGGCTCACAGAATAACTGGTGCGAAAAGTAGTAAGTTATTCTGTGGGATTTTTACTTGCTAAATATTTGGGGGGTGATATAGATCGGTGGCACTAAAAGATGTTTTGCTATTTTTTTAGTTTAGCTACGCTCTTGCCGGTGTGTGTGATTCCTACCGGCAAGAGTTACTTCCTTGAACAAAGCAAATTTGTAGTATATAAATAAAGTAAGTACAATTGTCATGACAGTAAGTGATGAGTAATTTAGTGGCAGAGCTAAAAAAAGTACAGACATTCAGGATCAAGCCAGAGATTGTGCGGGCGCTTGAATTTTTCTGTTTAGAAAAGAATAGAACAAAGACAGATATAGTTGAGAAAGCACTTGATAGATATTTTAGATGCCAAGAAGAATCAATATATAAATTGCAGGAGATATTAGACGATGAAGATTAGTATTGTTTTGGTAGCACTTATGTTGGGTGGTTGTCTTGCACAAAGAAAAGATACAGAGGGCTTAGCACATCAACTAGAAGCCATTAAGGTAGAAATAGCCAGCCTGAAAGCTACGGTGTATGAGACTCAGAAAGTTGCAGCATTGACCTTGGCTGGTCATTGTAAAATGCCAACAGTAGCACCAAAGAAATAAGATCATATATAATGATCACCTAAGAATTGAATCAGGGAAGTTACAGGGATGACGGATGAACCTAAACCAAGAGCAGATATAGCGTTTAGGTTCAAGCCGGGGCAGTCAGGAAATCCTAATGGAAGACCTAAGACTCGTGAGGATCTCAAGAAGGTCAAGCTGCTAACGAGTGATGATGTTAGGAGACTCTTGCAGAAGCTACTGGATATGCCTACGAGCGAACTAAAGAAGATGGTAAATGATCCCACTACCCCAAGCATGGAACTACTGATGGCAAGAGTTATCGATCAAGGTCTAATGGGTGGTAATCCACAGATGCTTAACTTCTTACTCGATAGGACAATAGGCAGGGCACTTGAGAATAAAGAAGAAGCAAAGCTAAAACCAGTCACATACAATACAAACATCACGGTTGATGGTCGATTGGTCCAAGAGATTATGGACGAAGAAGAAGCTGAGAAGAATGACGTAGGTGAGTGATGGCTGAGTGGAGCGCACTACAGCAAGCCAAGAGTTTACTGGGAACATTGGCTGCAAGCATGAAGGATATGAAATGGTCAGCAGATCCAGAGACAGTAGCCTCACGCATGGAGATCTGCGAAGCATGTCCCAAGTTACGCAAGGGTAAGGTAGGATGGCGCGGTTGTGTTGTGTGCGGTTGCGGGTACAAGAAGTTAGTCACGGCAAAGCATAAGGATTGCCCGTTGGGTAAGTGGTGAGTTAATTCTATCCCCTCAAGATAGAAGAGACAGTAAGTAACGTACAGATACAATTAAATTTGCCCAAGCCTCACGGTAAGAAGCAGCAGCTTATTATGCAGTCGCTCGTGATGCCTGGGCTTAAGCGTATTTATGTCCCATGTGGTACGAAGTTTGGTAAGTCGATTAGTGCGAGTGCAGCATTAGCTAATGCAGCGGTAAGAAAGAAGGGCGCAACTTGGCGCTGGATAGCTCCCTTCTATGACCAGGCACATATTGGTATGGACTACTTGCGCGGGATGATGCCTCCTCCCCCACACACTGAGTTCATTGACGGTAAGAATCTTTGCCGTATCCTTTACCTACAATCCAAGATTGAATTTAAACATGCACAGAAAGCCCAGGCACTTGAGGGCGCGGGATCAGAGGGTAACGTATTTGATGAGGCTGCTAAGATTAAATTTGATGCAGTAGCATCGGCTCGCACCACAACCACATTCACCAAGGGACCAGAGATGTATATATCAACCCCTCTTGGGAAGGGCTGGTTCTATCGTGAAGCGATGGAAGCGAAGGAGCGAATGCACTGGGCAGTCAAGAACGGGAAGCCCGTGGAGTTCGCGTTTATCACGGCTAGGACCATAGACAACCCGTACATTGATAAGGCAGTAGTGGCCGAAGCTCGGCAAACATTACCTGATAGATTGTTCAGGCAATTCTATTTAGCTGAGTTCGTGGATGATGGTTCGGTGTTCCTTGGTATATACGATTGTATTGCAGGGCAGGAGCTTGAGATATATGGAGCAAATCAATACTACATGCCTGATGACGCGCATTTGTATGAGGTGATTATAGGTGTTGACTGGGCGAAACAAGGTGACTTTACAGTGTTTAATGCCTTCTCCATCGGAGGCGGTAAGAAGCCGAAACAGATCGCGGTCCAAAGATTTCACGGCATTAGTTACGTAGATCAAATTAAAGAGCTTTATAAATTCTGTAAAAAGTTTAAGAATGTCAGAATAATACTCCATGATAAAACAGGAGTCGGGGAAGCCCTGGACGATATGATGGCGCAACTACCATTTAACTCAGAGGGTGTTGTATTTACGTCCGTGAGTAAGCCGCACATGGTATCGCAGTTTATGCTGGTTCTAGAGAAGCGAGAGATAGAGTTATTAAATTGGCCAGAGCAGACACGAGAGCTAGAGGCGTACACAGTGTTAACGAATGAGTTAGGGAATGCAAGGTACTCAGCCCCCCAGGGGCTGCATGATGATGTGGTATCATCATTGATATTAGCTAATGTAGCAATTCAAGAGTACGGCACAGACTTCAAGCTCAACTTCTTAGAAGATCTGCCGAAGCAGAAGCAAACCGTAGAATCTTGGTATCGTGATATAATAGATGAAGATGATATAGATCCAGCAACACATTTATTTAGTTAGTTAAAGAGGCACGATTGAATTTTCTGCAACTCAATGAAGACAAGCGCGGTAAGGTGGTGCAGTTTCGTGATCAGATGGTTCTTGCTCGGCAGCTAGACAACTACACAGAAAAAGGCTTGGAGTCATTCAACGGTGCAGAAGAGTCCACAGGTATTTGGGAACAAGAGATAAAGGCTCGCGCCAATAGTCAAGTGTTAAAATCTCTTTTCTACACTGAAGCATGGACCTTTATCATCACTGATTTAATTGCTAATAAGATATCTGCACAACCATTAGAAATAGTTTCACTAGATGTGCAGGATGGTAGGGACGTATTCACTTCTAATGCTGAGCATCCCCTTAACTTAATTATAGATCAGCCTAACCCATGGCAAGATTATCATTCATGGATGTATAACACCGTGGTTGAAGATGTGCAGATGGGCAACGCAATCATATGGTGGGCTAAGAAAGCTGGGCATCTTATTACATTGCCCGCTGATAACATAAGCCTACAGTTTAAAACAAATAGAGAGATTGACTTTTATCAATTGATGTCAACGGAAGAAGGATCAGCTGATAACGCCAATAACATGCAGTTTGATCCCGAATCAATCATACATATCAGGCGTCCCAATCCTAACAGTTTGTTATGGGGACTATCTCCCTATGTCCCTGGTGGGGCGCAGCTTTTATTTAATCGCTATACACAAGATTATCTAAATTCATTTTATCTCAAGCAAGCCCTGCCCGGTCTTTCATTATCCATGGATCGCAACGTAAATGAAGATATAGCACTAAGACAACTACGCACATTTGAGCTTGCCAATACTGGACGCAAAAACATGCGCCGTACATTGATATTACCCAAGGGTGTTACTGCAACGCCACTCACGCATACACTTGCAGATCAGAAGCTCATTGAGATGATAGATAAGAACCGTGAGACTGTTATGGGGCTTCTAAAAGTTCCTCCGCACGAGCTTGGGCTGCAAGATGCAGGTAGCCTTGGATCTGAAGAAGTAAAGATAGCTCTTAGAAATTTCTGGGAGTCTACTTTAATACCAACAATGCGCCGTATAGAAGGTACACTTAATAAGTTCTTTGCCAAGGAACTTGATGAAGGTAACTTCTTCCGTTTCAACTTAACCGGGGTAGAGGCTCTTAAGGATGATCTACTTAAAAAGGCAACAACGGCTAAAGAGATGCTTCAGGCTGGACTCTCCATCAATGAGGTTCGTACTCAAGTGTGGGAAGTGGCTGCTAGTAGTGTCACTGGTTCTGATGATCCTTTCGTGCTTGTGCAGCAGAGTCGCGCTGTCGCGGCACAGCAGACATACAGCTTGCCCACTAAACAACTTGAAGCCCCACGAGTTAAGGTAACAGGAACTAAGAAGGTAGAAGCTTTTAGATCCTTGGCGCTGAAGCAGCTAGATGACCAAGAGGCGGGAACAATACAAACACTATCGCTTAGTGTAATTGATTCACTAATAGCCATGGTTGAGACTGCTGTGCAGGTAATCATGGAGGCTGACAAGAAGGGCAAGAGCCTAAAGGCACTACCTACCAACAGGGAGCTTGCCCGATTACTTAAGCAAGCATTGGCAGACCTAGAAGAAGAATGGTTTCAAAAACAAACAAGTACACTGTCGTCCTCTGTAGACCTTGGGTATGATATGGGGCTTGAGCTAGTATTTGATCAGACCAACAGAAATGAGATCGAAGCACTACGCACCAGGGATGAAGACAAAAGGCGCTTGACTCTTGAAGCTCGTGCGCTTGATTCATTTGCAGAAGTATCCCGCACAACTACTGAAAAGATAATGCGTGAAGTTACAGAAGGATCTAAGCAGGGTCTTTCCCTAGATGATGTTGTAAGTAACATTTTATCAAAAGTAGCTGATCCAGAAATAACAGCAGGAAGGGCAAACACAATAGCCCGCACAGAGACTCTTATTGCTGTGTCCATCGGTCAGAATGCAGCAATGCAGAATGCTAAGGCTGTAATACCTGGGCTAAAGAAAGCTTGGCTCACTGTCGGGGACAATAGAGTTCGGGATTCTCATGCAGCAGTAGATGGAGATTTGATCGATCCCGATGATTCATTCAGTAATGGGTTACGATACCCACGAGATATAAAATCGAATGATCCAAGCGAAGTTATCAACTGCCGTTGTACTTTGATATTGGTGCCCCCGAACGAAAACTTAGAGCTTTGAGAGGTTTTGAATGAAGCGCATTAAAAAGAATACCAAGCAGTTAAAGCATGTCTCTATGGATTTCAGTCTTAAGAGCATCAAAGAGAATGACAGTGAGATCACTATTCGGGGGCTTGCTAATGCAAATGTTGTTGACCGTGGTAAGGAGAAGATTGCAACCGATGCATGGCAACTTGACAACTTCAAAAAGAATCCTGTGATATTATTAAATCATGGGTTTGACATTATGGGGGGCTTGCCCATTGGAAAAGCTACTGCGATTAAACCTACCGAGAATGGGTTAGAGATTGAAGCGCAGATATCTAAGTCCAATAACGGTGCGATCCCCATGATCCGAGACTTGATTACTGACGGTTATCTGTCAACATTTTCTGTTGGCTTTGACTTGATCGAAGGTAAAGACATGGAAGAAGATGGTAAATCTTTCTTCCTAATTACTAAAGCGGAATTGTTTGAGGTATCCGTGGTTGGTGTTCCTATGAACCAAGACTCTACGTTTAACGTAACTCAAAAGGATCTAAGCTCCTTGTCTAAGACTCAGATTGAAGCTAAGCTCTTACGCCAAAAGAACTGTCATATACAAGCCAACATCATGGACATGTTATCCGAGCAGACGGATACATTGGATGATTTTATCAAGAGCATGGTTCGCCGCACCAAGATGACTAAGGACGAGCTACATAATATTATGGTTGGCAAGTCTGCTGTTACTGGATTGTTCCTAAAGAAAGCCGAAGCATTTTTAGATTGCTCCCCCTTGGAATTGCAACAGGGCAATCAAGACCTGGAGTTCCTGCAAGCAGCTATCAAGAGAATTGAGGACGGTGCAGATCCTAAAGAATCTATTAAAGAGCTTCATGCAGTATGGCACAAGGCACATAATCCTTGTCACGAAGATGATAAGAAGGATTCACATACAGAAGAAGATGATGCTGAAGAAGACAAGGCTATAAAGTTTGCCACTGGGGAAACAGAAGATCACACTCATTCATACTCGGCAGGGGATAAAGCTACCGGGGAATCGAACGGGCACACACATGCAATCGCAGAAGATGGTTCAATTGGTGAAGCTGATGGGCATACACATGCAGCAGATCCCACGGCGAAGGGCGAAGATGCTGCTAGTACCGAAGATGACAGTACCGATGATAGTTCTGAAGGTAACGCCGAATCTGATAAGTTGAAAGACTTTCAAGAGTGCGTTAACGGAAAGATACCTACCCTCATGGACGAGGGCATGGAGCAAGATCAAGCGGTAGCAGCTGCTATTGAAAGCTGTGCGAGCGAGAAGTCTTGTGACATTGGAGCATTTAAAAATTCTGCTTATGCTAAATGCTTCGAAGCGGCTAAAGCTTACGGAGAAGTAGGGGAGTGGAGTGATGTAGATCTATCCGAGATTAAGCAAGCCTTAGCCGAAGGTGAGACAGGTGACACTACCCCAATCGATACCGAGCAACTTGAAAAAGACGGTATTACCGATCCACATCTTATGGCGGCGCAGCAAACAAATGTGCTTCTTGGTACAATGATTAATAAGTTCGACTCATTGTTGAGTGCCATGGCTCAGCAGCTTGCACTAGACAATACAGAAGAAGACGCAGAAGAAGACGCAGAAGAAGATACTGCGACGGATGAAGAGAAAGAGAAGAGTAAAAAGCTTGCTCTTCGAAAGAGAATTGCACTTGCAAGAATGAAGCAGCTTCAATTGCAAGAGCGAGTTAATGCACTAAGTATAGGGTAATAGTTACTCTATGTTTATAGGTCAGTCCTTGATAACCATATTTTTGAATGGAGGCTTCCATGACTCTGGAAGAACTTGAAAGGAAAAATGCCGAGCTTGAGAAGCGAATCAAGGCGGCAGAAGGAAAGCAGAAAGAGGCAGACGATGCAAGAGCGCATATCATTGCATCACAAGGGGCGGTTGGCGGTCACGGTGTCGGAGGAAGCGACGAAGTAAAAGCTTTGCGCTATTTCGGTGTCGGACATGTTAAGCAACTCTTAACTGTCAACACAGGCGATCCAATGTACAAGCATGTTCCAGCGGAACTAAAGTATCTTGTGCGGGATCTAAAGAAATCATTTGATATCTCTCGAATGATCCAGCAAACAATTGGTGGGGAAGCACTTGATCGTGGTCCTGTCGGCGCTGACAATTTTGTTGGTGCTAGTGTTAAAGGTGTTTTAGATGGCAGCTATTATGCCAAGCATGTATTGGCTCCTAAGTTGAAGGCGTTTGGCTCAACTGTTGGTGGCGCTGGTGACGAGTGGGTTCCTACTATTGTTGCTAGTCAGTACATTGAAGAATTTGAGCTTGAGCGTCAAGTCATGGCTCAATTCCGCCAAATCAATATGCCTTCAAGCCCGTTTGATGTGCCTATTCAAACAGACTTGACTGTTGCGCGGCGTCAACCTGAAAGCTGTGATCCAGCTGACAATGTTGCATCTGCAAACTTTGGTACTGGTAAGATCACACTGGAAGCTAAGAAACTCGTAGAGTTCATGTGCTTACCTGAAGAACTTAACGAAGATTCCGCTCCTGATATTTTAGCTCTTGTGCGATCAGAAGTAACTGAAGCACAACAACGAGCATTCGAGCGATCAATTCTTGATGGCGATACTACTGGTCCTCATATGGATACAGACGTTACTGGGTCTGTTGATGCCCGCACAACTTGGAAAGGCTTGCGAAAGCTTGCTCTTGAAAATTCTGCGAATGGTTCAACTGTTGACTTTGGCGCTGTTGCAGCTACCGTTGTTAAGTTGCGCGATATGCGCCAAGCAATGGCTAAGTTTGGCGTATCTGAGTCAAACTTATCCTTCTTGGTTAATAGCCGTGGATATCACCAATTGCGTAGCGTACCAGAAGTAACCACTGTTGAGAAGTTTGGTCCTATGGCAACTATCTTGCGCGGTGCATTAGCTGGTATCGATGGGGTTCCTATCTTTATCTCTGAGTGGATTCGTGATGACTTGGATGAGAACGGCGTTAATAGCGCAACTCCAGCCAACAACACTCATACCGTTATTCACTTGATTAACCGATCACGTTTCATGTGGGGTGTTCGTCGCCCTATTCGTGTACGGGCGGTTACTGATATGACACCTCCAGGGGATCGCTGGTTAGTGGCATCTTGGTGGAGAGGCGACTTCAAAGGGCATGTACAAAATGCTACCGAAGTTTCTTCTGTTCTAGGTATCCAAGTGGGTGCATAGGTTTATTTGATCTTCAGATGGGGGGCGAGTCGGAGGAGATATCTTCCTCGCCCCTTTTATTCTACAAAGGGTTTATCTTTTGACATTAGTTCTACCCATGATCCAGATAAGTATGGGCGAAACAGCTTGTGGTTTCGGGGTACAGTCTAGAGTAGCGGGTACATATTCTAGGGCGTTAACTATAACAAATGGGTGTGCTCTAAAGTCTTCCCTATTTATATCTGCTATCGATCCAGGCGCTACCATCACAGCAACTTACTCTGATACTACTACCGGAAATAATTATGGTGAGAGTATTGTACTAGGTGTGCATGGTCCATTTGATGATACTACTATTCTTCCATTTACAAGCCAAAAAATTATAACTGGGTATCATAACAAGCCAATAGTTGACATTGTTATTACGGGTGGGAGTGTTACTTTTGGCTTATATTTAACAATATGCCCGGCTGGGTTCACGTTTGAAGATGGAATTTTATTAGTAAAATCACCAGACACACAAACTAACGTAGTTGTTTCTCCCCCTACTATAAAATGGATACGAATAGTTGCAGCTGATACGGAGCAATCTTATGCTCTGCCAGCTAACACCAAGAGATTTCAAATAATAAATAGATCCAATAAGACTGTACGCTTTGCCTATGAGACAGGCAAGGCGTCCGAGCAAGCCCCTATCACGGATAATGAATATTGGCCGCTAGATCCATTTACCACATATGGTGAGGAGGAACTTACCGGACCTATTACCTTTTATTTCGAGGGACCAAACGCAGCCCTGGATTTGGTGGTAAAATCATGGCAGAGCTAAAACTTTTAACTAAAGTCCAAAACAGGCTGTCCGATAATTATGCTTGTTCGTTTAACTTAACTAAAAGAGGATACAAAAATGAGCGTAACTAACAGGTTAGTATTCGATCCCACGGATTCAGATAGCGTAGCAGCTAGTTCTAGCATTGGGTCATTTACTCGTGCGGGTGATGATGGTGCTTTGATTGGTAGCCAAGTCGCAAACGCTGAGAACTGGCTAAATACCACAAGCATCCTATATCAATCTGATGGTACTACCCCAGTAGATGCTACAAACCCATTAAGCGTAACGCTTGATGCAACAACTGTAAGCGTAGGCTTTTCAGCATTCAACACAATTGAAAACATCGCAACTCCTGTATCAACAACTGCTATTGCAATTGCTGCTGTGCAGTCTGGACGCCAAGAATTGTGGCTGTCTAACGAAGGCAATAAATCCCTTTACTGGGGTAAGACTGGTGTAACAGCTGCTAACGGTTTCCCATTGCATCCAGGTATGCAACACCAAGCCCGTATTGGTGATGCTGCTGGGGCTCAAGTAATCGGTGGAACAGGAGCTTCTACCGAAGATCTTAGAACTATGCAACTTGCTGCGTAATTAATTGGGGGGTGTAACAGCCCCCCTCTTTTAAAGGGTACTCATGGACGAAGCTACTGAAAAAGAAGAACAGATTAGACTTGAGAATATACTAACATTCACGGCTAATGAAGTTAACAAAGTAGCAGACTTTATAAATGAAATGTTTACTAAAGCAACATTCAATAACTTGCAGGGTAGAGATATCCAACGAATAAATAATATGTTCAACGAGATGAGCTTCCATAAGAAGAAGTTGGATAGCCATATATTCGAGCTTACAAAGATCATGCAGTCTCCTAATAAAGAGGGGGCTGAGTAATGCCTATTGGTGCATATGACGGCGACGACATAGTTGTAAAAGGCGCGATTGATAAAGATACGCCTGGGACAAGCAATGTCATCACGTACACAGAAGACGGCGACCGTAGGCGTTTAAATGTTGACGCCAAAATCATTGGCAACATACCAGTGACATCGGCAGTCATGTGTTACTCATCCAAAAAAACATTTGATTTAGATGACACTGACGTTGCGCTAACTGGTACTTTAACAGATCAATATTCATATTCAGGAACAGGTAAACTAATTGGCTTCATGATGGGGTTTGATAAAAAAGATTCTGAAGTTCAACTCTTAGTAGATAGTGACGAAGTTTTTAAAATAGAAGCTGGCTATCTTGATAAATTCAACCCAGTTTCGGGCGGCATGAATGCGCCGGATATGCTTGGCATATACTTTGAACCAAACAACAAAACTATCATATACTACCCACGTTATCCAATTTGTTTTGAAACTGATGTTAAGATCAGAGCGAGAACAACTTCTGGAAACGTGACAAGAATACAGTACATTGTATCAATAGAGAAAATAACATGAATGTAGATTGGAGCACATTTAAAGCATTTGTAACTGCCAGGTCAGTATCTATCCAGTATGTCTTAGTCGCTGACACATATTGGCTTAAAGCCTTTGATGGTCCGTTTGAATTGTCTACTACAATCTTTAAGCACACAACCCCTCCGGTGGGTGGCGAGCAAGAGGAGTTCGAGACTAACTTCATTCCCATCTCCAATACTTCTTATACTGACGGCGAAGGCTCGTTACTTAATAAGCTAAAGATGGCTCCAAAGGGCTGGACATACCAGCTTAGAAATATCGGGTTAAAAACATCGACGATTAACTCACTCGCAAATAAGGACCATGAGGATAAT